>JADMIO011373993.1_pt1 | contig 150006 bp, 143 predicted proteins | sample 8958161 | NCBI WGS metagenome assembly JADMIO01 (sample SAMN16585339, study PRJNA669376) | soil metagenome | isolation source: Crop rotation soil | place: USA: Cullars Rotation, Alabama | collected 2011 | reverse complement strand
GCCGCGACTTCAAGTCACGTGAATTCCAAGCTTCGGATCCCACTGTGCTGGAAAGGAGCTCGGCGACCTGGCGCGCCAGGTCCCCGGTGCCGCGGGACAGGTCGGCGATCTGGCTGCCGACGTCGGAGCGGTCGCGCAACCGGGCGGTGACGGCGTTGTAGATCGCAAGCGCGGTCCAGACCGCGACCGCGACGATCATCGATTCGGAGGCCTTGAGGCCGAAGAAAAGGTAGAGCGCGGCGCCGACGGATGCCGCAATCAGCGCCATGCACAGGACGATGAATATGGCCCCAAGCCGCAGCATGGAGGTTCCCTTACCCCGCACCGATGATTCGCCCAATCGTCCTCAATGTCCACGAGGCTTGAGCATCGCGCAAGCATCAGGAAATACATCCGCTGTGCGCGGTTGCGCCGGGCGCGGCGGCCTGCTCTTGATCCTTGAGGGAACGGATCACCCGGCGGCAATGACCAAGATCACCGACGCCATCCAGCAGCATCCGGCCGGGACGTTCCTGGCGTTCCTGGCGCTTCACGCCGTGGTCTGGACCGCCTTGCCGGCGGTGTTTTTTCTCAATCTGCCGCTCGATCTGATCGAGGCCCTGGTTTACGGCCGCGAATGGCAGCTCGGCTACGACAAGCTGCCGCCGCTGCCGTGGTGGATGGCGGAGGCCGCCTACCGGCTGTTCGGTCCCGATCTGTTCTATTACGCGCTATCCCAGGTGGCCGTGCTCGCGGCCTTCGCCCTGGTCTGGGTGATGTCGCGGCAACTGGTCGGCGCCGTCGGCGCGCTGGTTGCTGTGCTGTTCATCGACGGCCTGCACTATTTCACCTTCACCGCGCCGAAGTTCAATCACGACGTCATCCAGTTGCCGTTCTGGGCGCTGACCGGCTTTGCCTATTGGGCGGCGCTGCGCCACGGCCGGACCCTGCATTGGCTCCTGTTGGGCCTCGGCGTCGGGATGGGGCTCTGGGCGAAATATTTTTTCGTCGTGCAGGTTGCGCCGCTTGTTCTGTTTGCCTTGCTCGACCGCGATGCGCGCAAGGTGCTGCTGACGCCCGGTCCCTGGATCGCGGCGGCCATAGCCTTCATCGTGATGACGCCGCATCTGCTGTGGCTCGTGCAAAACGACTTCCTGCCGTTCGCCTATGCGGACGCGCGCGCGCTGCATTTCCGCGGCCCGCTCGACTACCTGATCAAGCCGCCGAAGTTCCTGCTGTCGCAATTGGGCTTCCTGATCCCGTCGCTGCTGATCGTGGCGCCCTATCTGCGGCGCGACGTGCGGGCGCCGGACGGCGCTGCGCCGTCCGCCGATGCATTCGATCGCCGCATCGTTACGCTGCTCGCGTTCGGGCCGGCATTGACCGTTGTGCTGCTGTCGCTGGTGAGCGGACGGGACACGGTGCCGCTCTGGGGCTATCCGCTCTGGCTGTTCCTCGGACTTTGGGTCGTGCTCAAGGCGCGCGCGCTCGAACGCGTCACGCTATGGCGCATCGTGTGTGTCTGGGGCGTCGTGTTCCTGGGCACCGCCGCGGCCTTCGTGGCCGAATACCGCTTCTCGCCGCTCTATCGGCCGCACTACATCGCCGTGCTGTTTCCCGGCGACAGTCTCGGCGCCGAAATGTCGCGCCGCTATCGCGCCATGACCGGCCAGCCGCTCACCTACGTGATCGGCTCGATGTGGGTTGGCGGCAATATCGGCCACTACGCGCCCGAACAGCCGCGCGTGCTGATCGACGCCAAGCCCTCGCGCGCGCCGTGGATCGATCTCGGCGATCTGCGGGCGCGGGGCGCGGCCGTGGTCTGGGCCGACAGCGATCCAACCGTGCTGCCGCCGTCGTATCGCGCCGTGGCCGAGGATGCCGAGATCCAGCCGCCGTTCACGCTGCCGATGCGGATCGGCTCGGGCGTCCAGACATTCGGATGGGCCGTGCTGCGGCCGCGGCCGGTGGTCGCGCGCACGCTTCAAAAGTAGCAGCGTCCCGGGTCTTCATCCCGGACGCTGGCTATGCCAGCGCCTTGATGACCTTGCCGACCTTCTCGAAGATTTCGCCGATCTGGCTCTCGCTGACGATCAGCGGCGGCGTCACCGCAATCGAGTCGCCGACGATGCGGAACATGATGCCCTCGTCGTGGAAGCCGCGTTCCATCGCCTCGTAGCCGCGCTTGCCGACACCGTCGGGCCGCGACGCGATATCGACCGCGGCGGTGAGACCGACGCAGCGGATATCGAGCACGCGTGGCACGCCCTTCAGCGTCATCGCGGCGTCGTACCAGAGCGGCTCGATCTTCTTGCAGCGCGCGAACAGGTCCTCGTCGCGGTAGAGGTCGAGCGCGGCAAGGCCCGCGGCGCAGGCCAGCGGATGCGCCGAATAGGTGTAGCCGTGAAAGAACTCGATGACGTGCTCGGGCCCGTGCATGAAGGCGTCATGGATGCCCTTGCGGCAAATGACGCCGCCCATCGGCACGCTGCCGGAGGTGACGCCTTTGGCGAATGTGATCATGTCCGGCACGACGCCGTAACGCTCGGCGGCGAAGGCATGGCCGAGCCGGCCGAAGCCGGTGATGACCTCGTCGAAAATGAGCAGGATGCCGTACTTGTCGCAGATCGCGCGCAGCCGCTGAAGGTAGCCCTTGGGCGCCGGCAGCACCGCAGTCGATCCGGCCATCGGCTCGACGATGACGGCGGCAATGGTGGTGTCGCCGTGCAGCGCGACGATGCGCTCCAGCTCGTCCGCCAGATGCGCGCCCCATTCCGGCTCGCCCTTGGAGAACGCCTGCTGTTCGCGATTGTAGGTGTGCGGCAGGTGATCGACGCCCGGCAGCATCGCGCCGAACGCCTTGCGGTTGTTGGCAAGGCCGCCGACGGCCATGCCGCCGAAGCCGACGCCGTGATAGCCGCGCTCACGGCCGATGAAGCGGGTGCGCTGGCCCTGACCCTCCGCGACCCAATAGGCCAGCGCGATCTTCATCGCGGTGTCGGCCGCTTCCGAGCCGGAGTTGCAGAAGAACACATGGTCGAGATCGCCCGGCGCGAGCGCGGCGATCCGGCTCGCCAACTCGAAGGCGCGCGGATGGCCGAACTGGAAGGTCGGGGCGAAATCGAGTTCGGCCGCCTGCTTCTGGATCGCCTGCACGATCGGGTCGCGGTTGTGGCCGGCGTTGGTGCACCAGAGCCCGGCGGCGCCGTCGAGAACCTGGCGGCCTTCCGGCGTGTAATAAAACATGTCCTTGGCGCGCGCGATCAGCCGCGGCCGCGCTTTGAACGCGCGATTCGCCGTGAACGGCATGAAGAAGGCTTCGAGATCGTTCGGAGCGGATGCTGCAACGGAGGAGGTGCGCGCCTGCGCCATGGATTGTCGTCCTGTTCGGGTTGGTAGGCCAAAGGGCCGGGGTTGTCCGCACGCTATCAGGGATTAGGCCCTGCCGGAATTCGTCGCCGCCCTGGCGACGTTGTGGATATCTCCGGAATGATTGCAGTTTTTCATAAATACAACCAAAGAGAGTGTATGTGAGATATCAGACTCAATGGCACGCCAATAGGGCAGGGCCGAATGGGGATACGTGCCGACCATCCTGACGCGCCGAGCCACGACGAAATACACGCTGCGCTCGGCCGCATTCTCGACAGCCAGGTTTTCCGCTCCTGCCCCCGGCTGGCCAGTTTCCTCAAGTTCGTCGTCGAAAGCGAAGTCGCCGGTCAGGGCAGCCGGCTCAAGGGCTACACCATCGGCGTCGAGGCGCTTGGGCGCCCGGACGATTTCGACCCGCAGGCCGATGCCATTGTGCGGGTCGAGGCCGGGCGGCTGCGCGCGGCGCTCAAGCGGTACTATTCCGGCGCCGGGGTCCGCGATCCGATCGTCATCGAGATGCCGCGCGGGCGTTACGTGCCGCACTTCCGCTGGACGCGGCATTCCGCGCCGCGCCTGATCTGGCGGCGGGCGCGCCGCGCGCTGCAACGCTTGCTTGCCGCCTAGGGGCGTGGCTGCTACCACCGCGCCGACCTCATTGCGGGCGCGCCGGTGGCCGACAAATCCGAAAAATCCAACAAGCTGAAGGCCCGTTTGCCGCGCGGGCTCGCCGATCGCGGACCGGCGGAGATCGCCGCCACGCGGCGCATGATCGAGGCGATCCGCGCGGTCTACGAGCGCTACGGATTCGATCCGGTGGAGACACCGGAGATCGAATACACCGATGCGCTCGGCAAGTTCCTGCCCGACCAGGACCGGCCGAACGAGGGCGTGTTCTCGTTCCAGGATGACGACGAGCAATGGTTGAGCCTGCGCTACGACCTCACCGCGCCGCTCGCCCGCCACGTCGCGGAGAACTTCCAGAACATCGCGCTGCCGTATCGCAGCTACCGCGTGGGTTGGGTGTTTCGGAACGAGAAGCCGGGACCGGGGCGCTTCCGGCAGTTCATGCAGTTCGATGCGGATACGGTGGGTGCGGCGAGCATGGCCGCCGACGCCGAGATTTGCATGATGGCGGCGGACACGATGGAGGCGCTCGGGATTCAGCGCGGCCAGTACGTCGTGAAGGTGAACAACCGCAAGGTGCTCGATGGCATAATGGAAGAGATGGGGCTTACGGGTGATGAGAACGCAACGAGGCGTCTCACGATTCTTCGTGCCATCGATAAGCGTGATCGGATTGGCGATGACGGGGTCCGAGCCCTGCTTGGTGAGGGTCGAAAAGACGAGAGTGGCGATTTTACCAAGGGCGCAGGATTGCTGGACCCCGTAATCGACGCCTTCTTGGGATTCGTTACTCCTGCGCAAAACACCATCTACGCTCCACCTACCAAAGACTCTGACGAGTCGCGCGATGACAACTATTGGATCGATGCAAGCAGTTTGCCCCTCGCCAATACGGCGTCTGACGGATTGCGAGTCTATTTCGATAACGAAAAGCTTCTCGACATGTGGGAGGGGCTGTTTAAAACATCGAAGACAGGTCGCGAGGCGATTTCTGAACTTCGACAAATTATCGCCGTTGGGCGCGCAGCAGGTTACGGATCGAAACGTCTTCGTATCGACCCTTCCGTCGTCCGCGGCCTCGAGTATTACACCGGCCCGGTCTACGAGGTTGAACTCCTGCTCGACACCAAAGACGAGAAAGGCCGCCCAGTCCGCTTCGGCTCGGTCGGCGGCGGCGGTCGCTATGACGGTCTCGTCTCGCGCTTCCGCGGCGAGCCGGTGCCGGCGACTGGCTTCTCCATTGGCGTGTCGCGCTTGCAGGCGGCGCTGACCTTGCTCGGCAAATTGGACAGCAAACCTGCCCCGGGTCCGGTGCTGGTCACGGTGTTCGACCGCGACCGCGTCGCCGACTACCAGAAAATGGTTGCTGCGCTGCGCACCGCCGGCATCCGCGCCGAGCTCTATCTTGGCAACCAGAAGCACGGCGTCGGGCAGCAGCTCAAATACGCCGACAAGCGCGGCAGCCCCTGCGCGATCATCCAGGGGGGCGATGAGAAGTTGAAAAACGAAGTCCAGATCAAGGACTTGATCCTGGGCGCGACGCTGACTGCGATCAAGGACCGCGACGAATACCTGAAGAAGCAGGCCGAGGCGCAGTTCGCGGTGCCGGAGGACCGGCTGGTCGAAGAGGTGCGCAAGCTCCTGGCGCGCCACGGCGTCGCCTGGGGATAAGTCCGCGCGCCGGGCCTGAACTTTTTCCCGACACTTTCGTTGGGTACGAAATCCCCTGCTTGGTGGAACGATTTTGTCCGCCGGGCATTTTCTACGTGTCCAAGCAAAAAATTCTTCCAGGGAGGTCGCAATGAGTTCCCCTTGGGAACCCGCCATTTCACAGGCCATGCAGCGCCACGGCGGCAGCAACCGGTCGGTGCCAAAGACGGCGAATACGAAGTTGATCCCGAAGGAGAAGCCTTCTGGGACTGCCAGCTCCAAGCTCAAAAAAAATCCCACTCCGGAAGTGAAGCCGGAGCGTTCTTAGACATTTCCTAGCAGCTAAAGTGCGATGCGGTTGCCGCTCGCCGCCATCATCATCGGCGGATCCACCGGTGACGTGTTGATGGCGCGTCCCATCACCTGCTCGGCGGCGTCGAAGCTGTCGATCAAGGCGCGGTACTCAACCAGCATGCCGTTTCGAAAGCGGAAGAATTGCGCGCAGCGATAGCTCACAGTCCTGCCCGTCCCCGCATGGATCGCCGTCACGCGCATGAACGTCGCGGCGGTGTCGCCGTCGATCAGAAGCTCTTCCAGATCCATGTTGGTCAGGCGGATCGACGAGGGACCGAGCCGCACGATCGTGTCGATCACCGCGCTCTTGCCGCGCCGCTGTCCGCAAAACGGCAGCAGGTCGACAGGCCCGCCGAGCGACCACTCGATTTCGTCATCGAGGTAACGCGCAATACGATCGGGATCGCGCGAGACGCAGGCCGCGATGTATTCCTTCACGAGTTCGCGCGAAATGCCGGTTGTCATGCAACCCCCCGCATTGCCGGGGCAGTGAACCGCGCGAGGGTTAACATCGCGTTAACCCTCTTTGGCGCCTGTACAATCCCCAGCCGTTCGCCCGACGCCACGCCGACGCGGCTCATTAACCGTCCCGGCGTTTGCGCAAGCCCCATTAAGGCCATGGGCGGGTTGGCGTCGAAACCTTAAGTCTGTCGTGCTAAATCCCCGGCCAAACGCGGGAAAACCCGCGGCGGGACGGCGAGAACATGACCACCGAGACGACGGCATCGCAGCCCGACGCACGGGCCGAAGCGCTGGTCGGCGCCTATGAGCGCGCCGGCTATCGGCGCGTCGCGCCGCCGATTCTGCAGCCTGCGGAGCCATTTCTCGATCTGTCGGGCGAGGACATCCGCAAGCGCATGTACCTCACCAATGACGCTGACGGCCGCGAATTGTGCCTGCGTCCGGATCTCACGATTCCGGTGTCGTGCGACTATCTCTCCTCGCAAGCCGCTGGTTCGCCTCAGGGATTCTGCTACCTCGGCCCGGTGTACCGCGACCGCGGCGTGCTGCCGGCCGAGATCCTCCAGGCCGGCATCGAGTCCTTCGGCCGGCCGGACAAAGCGGCCGCCGACGCCGAAATGCTCGCGCTCGGACTTGATGCGACTTCGCACTACGGCATCGCAAAACCGGAAGTTCGCATGGGCGACGTCGGATTGTTCGCCGCGCTCGTCGCGGCGCTCGATCTGGCGCCGGCCTGGAAGCGGCGGCTGGTGAAGGACTTCAACAGGAAGACTTCGCTCGCCCACGACCTGGATGTTCTTACGCTCCATGCGGCGCAGAACAAGCCGGAATACCAGGGTGTTCTGGCTGCTCTGGAGCGATCAGATCCGAAGGCCGCGCACGCGCTGGTCACCGATCTTCTGTCGATCGCCGGCATCAACACGGTCGGCGGACGGACCGTCGGCGAGATTGCCGAGCGCTTTCTGGAGCAGGCGGCGCTCGGAGCGGCGACAGCCTTGCCCGGGGCGACACGCAGCCTGATCGAAAAATTCCTCGCCGTCTCCGGTGACCCGGACGAGGCGGCGGCCGAGCTTCGCGCACTCGCCAGTTCGGCCGACCTCCGCATCGAGCCTGCGCTTGACCTGTTCGAAAGCCGCACTGGCTTCCTCGCCGCGCGCGGCGTCGATGTTGGCGGTATCCGCTTCTCGACCGCGTTCGGCCGCGGGCTGGACTACTACACCGGCTTTGTCTTTGAGTTGCACGATTCCCATGCCGCGCCGAACGGTCCGCTGGTTGCGGGCGGGCGCTACGACGAACTGCTGACCCGGCTCGGCGCCAAGACGCCGATCCCGGCGGTCGGCTTCGCGGTGTGGATCGAGCGGGTCGCGGCGGGTGGAGGCGCAGCATGAGCGCGCCACTGATCGTCGCTGTTCCGTCCAAAGGACGGCTTCAGGAAAACACCCAGGAGTTTTTCAGCCGCGCCGGCTTGCAACTGGTGAAGCCGCGCGGCGCCCGCGACTATCGCGGCGCGATCGCGGACCTGCCCGGCGTCGAGGTGGCCTATCTTTCGGCCGGCGAAATCGCGAGCGCGCTCGCGCAGGGCGCGGTGCACTTTGGCATCACCGGCGAAGACCTGCTGCGGGAGTCGATCCCCGACATGGCCAAGCGCGTCGTCATGGTCGAAGGCTTGGGCTTCGGCTTCGCCAATGTCGTGGTCGCGGTGCCGCAGGCCTGGATCGACGTGCGCAGCATGGCCGATCTGGACGATGTCGCGACCGCGTTCCGGCTTCGTCACGACCGCAAGATGCGCGTCGCCACGAAATATGTGAACCTGACCCGCGACTTCTTTTCGGGCCTCGGCATCGTCGATTACCGCATCGTTGAAAGCTCGGGGGCGACCGAGGGCGCGCCAGCGGCCGGTTCCGCCGAGTTGATCGTCGATATCACCACCACCGGCTCGACGCTCGCCGCCAACGGCCTCAAGATCGTGGACGACGGCATCATTCTCCGCTCGCAGGCCAATCTCGTCGCGTCGCGCGGCGCCGCGTGGGGCGAGGCCGAGCGCGAAACCGCGCGCCGCATCCTCGACCGTATCGCCGCGCAGGCGCGCGCCCGCGCCTTCCGCGAGGTGCGCACGCGCTTCCCCGCCTGCAACGATGCGATGCTCGCGCAGGCGAAGGAACGCTTCGGCGTCGTCGCGCCGTTCGGTGGGCCGACCTCGTCGGGCATGTTGACGTTGCACTGTCCGCCGTCGGCGGTTTACGACCTCGCGAGCTTCATGCGCGAGCACGGTGCACAGAGCATCATCGTCGCCGAGATCGAATACGTGTTCGAGACCCACAATCCGATCTATGCCCGACTGATCGCGGGGCTGTAGGCCTCTACCCAGCTCATCAGGGTAAAGCGGTAAAGCCGTGCATCTTGGCGCGGCATTTTTCCGTGTGTCAGCGGCATCTCCGTACGCCAGATGACACAACGCCCGCGTTCACAAGGCACGAATACAACAAGGAAATTTGGTGAAATGAGAATCATTAAGCCTTCGTAAATATCTTGCGGATAGTTTCTGCCGCAGATGTGCACCTGTCGCGGTCCCGCATCGACGCTTGGAATGAAGAAGAATTCTTCAGGGTCCAACGATGCATCAGCTATCGTTTTTTGGAGACATGCGCGCGAACCGCGAGCGTCTCCGCAAAGAGCTGGCGAATCTATTTGAGGTAGAGTTCAAGCCGATTGAACGCAGCTTGGATTCCAAGCTTGGATCGTTCAACGTCTTCGACATCGACCTCAACGATCCCACTCATCTGCTTGAGCTGAAGACCCGGCTCAAAGACCGGCCAAAAGATGCCAAGGTCGTCTTCGTCACCGACAAGTCGTCTCACCTTCAGGACACGCGCGCCTATGCCATCGGCGCGACCGATGTCATCCATCGTCCCATCGACGCCAGAGCGCTTTTGGCCAAGCTCTGGGGTGAATTCGGATCGCTGACCGACGAACAGTTGAAGCTTCCGGAGAATAGTGGAGCGGGGGTCGCGGCGGCGAATGACACGCTGCGTGGCATCTTTTCCGCGGCATGTTCGGGCACGCCACCCGAATCGGCTGCGATCCAGTCTGCCGGCGACGCGGTCGTCGGCCAGGTCGAAGCACAGGGGCTTGCGGCCTGGGTCGACACCGTTCGCGCCCATCATAGCCAGACCTATCAACACTGCCTGCTGGTCACGGGATTGGCGGTGGCCTTCGGCCAGCAGCTCGGCGTGTCCCGCGCCGACCGGCAGCGGCTGTCGTTCGCCGGCATGCTGCACGACATCGGCAAGGCCCGAATCCCGCTCGCCATTCTGGAAAAGCCGGGCCGGCTCGACGACGCCGAGCTGGCTGTCATGCGAAAGCATCCGCAATTCGGACTGGACGCTCTCGGCACGGTGTCGGGGCTTCCGCCGGAAATGCTCGACATGGTGGTTCATCACCATGAGCTTCTCGACGGTTCCGGCTATCCCCACGGGCTGATGGCGAATGAAATATCCGACCTCGTTCGCATCATGACGATCTCCGATATTTTCGGGGCGCTGATCGAACGGCGTTCCTACAAGGCCCCGCTGTCAGGCGAGGCCGCCTACCAAATTCTGACCGACATGGGCCCGAAGCTGGACAAGGATCTCGTCCGGGCCTTCCGCTTCGCCGCGGACTTGAACGCAAAGGCGATCGCGTAGCGCCCGAGCAAAGGACACCGCGTCATGGGAAGTGAAAGACGAAGGGCGCCGCGCCAGGAGATCCGTTGGAACGGATTGATTGTCGACAGCGCAGGATCACCTCTCGGCCGGTGTACCGTGGTGAATGTTTCGAATACCGGGGCGAAGATCGTTCTCAAGGAGAAGATCGAAGTGCCGGACACTTTCGTTCTGATGCTGTCGCACAACGGCGGGGTGCGGCGGTATTGCGACGTGGCGTGGCGGTTGGAGAAAAGCCTCGGGGTCCGATTCGTCGCGGCTCCATCGGCCGAGAACGAAATGATTTCTCATCTCAAGGACACCCTGGCTCGAATCACGGCCGGGGGCTAGGCAAAGGCGAAACGGTACGGAAATGACCAGCGTTGCAAACGCCGAGGTGATCAAGCGCCTCGTCATTCTGATTGCGGATGGCAGGGCGTACTCGCGCGCGCTCCTGCGCTCGATGCTTCAACAGCTGGACGTCAAGCGAATCCATGACGCCAATGACGGCGCAGCGGCGCTCGAGGCCATTTCCAATGTCAATCCGGACGTCATGCTGTTGGATTGGGATCTGCCCGTCCTGAACGTGCGACAGGTGCTCAGCATGGTACGAACCTCGGTCAACATTCCAAACCCGGACCTTCCCATCATCGTGATCTCGAGCTCGGGCCACAGCGCGTATGTGCACCAGGCCATCGAGCTCGGCGCTCAGCAATTCATGGTCAGGCCCATTTCTCCGAAAATGCTGCAGCAGCGCCTGGTCGGCATCGTCATGGAGGCGCGGCGTGTCGCCCGCGCCTACAAGCACGGCGCCGAGAACACGCGGCTGCGCCGGGAAGCGCAATCCTGATAGCGGCTGGAACCGCCCGACGGCGGACCGGTTTCATGCGCCGAAGATCGACCAGCCCATCCGCTTGCTGAGAGTCTCGAGCGCGATCCGGCCAAGCCGGGAATTGCCCGACGCGTCGAGGCCCGGCGACCAGACAGCGATGGAGGCTTTGCCGGGGGCGATGGCCAGGATGCCGCCGCCGACACCGCTTTTGCCAGGCAGGCCGACGCGATAGGCGAATTCGCCGGAGCCATCGTAGTGGCCGCAGGTCAGCATCACCGCGTTGATCCGGCGCGCGCGCTCAGGCGGGACGACCGAAAGGCCGGTCGTAGGATTTCGGCCGGATAGGGCAAGAAAGCGCCCCGCCATGGCGAGCTGCCGGCACGACATGGCGATGGCGCACTGGTGGAAATAGACGCCAAGCGTGAGCTCCACGGGATTTTCAAGCACGCCGTAGGACTTCATGTAGTTGGCCAGGGCGTAGTTGCGAAATCCGGTGCGCTGCTCCGAGGCCGCGACCGCCTCGTCGATGGCGATGGAGGAATCGTCGGCGAGAAATCGCATGAACCTGAGGATTTCGCCCAGCGTCTCGCCGGGCTGATGCCCTGACAGGATCACGTCGGTGACCGCAAGCGCGCCGGCGTTGATGAACGGATTGCGCGGGATGCCGTGCTCGTATTCCAACTGGACGATGGAGTTGAAGGGGCTACCCGAAGGCTCGCGGCCGACGCGCTCCCACAGCCGGTCGCCGATCTGACCCAAGGCAAGCGTCAGGGTGAAAACCTTCGAGATGCTTTGGATGGAGAACGGCATCTCGCTATCGCCGCCGGCTGTCACATTGCCGTCAGGGTCGACCACGGCGAGGCCGAAGGCCTTGACGTCAACCCCCGCCAACTCGGGGATATAGGTCGCGACCTCGCCCCGATCCGGTCTTTGCCGCATCTCGTCGGCGATTTCCCTAACGACAAGATCGAGGCTGGCCACGGCGCGTCCCGCTAGTTCTGCACCACGATCTTGTTGTCCTTGACCACCTTGGCCCAGCGATGGACCTCGTTCTCGACGAAGCGGCCGAAATCGTCCGGCGAGGACAGCCGGTAGTCGACGCCCTGCTCGGACAAGTTCTGCTTCACCGTCGGATCGTTGAGCGCCTCGGCCATGGCGGCGTTCATCTTGGCGACGATCTCGGGCGGCGTCTTCGCCGGCGCGAGCAGGCCCCACCACGACACGGCATCGAAGCCCGGGACGCCAAGCTCGCTGACCGTGGGTGTATCAGGCAGTTGCGCGACGCGCTTCACCGAGGTGGCCGCCAGAGCCCGCAGCGCGCCGGATTTGATGTGCGGCGAGAGCAGCGCGGTCGAGGCGATGGCGATTGGAACGTGTCCGGCGATCGCATCGTTGACCAGCGGTCCGCCGCCTTTGTAGGGAACGTGCGTCATCGTCACGTTCAGCGCGTTGCCGATCTGCGTCATGGCAAGCTGGGCGAGGCTTCCGGCTCCAATCGTTCCGTAGGCGACGCCGCCGGAATTGGCCTTGGCCGCCGCGATCACGTCGGCAAAGCTTTTGTACGCCGTGTCCTTGTGCGCGGTGATGATCATCGGCGAAACGCCGATCAGCATGATGGGCGCGAAGTCCTTCAGCGTATCGAAGGGCAGATTGGGCAGCAGGCTCGGATTGGCGCCGTGGGTGTCGAACACCAGGACGAATGTCGCGCCGTCCGGCGCCGCGGCGGCCGCGGCCTGCGTGCCGATCGCGCCCGAGGCGCCGGCGCGGTTCTCAATGATGATCGACGTTTTCAGGTTGCGCTCGAGCAGCGGCTGGGCGCGCCGCGCGATCAGGTCGGTGGTGCCTCCCGGCGGGAACGGAATGATGATGCGCATGGTCTTCGGCGGCCAGCTCTGCGCAGCGGCGGGGAGGGCGAGGCAGGCAGCCCCGCAGAGTCCGATGGTCAGGATCGCAAGCATGCGCCGCGTCGTGTTCATGGTCGTCTTCCCCAGGCTGTAGTTACGTTGACGTTTCTGCGTGATGAATGTGCCGGATCGCGAAACCGGGCGCTCACTCGGCGGCCCGCCGCCGATCGATTTCGACGGCGCCGGCCTTGATCCGCGGGATGAGCTCGCGGCCGAACTCGACGGTGTCGTTGAACGGGTCGAAGCCGCGGATGAGGAACGAGTCCACGCCGAGCGTGTAGTATTTCAGCATCGCCTCGGCGACCTGCTCCGGCGTGCCGACGAGGCACGATGTGTTGCCGAGAGCGCCGGTCACTCGCGCGATCGGCATCCAAAGGCGCTCGTCGTGGATGTCCTGGTCGGCAAAGCTCATCAGGCGCTTGCCGGCGTTGTCGACCGGACCGGCGGCGGCCTCCTGGCGGCTCCAGCCTTTCTTGCCGGTCATCTGCGCGAGAATGCGGTTGGCCTTGTCCCAGGCGGCGCCCTCCGTGTCGGCGATGATCGGGCGAAGCGAGACGTTGAAGCCTGGCGTCCGCCCGAACGCCGCGGCCTGCTTGCGAAAGCTGGCGATACGTTCGCTCGTGGATTTGAGCGGCTCGGCGTAGATCGCATAGACGTCGCAGAGTTTCGCGCCCATCGTCAGCGCGCCATCGGAGGCGCCGCCAAAGAACAGCAGCGGATGCGGCTGCTGCAACGGGCGCACATCGGAGGACGCGCCCTTGACGCGATAGAACTGTCCGGAGAAATCGAAGGGCTTGTCGTTCGCCCAGGTGAGCTTCATCAGTTCGAGATATTCGGCGGCGCGCTCGTAGCGTTCGACCTTTGGGCTGAAGTCGCCGTCGCCCTGCTGCTCGTCATCGGTCTTGCCGGTGATGATGTGGACCGCGAGCCGGCCTTGGGTCAGATGGTCGAAGGTTGCAATCTTGCGCGCCATCAGGGTCGGCGCGACGAATCCTGGACGGTGCGCCACGAGATAGCCGAGCCGCTTGGTGTGATTGGCGGCGTGCAGCGCGACGAGAAAACCCTCCGCCGATGACGAGGAGTAGCCGACCAGCGCGAGATCGAAGCCGGCGTCGTCGTGGGCGCGCGCATATTTGATCAGGTAGTCCGGCGACAACTCGCCTTCGATGACATGCAGCGCGGCGTCGCTGGCGGGCGGCGTCACGCCGATCATCCCAACAATCCGGACCGGCATGATTGATCCCTACAATGGCTCAATAGCAAGTTTGCGCGTCCGGAAAAGACGGAGTCAACAGCCTGCCCACCGTCCGATCGGGTTCCGCGCCGCTTTGCTGCCTTGCACGACGTGCGAACCGGACTAAGGTCTGCGGCAAGCGGGACGATCCAATCCGCATTGGGAGGACTTCATGATCCGGACGCCGGTTTGCGATTTACTCGACATCGAGCACCCGATCGCGCTCGGCGGCATGGGCTCGGCGTCGTCGCCGGCGATGACCGCCGCGGTGTCGCGGGCAGGCGGCCTTGGCGCGATGGGTTGCCATTATCTTACGCCGGACCAGATCCGCGAGCGCGCGGGGGCGACGCGCAAGGAAACCAACAAGCCGTTCGGCCTCAACTTCCTCATGTTCGATATGCGCGAAGACAGTTTCGCAGCAGCGCTCGATCTTCGCCCCGCGGTCATGCAGTTCGCCTGGGCGCGGCCCGACCAGGACCTCAAGCCATCCTTCGATCGCGCGCATGAGGCCGGCTGCAAGATCACCTATATGGCGGGCGCGGTGCCGGAGGCGGTGCGCGCGGTCAAGGCCGGCGCCGATGTCATCATCGCGCAGGGCAGCGAAGGTGGCGGCCACGTCGGCTGGATGGGCGCGATGCCGCTCATTCCGATGGTGGTCGACGCCGTCGGATCGGTGCCGGTGCTGGCGGCTGGCGGTTTCGCCGACGGGCGGGGGCTCGTCGCAGCGCTTGCGCTCGGCGCGCAGGGCATCCTGCTCGGCACGCGGTTCCTCGCCAGTGTCGAGTCGCCGCTGCATCCGAACTTCAAGCAGGCGATCGTGGACAGCGATGGCCACGACACGCAGCTTTCGGAAATTCCCGACATCGCGGCCGGCCTGGTGTGGCCCGGCGCGATGACGCGCTCGCGGCGAAATCAGTTCGTCGAGCGCTGGTCGGGGCGCGAGTGGGCGCTGCGGGCGAACCGCGCCGAAGCGCACGCGCGGTTGCGGGCGGCGCGGGAAGCCGGTGATGTCGAGGAGGGGCCGCTGTCGATGGGGCAGGACGCCGGCCTCATCCATGACATTCCGCCGGCGGCGGAGCTGGTGCGCCGGATCGCTGCGGAGGCCGACGAAATCCTGGCGCGCCGGTTGCCGAAGCTGTTGGCGTCCTAGCTGTTGCGTTTGCGGAATACGATGAAGTGCGACAGCGAGAAGTTGACCAGGAAGCTCGCGCCGATGGCGAGCACCTTGCCGACCAGCACCGGCATGAAATAGGACGCGACCAGGACGGTGGTGGTGTTGGCCAGAAGGCCCACGGTCTGCGACAGCACGAAATTCAGGTAGGCGGTGGCTCGAAGCTTCCGACCGGACTCCCTGGCGAAGGTGGTCAGCGAGTTCATCACATAGGAGCCCGTGACCGCGACGATCCACGCCGCCACATTGGCCGGGATGATCGAAAGGCCGAGATAGTAGAAGGCGAAGGAGAACACCGCGAAGTCGACCGCTGAGTTCATGAGCCCGACGACGGCGAAGCTCATCGCCTTCAGCCCAATGGCGCGGCCGTGCCAAGCGGCGATCATGCGGTCCAGCAGGGAGGGCGGCGGGGTCATCACGACCGCTTAGCCTGTTTCCGCGGTGCGGCAAAGTGGCCGCTGAGGCTTATGCGCTTTGGCGACAGGCCGCCGCCGTTGCGCTATAGATCGCGCGCATGGCCGTGACACCGAGCCCCATTTCGGCCGCCTCTGGCGGCAACGCCGCCCGGCCCCAAGCCGAGGCTGGCCTGTCGATCGTGGTGCCCGTGTTCAACGAGGGCGCCGGCCTCGCGCGGTTCCATGCCCAGCTCGCTGAGGTGGCGCGACAGTTGCGCCAGCAGCGCGGGCTCGCCACCGAAGTGATCTACATCGATGACGGCAGCGGGGACGACACCCTGGCGGTTGCGGGAGGTTTGCCGGCGGACGCGCTGGACGTCCAAGTCGTGGCGCTGTCGCGCAACTTCGGCAAGGAGGCCGCCCTGATGGCGGGTCTCGATCATGCGCGGCTCGGCGCGGTGCTGTTCATGGATGGCGACGGCCAGCATCCGCCCACGCTGATCCCGACCCTGGTGGGGCATTGGCTCGACGGCGGCAACGACGTGATTTTCACCGCCAAGGCCCATCGCGCGAACGAACCGCGGCTGCGCCGTTACGGCGTGCACATGTTCTACCGGCTGATCAATTTCAGCGCTCGCCAGCCGATTCCTGAAGATGCCGGCGACTTCCGGCTGTTGTCGCCGCGCGCCGCCGATGCGCTGCGGCGGTTGCCCGAACGCAATCGCTTCTTCAAGGGACTGGCAAGCTGGATCGGCTTCAAGCAGGTTCGCGTCGACTACGAGCCGGCTGAGCGCGCCCATGGCCGCACGAGCTGGAACCTCTATGGCTTGATAGGCCTCTCGATTGAAGGGCTGACCTCGTTCTCGGTGGCGCCGCTGCGGCTGGCAAGCCTGCTGGGCCTGCTGCTCGCCGGCGTGGCGCTGCTGTTCGGCGCCTCGATTCTCTGGGAGACGCTGTTCCGGGGCAAGTCCGTGCCCGGCTACCCCTCGCTCGTGGTCGGCCTCATGGTGATCGGCGGCGCGCAACTCATTATGATCGGGATCGTGGGCGAATACATCGGCAAGATCCTGTCCGAGATCAAAGCCCGGCCGGTGTATTTCGTCGCCGAGCATAGCGTGCGCACCGCGCAAGGCCGCGCCGAGACGCCGCCGGCCCGCACTGCCGCGGAATGAGCGTGACGGACGACAGCGCGCCCCGGCCGATCTGGCTTTGCGCCGACGACTACGGGATTTCGCCCGCGGTCAGCAAGGGCATCCGCGATCTTGTTGCGCAGGGCCGGCTCAACGCCACCTCGGTCATGGTTGGCGCACCGACCTTCGACCGCAATACGGCCGCGGCGCTGGCCAGGCTCAACGACGGCGGTCGCAGGGTCGCGATCGGCCTGCACGTTACACTGACCGGAAAGTTCAAGCCGATGAGTCCGGGCTATCGCCCGACGCGTCACGGCACGTTCCTGACGCTGGCCGAGATGATGGTGCGCGGCAGGCTCGGTCTGCTCGACCGCGGGCGCCTCACCGCCGAAATCGCCGCGCAGCTCGACGCCTTTGTCGCCCAGTTCGGACAACGGCCGGACTTCATCGATGGGCACCAGCACGTGCATTTGTTTCCGCAGGTGCGCGAGGCATTCCTCGATGTGGCGAAAGCCAAGGCGCCGCAGGCCTGGGTACGCCAGTGCGGTCGCTCGGAGACGCTGCCGTCCGCGCCGGTCTCCGACTACAAGACGCGGATTCTCGACGCGCTGAGCAAGAAATTCCGGGCGCTCGCCGAGGCGCGGGGGCTTACCACCAATCCGGCTTTCGCCGGGGCTTACGATTTCGCTTCGGCCAGCGAAGCGGATTTCGCGCGCCTGTTCCCGGAATTCCTGCGCGGGTTGCCGCCGCAGGGCTTGGTGATGTGCCATCCGGGCTTCGTCGATGCCGAGCTCGAACGGCTCGATCCGCTGACAACACAACGCGAGCGCGAATACGCTTATCTCGCCGGCGACACTTTTCCCGGCGTGCTTCGCACCCATGGCATGGCCTTGGCTTGGCCGGAGGCGTGATTATTTGCTGCCGGCCATTCCGCCGCCTCGATCGGCCCCCTACATGAAGGCCGAAGGTTCACGGGGACAGGGAGAAACGCCATGACGCCCCAGGAACGTAAGCTGATTGACGAACTGTTCGACCGCCTGGCGTCGCTGGAAAACGGCAGACGCGATGCGGACGCTGTCCGCGCCATCAACGACGGCCTGGCGCGGGCGCCGAACGCGCTCTATCCGCTGGTGCAAACCGCGCTTGTGCAGGACGAGGCGCTCAAGCGCGCCGACGCGCGCATTCGCGAGCTGGAAGAGGAACTCGAGCTGCAGCCCGGCGAGTCGGTCAAGCAGCAGGGCTTCCTCGACGGCATGCGCGATGCATTGCTCGGTAAGCCGCATGGCTCGGTGCCGTCGGTGCGCCCGGCCGCAGCGAGCCCTTGGGGCAATACCACCACGCAATCGCAGGGCTATGCACCGCAAGCGCAGGGTCAAGCCTACGGCCAGCCGCCGGGCTCATCTGGCGGTTCGTTCCTCGGCACCGCGGCTGCGACCGCCGCGGGCGTGGTCGGCGGTGCGCTGCTGATGAACAGTTTCCGCGGCATGTTCGGCGGTCACAATCCGGGGCACAGCGCGTTCGACGCGGGCAGCGGCTCAGGCACGCCGTGGGGCTCGGATGCAAGCGGCAGCGGTCTCGCCCGCGATGCAGGGTTGAACGACATCGGCGGTGGCGGGCGAACGGCCGGCTACGACGACGGCTCGCAGCGTGCTGGGCTGTTCGACACGGATACGGGTAATGACAGCGATTTCGACAGCGGCACCGTTGATGTCGGTGGTGACTTCGGTGGTGATGGCGGCAGCGATTCCGCCTGATCGCATATCCGGCAAAGCAAAAGGCCGCCGGAGACGGCGGCCTTTTTTATTTTTGATTTAAGGTGCGTGGCTAGATCACCACCACCTTGGTGCCGACCTTGACCTTCTCGTAGAGGTCGATGACGTCTTCATTGCGCATGCGGATGCAGCCTGACGACACCGCCTGGCCGATCGTCCAGGGCTCGTTCGAGCCGTGGATGCGGTAGAGCGAGGAGCCGAGATACATCGCCCGCGCGCCGAGCGGATTTTCCGGGCCGCCCGCCATGAAATGCGGCAGGTCCGGGCGGCGTTGCAGCATCTCCGGCGGCGGCGTCCAGTCCGGCCATTCCTTCTTGGCCGACACCTTCTTCTCGCCGGCCCAGGTGAAGCCCGGCTTGCCGACGCCGATGCCGTAGCGCACCGCCGTGCCGTCGCCCTGCACCAGGAAGAGAAAGCGGTTGGGCGTGTCGATGACGATCGTGCCTGCCGGCTCGGGACTGGCGTAGGCGACGACCTGCTTGAGGTATTTCGGGTCGATCGCGCGCGGGTCCACGGCGGCGTCGGTCTGTTCGATCGGCTCGCCGCGCGCCAGCACGTCCAATTGCGGACGCGGCGGCGGCGCTACCGCGCGGCCACCGCTGAACAGGAACTCGATGAATCCACCACCGAGATTGACGTCGGAACTGTTGGAGGCATAGCGCGCCGGTTCGGCCACGGACTGCGTGGTCTGCGGCGCAATGTAGGCCGGCACGGAGGGCCGGGCATTGGCTTGGGCGTAACGGTCGGGCTTGAGCGACAGCGGATCGGCGTTCGCCGAAACGATGCCGATGGCGCTCATGACGAGCGCGGTAAACACATGACGTTGCATCGACGTACTCTGCACTGGTTTCGTCGTTTGGGATTGCTCCCGCGATCCCGCACTACATGGTGAAAAATGTACTGATCGGTAAAAACGGCAGCCCTGCGGGTCTCAACAAGCGTGGTCGCGGCGCGGTTCGTCGGATCACGGTTTATTTTGGATGAAGCGCGCGGCGCCATGGTTAACCGCGCCTTTCAAAATTGCGCTCACCATCCGAAATCCCGTGTGGGGCCCGCAGGTTCCGCGCCGAGTGAACCTGATTTTAAGCCGCGCTGCCCTACACAGTTGGCGGGATTGGGAAGCGCCGATGGCGGTTCAACGCAAGGTTTTTCGCATCGAGGAGAGTGCGCGTTTTCGCGCCGCCGAAGGCGCGGTCGCCAACGACGACGGCGCGTTGCGGCATCGCGAGTTCATGAGCGAACTGCAGGCGCTGCGCGAGTCGATCGGGCCGCGCGCGGCGGTGGATCGCGATGCGCTCGACCGGGCGAGGGCGCAGATCGCGGAGGCGCAGGCCTACAAGCATGAGCTTGGGGTGATCTACGCCGCCGTCGAGCGCACCCGGAACGAGATCGGCGCGCTCGGCGTCGAGGCGCAAAGCAGCGAGCAAACCGCGCGCGCCAGTCGCGAACTGGCCGCGATCGTCGGCGGCACCGAGCGGGCAACGCAATCCATCCTTCAGGCGGCCGAGGAGATCGACCAGGCCGCCCATGCGCTCTCGGCCTCGCTCAAGAGCGGCCACGAGCAGGGGCTCGCGCACGACATCCAGGACCGCGTGGTGCAGATTTTCGAGGCGTGCAATTTCCAGGATCTGACCGGCCAGCGGGTCGCCCATGTGGTGGGGACGCTGAAGTTCGTCGAGGATCACGTCGCGCGGCTGTTGGCGATCTGGCACGGCATCGAGCAGTTCACGCCGGTGGTGTTCGGCGCGGAGGTCGAAGGCGACGAGCGCTTCCTCAACGGCCCCAAGCTTGCCGACGACGCAGGCCATTCCACCCAGGATGAAATCGACGGGATGTTCCGTTGCGGCGATAGTTGCCTGGACTAGGCCGGCCGCCTGATCGCGGCGAAGCATCCGAGCGCGATAACGGCAAATCCGGCGGCGAGGGCAAGCGCGGTTGCATCGGATGCCCGTTCCGCGACGAAGGCCATCACCAGCGGCGCCGCCGACTGCATCGCCAGCCAGAAGCCGCTAATGCGGCCGATCAGCGCGCCGTAGCCTTCGGCGCCAAACAGCGCCAGCGGCAGCGCGCCACGGGCGATGGTGATCAGGCCGTTGGCAGCACCGAACATCACCGCAAAGGCGGCAGCGAGCGGCACCGATATGCCGAACAGCGCCAGCAGCGCGAAGGCCACAACCAGCAGGGCCACCGAGGCGCGGGCGACCGCGAGCGGATGCACGTCGTGGCCGAAGGCGAGTTCGGTCAGCCGCGCCGCGACCTGCGCCGGGCCGAACAGCGCGCCGATGAAGACCACGGTCGTGGCGTCAATGCCGGTGCGGCCGAACATCGCGAGCAGATGCGCCGACAATCCGGACGGTACGAAGGCGTAGGCGGTGAAGGCGGCTGTCACCAGCACGAAAGCCAGGCCGCGCGGCGGCAACAGCGCGGCGGGTTTCGTGGCCGTGCCTTGCGCCGGCGGGCCGGGCGCGGCGCGGCTGCGCGGCAGCACGAAGGCATAGAGCGGTGCGCAGATCGCGGCCATCAGCACGGCATAGACGACGTAGGTGCCGCGCCAGCCGACCGACTCGATCAGGAGATGGGTCGTCGGCCAGCCCGCCGTCGAGGCAAAGCCGCCGGCCAGCGTGAGGATCGTGATCGGCCGCCGGGCGGCCGCTCCGAAGATGCGGCCGAGCGTCGCGAAGGCCGGGTCGTAGAGTGACGCGCCGAGACCTGCGCCCAGCACCACCCAGACCGCGAGATACATTGCCCGGCCATGGACGTAAGCGAGGCCGAGCAGACCCGCCGCGCTGACGAGCGCGCCGGCCGCCATGACTACGTGGCCGCCGTAGCGGTCGATCGAGCGCCCGACAAACGGCGAGACCAGGCCCGCGATCAGGAGTCCGAGCGAGAAGCCGCCCATGACGAAGGACAGCGACCAGCCGGTCTCGGCGACGATCAGCGGCGCGGTCAGCACCGGCGAATAGAAGATGGTGCCCCAGGCGACGATCTGCGTGATGCCCAGCACGGACACCGCGCGCCAGGGGCCGATCACCATGTCGCGAAGGCTAGGCATCGCGGCCAGTATTCACCGATCCCGCCGCGAAGACGAGAGGGCTACGCCGCCACCTTGGTCTCGGCGAAAGCGGGCACCTTCGCCGCGAAACGATCGAGCCAGGCCACGAGCTTCGGATGCGCGGCGCGCCAGTCTCCGGCGAATCGCAGATCGCGGTGGCCGAGGAAACAGGCGAGCGCAATCTGGCCGACGTTCGGAATTGGATCGAGCGAGGGCGGATCGGCCTCCAGTGCGGCGAGGCCCCGTTTGATCTTGTCGGCCTGATAGTCGGTCCATTTCTTGACGTGATGCTCGGGCGGGCGGAAGCGGCCTTCGTACACGATGAGGATCTGCGCGTCGGTCAAGCCGTCGGCGAGCGCCTGCAGACGGAGCGCCGCGAAGCGCGCCTTGGGCTCATTCGGAATGATCTTGCCGCCGCCGGCGCGATGATCGAGGTATTCCACGATCACCCGCGAGTCGAACAAGGTCGAGCCGTCCTCGGTCACCAGCGCCGGAATCTTGCCGAGAGGATTCTGCTGGCGAAGCGAATCGGCGGCGTCGTTGGGGTCGGCCTTCTCGAGCTTGAGCTGGCCGGTGAGGCCAAGCACGCTCGCCGCAAGGTAGCATTTCCGCGCGAACGGCGACGGGGGAACGGATCGCAGAATCATCATGATGATCTTCGCTGGATTGGGAGTGGGCCGGATCAGAGTTGCACGCGCGCGACCGCGCGTGGCCGCGATGCACACGGTAAGTCATTGTCGCGCGCGTTGGAAGGAAGAGCGTCTCGCGCGCCAGGCAGCGATAGCCGTCAGCCGGTGATGACCAGATTGACGGCTTTCGGCCCCTTGCCCTTCTTGTCGGGCTCGACTTCGAACTGGATGCGCTGTCCTTCGTTGAGTGCTTTCAACCCCGCCTGCTCGACCGCGGTGATGTGCACGAAAACATCGCGGCCGCCGTCGTCAGGCTTGATGAAGCCGTAGCCGCGCTCGCCGTTGAAGAATTTGACTGTCCCGCTCATGGCCATGTGACCACTCCTTGCCCCCAATGCTTCGCCACCGACCCCCACGGCGCGGCGGCTCGGCCAAACATTCGCATCGGAAGAAGGCGTCAGCCCCCAGAGGCCTCAGTCACTCCGCCGACCCCCCAGATGGAGGCGGAACGTCTAAGCCAGCGGCCCTAGGCTAGACCCAATGCCAGCCGGGTGGAAGGCGCAGAACGGCCTCAGGATGCGGATTCGCCGCTGAGCCAGTCGAGCGTAATCGCGCCGGTTGTACCGCGCGACATCGCACCCCCGAGCGCGGGCAGCAGCACCTTGAGCTCGTCGTACAAAGTCCACGGCGGATTGACAGCGATCAGGCCGGTGCCGCGTAAACCCGTGTCGCTGTCGGGGCTTGGCAGGGTCAGTTCCACGCGCAACATTTTTACGATGCCAAGCCCGGCAAGCTTTTTGGCAAACCCCGCGACCGCGGCCCGGTCCTTGATCGGATACCAAAGCAAATAGAGGCCGGTCGGCCATTTGCGGTGCGCTGCCGCCAGCCCCTCCGCAAGGCGGGAGTACTCGTCCGGCTGCTCGAACGGCGGATCGATAAGCACCAGACCCCGGCGCTCTTTCGGCGGTACATACGCGGTCAAGGCAGTCCATCCATCGATCGCGATGGATTTGCAGCGGCTGTCGCCGCGAAGATTGTTCTCGAGCGCCACCGCGGCGCGCGGCTCGAGCTCGCAGGCGATCAGGCGATCCTGCCGCCGCATCAGCGTCTGGGCGAGCGCCGGTGAGCCCGGATAGACAGTAAGCTCCGCGCCTGAATTGAGAGCCGCGACCGCGTTGCGATACGGCGCGAGCAAGGCGCGGACTGGCGCCGTCAGCTTCGAATCCGTGAGCCGCCCGATGCCGTCGCGCCACTCCAGCGTCTTGCCGGCCTCCGGCCCGGCAAGGTCGTAGCGGCCGGCCCCGGCGTGGGTGTCGATGACGCGGAAGGCCGAAGGTTTTTCGCGCAGGTGGACGAGCACGCGGCACAGCACGGCGTGTTTGACGACGTCGGCGAAATTCCCGGCATGATAGGCGTGACGGTAGTTCATCGCGCTCGCTGGTTATCCCGGGCGCGATCTTAACCGCAAACCGGCTGCATCAAACCGGCCGTGGGTCGCACCGCTCCCCCGGCCGTTAAGGTTGAAAGTGGTTCCCGCTCATCAGCGGCGCTGCGATTGGCTAGACAGGGCCGGGGCGGCAGGCGGCGGACGTGAAGCCGATGGGACGAATTCTTCTGATCGCGGCGTTGCTTTACGGCTACGGCGATGCCGGTTTCGACGGTCATCGGCCGGCCTCGCTCGATCGGGCGTTGCGCGAATTCCATCGCACGGTCGATCGCACCGCGAGCCAAACCCAACGCGTGTTGATCGCGCTCGACGACAGCACCCGCGTAATTCCGACGCTGCCGGTGCTTGTGGCAAAGCTCCGCGGACTGGGCGCGGCGCTGGCTCCGATCTAGCTGGCGCTAACTGCCGCGTACTGGGGGCATGATCAGCTTGTCACGCCGGCAGGCGCGGCGGTCCACCTCGCCACAGTCACGAAATTTCAAATCCTTGCCCATGCAGATGCGGACCTCGCTCAGCCGCGTGCTACCGCAGGTGATCGCGATGGCGGCTCGCGAGAGGCCGGGGTTGGTCTTGACGAAGGCCTCCTCGACCTCGTCTGGCGTCACGGTCAACGTGGTCTTGGGAGCGGCATAGGTCTCCGGAATTTTCACGGCCTCGCGTGCCTTGCGCACCAGGTCGAAGTAGGCCTGCGCGGCAAGTCCCGAGCAAGTGCCATGCTGATCCCACTCGTGATAGACGAGCCGCGGCGCCGGCATCAGATCGAGCATCGAGGTCATGACATTGCGATTGAGGCGCGGCGCCGGCACCTGGCAATCGCGTGGGAAGCCGCTTTCGTATTGCGGCCATAGCCCATGCACGACGAAGGAATAGGGCCGGCCGCGGCACTGTTCGTTTGCCTCGCGGCCGCGTTCCTCCGTCTCCTTGCAGAACGACGGCGACCACGACAGCGAGAGCACATAGAAATCGAATTTTCCCGGCTGGTTGCGTTGCTGCGAACTGGATTGCTCTTGCGCGGCAGCGCCGCCCAGCGCGACGAGGATCGGGAGGATGGCGAGCGCAACGCTGCGAAAGAAAAGACCGGTCATGGGGACGCCCCTTCACTCGACGAGACTGCGGGAACTTTCCCTTGGGGCCTGGAACAAGTCAAGAACAAAATAGCAATAAAACAGGATCGTCGGAGAGATGGACCGCTGCAGGTCTCAGCCGGTGGACGAAGCAGACGCAAAAACAGTTCCGGCGCCGAGCTGGATGCATCGGCGCCGGCAAGGGACGAGATTAGGTGTCTCCGCGTTGCCTCAGGGAGCCGCGGCGATGCACTCGGGGTTGTTGGCCCAGTTGCGATCGACGCCGACGACGCACCACTGGACGCCCCAGTTCGCGCCGATCATGCCGCCGTCCTCGACGATGGAGAACCGCAGCGTGCGCCAATGCCCGTCGGAGGTCTGGGCCCGACCGCTGCAGAACCGGCGCGGGATGGTGCCGTCCTGCCAGGGGCGGTACGCGACCTCGCGGATCCGGTCGAAGCTCGTGATCTGCAAATCGGAATTCCAGAAGCGGCCCTCCTTGGTGGCAAAGCGCCGCTGGATGGTGGAGAGCGCCCAGGAGTCGTCGCAGGACGGCAATTGGGAATCAAAGCGGGGCCCCGTCATGTAGAAGCCCTTCTCGAGCCAGTTGGCGGCTGGCGCCGGCAAACTCGATGCCGCCGCGAGCAGCGCCACGCTGAGCGCCACAGCAAAGGTGCGTGCAAATGGTCTGTTGGCCCGAAAACTCACTTCGTCCTCCCCGACGCAAATCCAGCGATAATGCTGCTTCCAATGCCCGCACTTTACCACAGGTTTCGCCTGATTGTGGCGGGTTGATCACAATTTTAGCACTGAATTACCGGCTGTCGATCCTGGCGATCGGGTGCTTCGACTTCTAACGTTTTCCATGCGATTCGCGCGAACTCGTACCGCTTGCGCGCAGCCTGGGCCGAAGGCTCCGGGCAGGGCTCCTGGGGGCGGGGGAAGCGAAACATGGCGTTGAGCACGCGCCGGCTGAAGCCGGTCGAGAACATTTTCGGAGCCGAGGCTGCAAGCCTGCTCCTGGCCCGGATCATGCCGTCCTGGATGCTGGACCTGAGCCTCCTGGTCGAGGCGATCGAGGCCGGCCGCCCACCGGGAGCGTCGGCGGATTGGCAGCCCGGCGCGGTGCTTCGTTTGCCGTTTTCCAGCAAGGTCAGCCGTGATGGCGTGTTGTGCTCGCAGGCGCTGATGGCGGTGGCTGACACCGCCATGACGTTGGCCTGCGCCGCGGCGTGGAATGGCTATCGGCCGATGAGCGTGGTCGATCAGACGACGCACTTTCTACGGCCGGTGAATTTCGATGTGCTCGCCGATGCGCGCGTTGTCCGCATCGGCCGCACCACGAGCTTCGGCCGGGTGTCGCTCTTGAGTGCCGTTGATCGGCGTCCGGTCGGGATGGTCTCCAGTGCCTATGCCATGATCTGACACGGCAACCTCGGCGCGGTTGCCCAGCAATACCCTCAAGGCTTTGGCTACGGGGGAGGAACAAAAAAGACCGAGCGGCGGGGGCCTTGCGTCCCCGCCGACTTGTTTTTTGGAAGATGTTTCGGGCGAAACGATCTGGCGCAGGAATTTTACCGGCCGGATTGAACCTTTTGCCCGGTTCGCGCGTCATATGAACAGGACGACAGACTTGTGGAACGAACTGTGGGACGTGTCATGGCGGACCGTGCTGGTCTTGGCTTTGTCGGCTTCATTTTCGGCGGCGTGACCGCCGCGGTGATGTTGGTGGCCGTTACGGTTGTCGTCGGCCATGTTGATGGCCGGCTGGTGCTCGACGCTCCGGCGGCTCAACAAGTCGCGGCATCGCAATAGCCCGCTCGCTCGCGGGCGGATGAAAAAATGGCCCCGATGGGGCCATTTTCATTTGCGTTATACCCGCGTGCGCGCGTCAGTCCCTGCGGTGCACCGGCAGTTGAGACTGCGACTTCCACTGCGTCAGGCTGTCGCCGATGATCTTCATCGAGTTCATCGCGGCCGCGCTCAGCGATGCGTAACCGGAAATTTCCCGCTGCACGCGCTCGCCTTCGTTACGCAACATGTCGCGAACATTGGAGAGCTCGGCCATCACTCGCTCGACCTCCGTCACCGAGGCGCCGGCGACGCGCTCGATCACCGAGTTGATGCTGTCGGCGGCCGGATCGCCGCCTTCCTGCTGCCGGCGCCGAAACAGCGACATGTCGCGTCTGACGAAGGCTCGGATTTCGCCTTCGACCTGCTCCACGGCCGCGGTTGCGGCCACGGCGGCCTCGGCGTCTGTCGTTCGTTCAGCCTTAATGACAGTCATGCTGCGCTCCCTTTCACGCTAATGGCGACGCTCCCGAAAAGCGCGGGGATTGCGACACGGCAGTGCGGCGGCACAGTGACGATTCTTTGACGGCTTTTTCGGCAGCGCCGGGAATCCGCCGTGTTCGTTGCCGGTTGGTTACCGGACGCGCGTGAATCCGGGGGTAATCGAACTAGTAGCCGATCAGGATTTCCGCGACCTTGGGCTTGAGCGCGCGCACGTTGGCGTCGCTGGACAGCACCTCGTTGTCGCCGGTGACGGCGCTGCGCGCCTCCTCGGGCGCCTTGGCGTCGGCGGCCAGGCGAATACCGACCTTGCAGCCGCCGGGCAGCGAGCTGAGCGCGCCACCCTCCCATCCGGCCACGCCCGCGGTGCCGTCGGCGCCAAAGCCGGACAGCTTGAACGGGCGTCCGTTCGCCTTCTCCAGCGCTGCAAGCGGTATGCCGAGCTTCAATCCCTTCGGCGCGCTCCATTGCGACTTGCCGTTGATCGCGATCACCGAGATGTCGCTGCGGCCGGCGTCATTCACCCACATCACTTCAAGCCGCCGCTTCGGATCGTTCGGGAACAGGATCGAGGCCGGAATCTTGCTGCTGTCCGGTCCGTCGACCTGGCCGAAGACGATGTTGCGCGAGTCGTATTTGATCGCAAGCTTGAGGTGCGTGGTCTCCCTGGCAAAGACGCCGCCGCACGTCACCGCATAAGCGGGCGCGGCTGCGCGCGGCGCGGCCGCGGGTTTGTGCGCCGGCTGTAACGGTTCCTCGGCTTCGGTCTTGGCTTGCGCCGGCGCGCCGGCCGGGGCGGGTTGGGCGGCGGGCGCGGGGGCCGGCGCAGGTGCGGCCTGCGGCTTCGGTGGCGAGGGCCAGCGGTCTTGCACCGCCGTTGAGGGCGGCGCCCCGGGCGGCGGCGGGAACTGCGCGAGCGCCATGCCCGGCATCGCGCTGATGATTGTCGCAGCCAGCGCGGTACGCACTCTTGAACACGTCATTGCATCCTCCCGACGGGGACTGGAACTAGGCGGCGCCGTCGCAGCATCAAACCGGACAAGACTATGCGTTTTAGCCGGCTCTGATCCAGCCGTCGCGGAACGGTCTGCGGCGGCGCTTTCGCTTTATTTCGCAAGGTCTCGAACGCGACCGGCTCCTTGAACGTTGAATCGTGAGCGCCGTTTGAGGGCGCGGCGTCAGAGCCAATGCCTTGTGGATGCGGCGGCTTTGCGGCCAAGAAGGAGATCTCGATGTTCGTCGCAATCAAGGCGACGATGGCCGCCGGCATCGTTCTGGCGGCCGCGGCGGTGCCCAATTTCGATGTCGGGCCCAGCTGCCACGCGGCGGCCGCGCGGGCGGCGTCGCCCGATGCGCTTTCGATTTGCCGCAGCACCGAGCAAAAGGCCCGCGACGAGGTGGTGCGCCAGTGGCCGCAACTGAGCGCCGCCGACAAGCAGCAATGCATCCCAACGGCATCGCTGGGCGGCCGTCCGACCTACACCGAATTGCTGACGTGCCTCGAGTTGGCGCGCGATGTCAGGCAACTGCACAGCAAGACCCCGCCCGGCACGACGAGGCAAAGCCGAGAATGACTCATGCAGTTAGGTGCTAGCCGGGCCGCCGGCTGCGCCGCTGCGACGTTTCGGGGCCGGTGTAGAAGGTGTTGACCCGACAGAAACCGCCGGCGCCGGAAACCGCCGCCCGGCACTGCTCCAGGGTCACGAAGTAGCAATTGGTGGAGCCGCTGCGGCCGCTGTATTGCGCGCACCAGCGGTAGGGGTCGGCCTGGGCCGTGTCGAGCGCGCTGCCGGCGGCCAGGACGGCGAGCGTCGCGATGATGATACGCATGGCAATCCTCCGATGTGGTAGGGTGCACGAAAACTCCGCGCCCGTCAGTGAGGTTCCCGCTTCTTGGTGCGCCGGGCGCCCGCATCGGTCGTCACCGGCTGCCCGGTGTAGAAGCCGTTGCGCATGCACCAGCCGCCCACGCCTGAAATCGTCGCCTGACACTGTTGCAGCGTCAGGAAGTAGCAGTTGGCGCTGCCGCCATCTTCGGGGCCGTAAACGGCGCACCACTGATAGGGATCGTTGGCCCGGGCGGGGTGGTGGGCAAATCCCAGCACGAGCGTGACCAGTGTAACGATGATCAGGCGCATGGCGTCCTCCCGTCTTTGTCTCAACGCGTGCGCTTGCCCGGAGCGGGGGTCCATTCGCCCGGCGTCGTCACCGGCCGGCCGTCGTAGAGCGTGTTGGGCTCGCAGAAGCCGCCATTGCCCGAGAGCGTGGCGCGGCATTGCTCGATGGTGACGAAATAGCAGTTGGTCCCGCCGCCGAAACCGCCGCCGGCGTATTTGGCGCACCAGCGATAAGGATCGGCTTGCGCCGGGCCGACGGTGGCGGCACCGGCCAAAAGGCTCAGAAGAACCGCGAAAGCAACGCGCATGGGAAATCTCCAATGAAAATGGCGATGGTCATGCTGCTCTAAGCCAACACTCCAGCGGCCGGTCTATTCCCGGGTTGCTCCCTTGGCCAGTCGTGAAGTCACACCTCCGCGAAATGTGATCCGGCATGCGGCGGCGCGGCAATGCGCGGGAAGCGGCCGGGCCGGTAGGAATACCGCTGGAAAAATGCTGTAACCGGCGGGTCCGATTGCTCCCCTTGCAGAAAGGCATTCCCGTGACCGAGGTCCCGACCGAAATCGTCAAGGAGTTCGCCCCGAGCGGCAAGCTGCGCGCGGCGATCAACCAGGGCAATTCCGTGCTGGCGCAGAAGGGCCCGAACGGCGAGTGCCTCGGCATCACCGCCGATCTCGCGCGCGCGCTGGCCAAGCGCCTGGGTGTGCCGGTCGAGCTGCTGGTGTTCGACGCCGCCGGCAAGGCGTTCGAGGGGCTGCGAGGCGGCCTCGACATCGGCTTCCTGGCGATCGAGCCGGCGCGCGCCGCCGAGGTCGATTTCACCGCGCCCTATGTCATCATCGAGGGCGTCTACATGGTGCCGAAGGACTCCGCGCTCAAGACCGTCGCCGATGTCGATCGCGCGGGCGTGCGCATCGCGGTTAACAAGAACTCGGCTTACGACCTTTATCTGACGCGCACGCTGAAGCAGGCGACCCTGATGCGCGGCGACGACGGCGTGGCGCTGTTCAAGAAGGACAAGCTCGAGGTCGCGGGCGGGGTGCGGCAGCCGCTCGCCGCCTACGCCAAGACCGATCCGGGGGTGCGGCTGATGGACGGCCGCTTCATGGAGATCCAGCAGGCGATGGCGATGCCCAAGGGCCGCCCCCGCGCGCACGCCTATCTCAAGACCTTCGTCGAGGAAATGAAGGCCTCGGGCTTCGTCGCCGACGCGCTCAAGCGCAGCAACCAGCCCGACGCCGCGGTCGCGCCGCCGGCGTGACCGTTTGAATTTACTTCTTCTGCCCGAGCGAGGGCGCCGAGCTGCTGCCGCCACCGCCGCCGTAAGCGGCCTTGTAGCCGGACACCTGCTTGTTGCCGCCTTCGGCCTTCGGCTTCTTCTTTTCCTTCGGCTGGCGTTGCTGACCCTTGGCCATGACATGGTCTCCTGGTGTTGAAGCCTGAGCGCCGAATCTACCACGGGCGCGGCGCGCGGGAAATCCGGCTCAGCGCAGCGGATGCTCCTTCAGGGTCTGCTGGACGCAGTCGTTGACCAGGTCGGCGCGCTTGTCGACCGAGACGTCGCGGCGGCCCTTCTCGTACTTCATCCAGCACATGGCGTTGATCTTCTCGCGGGTGACGCCGCCTTCCTTCCACCATTCCTCTTTCTGCTCGTCGCCTTTCGCGTCGTCTTTTTTCTTGCTGTCCTTCTTGGCGGCGGCGGTGCGGACCGCGTGGGGAGGGGGCGATGACTCGGCCGCGGCGGGCGCGGCGGCCTGGGCCGGCATCTCGTGCGCGGCGTTGGCGCCGGCGCAATTCACCAGCATCAGGCAGAACAGGAGGGTCATCGTCCGCATTGGAACTCCATCGGTTGATTCGCCGCCGTCGCGGCGGGTGTCGCCCCGCGAGTCGCGCTTGTCAAACCGCTACTGCGCCGCGGCCCGACATGGTCGGGCGCTGCGGCTTTTTGGTCACGGCCGTGCGGGCATGACAGCGTGGGCCCGGGATTTTTTTAAGGCGCCGACGCTTGGTTGCTCTAATTCGCTATCCAGCCAGTCCGAGCTTGGCTTTCAGATTGGCACCTTTCAAAAGAAGGCGCGGATGGCCGGGCCCGGCCCGGCCATGACGTTGCGAGGCTGCTGTGTCACACCTCCGCGACGAACTTATTCGTCATCTTCCCCAAGCCCTCCACCTCGGTTTCCATCACGTCCCCCACATTGAGGAACGTGTTCGTGCCTTGCCCCACGCCGCCGCAGGTGCCGCACACGAAGATGTCGCCGACCTCCAGGCTGAGAATGCCAGAGGCGTATTCGATCTGCTCCTCGGGCGTGAAGATGAACTGCGAGGTATTGCCGTCCTGCTTGACCGCGCCGTTGACGCTCAGCCGGATGAACAGCTTCATGTGATCCTTGACGAAGGCGCGCGGCACCAGGAACGGCCCCATCGGCGCGAACTTGTCGTGGCTCTTGCCGTTCAGCCAGTCGGAGCGCAGGCCCGGCCGGTCGGCGCGGATTTGCAGGTCGCGGGCGGAGACGTCGTTGGTGGTCATCCAGCCGGCGATGTGGTCGAGCGCGCGGGCGGCGGTGACGTGCTTGGCGCGCTTGGAGATGACGCAGGCGATCTCGGCCTCCCAGTCGATCCGCTTCAGGCCTCGCGGGATCTCGATGTCGTCGTTGGCACCGGCGAGGCAGCTCGGCGCCTTCAGGAACAGGTAGGGCTTGCTGGTTGATTTATCGCCGGTGAACTTCGGGCCTTCCTTTGGCGTCATGCCGGCTCGGAGCATCTCATCGACGTGCTCCTGGAAGTTCTGCGCGGCGTAGAACATCTTGCCGGGACGGGCGACCGGCGGATGCGCGGTGAGGCTGGCGACGGCGGTGGCGCCGGCCTTGCCCTGCTTGTCGAGGACCGCTGCGATCTCCTGGAGCGTGGCGAAGTTGCGGTCCCAGTCGTCGAGCAGGCCCTGGATGCTGGTTGCGGGAAGCGCGCTCTTGCCGGCCGCGGCGGCCGCACTCGCGAGCTCGAAGGCGCTGTCGTCCAGCACGATGGCGGGAAAGGGCTTGCCGCCCGGTTTGGCGAATGTGCCCAGCTTGAATGTGCGGCCGTTCATGGTGCTGACCCTTTCTGACGCTTTTCGGAATTGCCGAGCGCGGACCTTGCCACGCCGCGCCCGCGCTTGTCGCGGGCTTCGTGCACGCCGGGCGGGCTTGCGCGCCGCGGGGTTATCGCGTTCCCTATCGGTCAAATAAATATCGGGGAGGATGGTCATGCGCAGGATTGTCACCGCGGCCGCAATGCTGCTCGCGGCGACCTTTTCGGTGTCGGCGCAGAAGGCGCCGCCGGATGTGGTCAAGGACCTGGCGCCGACCGGCAAACTGCGCGCCGCGATCAACTTCGGCAACGGCGTGCTGGCGCAGAAGGGCAAGGACGGCACGCCGCAGGGCGTCACCGCCGATCTCTCGAGCGAACTCGCCAAGCACCTCGGCGTCGATGTTGACTTCGTCACCTACGAGGCGGCGGGCAAGGTGTTCGACGGCGCCAAGGCCGGCGCCTGGGATGTCGGCTTCATCGCCATCGAGCCGGTGCGCGCCAAGGACATCGAATTCACCGCGCCCTATCTGCTGATCGACGGCACCTACATGGTGCGCAAGGATTCTCCGATGAAGGAGGTGGACGACGTCGACAAGCCGGGCGTCAAGATCGCGGTCGGGCTGAAGTCGGCCTACGATCTCTATCTGACGCGCTCGCTGAAGAACGCGTCGCTGGTCCGCGCCACGATCGGCGGCGGGCAGGCCTCGATCGATCTGTTCATCAACGACAAGCTCGACGCCGCGGCGGGCGTGCGGCAGCCGCTGGAGGCTTATGCGAAGGATCATCCGGAGATGCGGGTGATGACCGGAGCGTTCCAGCAGATCGCGCAGGCGATGGGCACGCCGAAAAAGCCCGCGCCGGGGCCGGGCGTGGCTTATCTCGCGAAGTTCGTCGAGGAGATGAAGGCGAATGGTTTCGTCGCCGATGCGCTCAAGCGAAGCAACCAGACCGCGGCGGTCGCGCCGCCGGCGAAGTAGCGGCGCCTCAGCGCGGCCGCGGCTTCCAGCCGCCGTGCATGCCGGGCTTGCCGGTGGTCGAGCGCGGGCCCGGACGATAGGGCTTGCTCTCGGGGCCGGGACCCATCTCGTCGAGCGAGGGTTTGCGCGGACCTTTGCCCGCGCGCGCCGGCGCCACCTCGTGATAGGTGGCGATGCCCATTTCATCGAGATGCGGCTTGTGCGGGCGTGACACGTCCTTGCCCTTCGAGGGCTTCAACTGCACGACCTTGGCGGTCGGATCGTCGACCACCGCCAACTCGGTGGCGCGCAGGCGCTTGAGCTCGTCGCGGAGCCGCGCGGCCTCCTCGAAGTCGAGGTCGGCTGCGGCTGCGCGCATCTTGGCTTCGAGATCGGCCAGCACGGCCTGGAAGTTGTGGCCGATGGTGATTGTGTCCTCGCCGACGCCCGCGAGCCCGCCTTCGGTCGAGACCAGGACGTGGTCGCGTTCGTAGGCGCTCGCCATGATGTCGCCGATGGATTTCTTGACGCTCTCCGGTGTGATGCCGTTGGCGGTGTTGTAGGCCTCCTGCTTCTCGCGGCGGCGGTTGGTCTCTTCCATGGCGCGCTGCATCGAGCCGGTGACCTGATCGGCGTAGAGGATGACGCGGCCTTCGATGTTGCGCGCGGCGCGGCCGATGGTCTGGATCAGCGAGGTCTCGCTGCGCAGGAAGCCCTCCTTGTCGGCGTCGAGGATCGCGACCAGCGCGCATTCCGGAATGTCGAGGCCCTCGCGAAGGAGGTTGATGCCGACCAGCGCGTCGAATGCGCCGAGACGGAGGTCGCGGATAATCTCGATGCGCTCGAGCGTGTCGATGTCGGAGTGCATGTAGCGCACGCGGATGCCCTGCTCGTGCAGGTATTCGGTGAGGTCCTCGGCCATGCGCTTGGTCAGCACGGTGACGAGCGAGCGATAGCCCTTGCGCGCGGTCTCGCGGACTTCGCCGACCAGATCGTCGACCTGGGTGCGGGCAGGGCGGATGTCCACCGGCGGATCGATCAGGCCGGTCGGGCGGATCACCTGCTCGGCGAACACGCCACCGCTTTCGTTCAGTTCCCACGGGCCGGGGGTGGCGGAGACGCCGACGGTCTGCGGCCGCATCGCGTCCCATTCCTCGAAGCGCAGCGGCCGGTTGTCCATGCACGACGGCAGCCGGAAGCCATACTCGGCGAGCGTCGCCTTGCGGCGGAAGTCGCCGCGGTACATGCCGCCGATCTGCGGCACGGTGACATGACTCTCGTCGACGAACACCAGCGCGTTGTCGGGGACGTATTCGAACAGCGTCGGCGGCGGCTCGCCGGGTTTGCGCCCGGTGAGGTAGCGCGAATAGTTCTCGATGCCGGCGCAGACGCCGGTCGCTTCCAGCATCTCCAGGTCGAACAGGGTGCGCTGCTCAAGGCGCTGTGCTTCGAGCAAGCGGCCGGAGTTGTGCAACTCGTCGAGCCGCCATTTCAGCTCGGCCTTGATGCCCTGGATCGCTTGGATCAGCGTCGGCCGCGGCGTGACGTAGTGCGAGTTGGCGTAGATCTTCACGAACTCCAGCTCGTCGGTCTTGTGCCCGGTGAGCGGATCGAACTCGTGGATCGATTCCACCTCGTCGCCGAACAGGTTCACCCGCCAGGCGCGGTCCTCGTAGTGCGCCGGGAAGATGTCGAGCGAATCGCCGCGGACGCGGAAGGTGCCGCGGGAGAAGTCCGCCGCGGTGCGCTTGTACTGCGTGGCGACCAGATCGGCGATCATCTGGCGCTGGTTGACCTTCTCGCCCTTCTTGATCGTGAAGGTCATCGCCGAATAGGTCTCGACCGAGCCGATGCCGTAGATGCACGACACCGAGGCAACGATGATGACGTCGTCGCGTTCGAGCAGCGCGCGCGTCGCCGAGTGGCGCATGCGGTCGATCTGCTCGTTGATCGACGAATCCTTCTCGATGTAGGTGTCGGTTCGCGGAATGTAGGCTTCCGGCTGGTAGTAGTCGTAGTACGAGACGAAATACTCGACCGCGTTGTCGGGGAAGAAGTTCTTGAATTCGCCGTAGAGCTGCGCCGCCAAAGTCTTGTTCGGAGCGAGCACCAGCGCAGGCCGCTGCGTCGCCTCGATCACCTTGGCCATGGTGAAGGTCTTGCCGGAGCCGGTGACACCGAGCAGCACCTGGGTGCGGTCGTGGCGCTTGGCGCCCTCGACCAGATCCTTGATCGCGGTGGGCTGGTCGCCCTTCGGCACCATGTCTGACTTGAGCTCGATCTTCACGCCGCCTTCGGACTTCTCCGGGCGCGGCGGGCGGTGCGGCGTCCACACGGCGGTGCCGCCGCTCTCGCGGAACTCCGCGCGGCCCTCGCGCAACAGCTTGTCCAGCGCCTCCATGCTGGCGGTGACGCCGAGCGTGACCGGCTGCGGCGTCGGGCGATGCATGACGCGCTTTTCGCGGCGCGGCTCGGAGATCTGTGAAATCTCGTCGCGTTCGGGGATGTCGCCGGGCGTCTCGCCGATCAGCGACTTGTTCGGATCGTTGTTGTCGAAGCCCAGCGCCTGGCGAAGCTCGGCGTTGATGTCGAGCGGCGCGCGCGCGACATAGCCTCGCTGCGGGGCTTCGTCGAAGCCTTTGACGGTGGATTTGCGCGCCGTATGCTCGTTCCGCCGGTCGGCGCGGCGCTCGAACGAGTTGTCCGGCGGCGGCTGCAGACCGGTGCCCGAGCCCATCCCGGCGGTACCCTTCTCGATGCCGGGATTGAGCAGCCGCTCCAGCGCCGGATCGGTCGGCGCGCTCTCCGGCCGATGCGCCTTGGATCGCGTCGGTCGCGCAGGGTCCTTCTTGGAATATTTCGCCGGATTGCGCGGTGGGGTCGGGGGCTTCGCCATCGCGGCAAATATGGGTGGAGTCGCGCGATGAGGGAAGGGTACCGGCCAGCCTGTCCTAATGCCTGGTCGAAGGCGTCTCGTTTTCGATCAGCGCTTCCGAAAAGGGAAATTCCAGCACCACCTCGCCCTTCTGGTCCGTCACCACCAGGGACGCGGCAAGGATGCCGGGGTGCTCGCCCTGATCCTCCAGAAGCTCGACGATCATCGCCTTGGCGACCTCCCAGGCGTGATCGGCGTCGCGCAGTTCCTCGCCCTCGACGTCGGGGATGGTGTCGTCACCGATGCGGGTGTTGAAGAAGAAGCGAGGCATCGGTTTCTCCGGCCGTGGCGGTGCGCGTCCCCTGGAACTGGTGATCCGGGCCAAAGCCGTCAAGTCAGGCTGGCGGGGATGTCCGGCGCGCCAAGCGGGGACCGGTTGCTGCCAGCCCGCATTCAAGCGTCAATTCGCCACTCCCGACGTTTGTAGGCTATGGCTAGGCCTTGGGATTGGGCTAAACTTACCGCCAATCCGAAACGGGAGATCAAGACGCTATGAAGAAGGTCGTATTTGCACTCGGCGCCGCGCTGGCGCTGGCGTTGTCCGGGCCGTCGCTCGCCCAGGCGCAAATTGTCATCAAATTCAGCCACGTGGTGGCGCCGAATACGCCGAAGGGCAAGGGCGCCGACAAGTTCAAGGAGCTTGCCGAGAAGTACACCAACGGCAAGGTCAAGGTTGAGGTCTATCCGAACTCGACCCTCTACAAGGACAAGGAAGAGCTCGAGGCGCTCCAGCTCGGCGCGGTGCAGATGCTGGCGCCGTCGAACTCGAAGTTCGGCCCGATGGGCGTGAAGTCGTTCGAGGTGTTCGACCTGCCCTACCTGCTGCCGAACAAGGCGGCGCTCCGCAAGGTCACCGAAGGCCCGCTCGGCAAGGCGATGCTCAAGGAGCTTGAGCCGAAGGGCATGATCGGCCTCGCCTACTGGGACAACGGCTTCAAGGAGATGAGCGCCAACAAGCCGCTCAAGATGCCTGCCGACTACAAGGGCCTGAAATTCCGCATCCAGTCCTCGAAGGTGCTGGAGGCGCAGTTCCGCCTGCTCGGCGCGATCCCGCAGGTGATGGCGTTCTCGGAAGTCTACCAGGCGCTGCAGACCGGCGTGGTCGACGGCCAGGAGAACACGCCGTCGAATATGTACACCCAGAAGATGCACGAAGTGCAGAAGTACACGACGCTGACCAATCACGGCTACATCGGCTACGTGGTCGTCGTGAACAAGAAGTTCTGGGACGGCCTGCCGGCCGACGTCCGGCCGCAGCTTGAGAAGGCCATGCACGAGGCGACGGAATACTCCAACGACATCTCGGCCAAGGAAAACGCCGAGGCGCTGGAGGACATGAAGAAGTCGGGCAAGACCGAGATCATCATCCCGACCGCCGCCGAGAACGAGGCCATGCGCAAGGCTTTGACGCCGCTCTACAAGGACATGGAGAGCCGCGTCGGCAAGAAGCTGCTCGACGACGTGGTCGCGACCACGCACAGCGCGACGCACTGACTGTCTAAAGGCGAGCCTCGGCCTTCAAGCCGAGGCTCGCTTCGCTTTCGAAGCGGAGGTCAACGCTTTCATTTTGACCAAGCGACTGCGGAACCGAGGGGACGCCGCTGTCAGCCAAGTCTCACCCGCTGGCGCTCTGTGTCGGAAGCGGGTCTTGCGTCTGAGGGGATGGGGCTCCGGTGATTCTTCGTATACTCGACCGGCTTGAAGAAATTCTGATCGCGTTTCTGATCGCCGCCGCGACGTTGATCATCTTTGTCGCGGTGGTGCAGCGCTACGCTGTCGGCGTCTCGTTCCTCTATCCGATCTTCTACGACATCAACCTGACCTGGGCGCAGGAGCTTTGCGTCTACATGTTCGTGTGGATGGCGAAGTTCGGCGCCGCCTACGGCGTGCGCACCGGCATCCATGTCGGCGTCGACGTTGCCATCAACATGCTGAGCCCGCAGCGGCGCAAACCGATCATCATGTTCGGGCTGCTCGCCGGCGCGCTGTTCACCGCGGTGGTCGGAACCATGGGGGCCAAGTTCGTCATCGAGCTCTATCCGACCGGCCAGGTGTCGCCTGACATGGAGATGCCGCGCTGGATCATCTTCCTGTGCGTGCCGCTCGGCTCCTACCTGATGTGCTTCCGTTTCCTCCAGGTGGCGTGGTCGTTCTGGCGCACCGGAGAGCTGCCGCACCACGATCCAGGCCATGTCGAGGGCGTGGTGGAGAGCCCGTCTGCCGCCAAAGACTTGGCTGCCGAGGAGGCGGCCCGATGAATAGCGCTCTCATCTTCGGGCTGCTGCTCGCGCTGATGCTCACCGGCATGCCGATTTCGATCGCGCTCGGCCTGACCGTGCTGAGCTTCTTGTTCGTGATGACGCAAGTGCCGATCGAAGCGGTCGCGCTGAAGCTGTTCACCGGGATCGAGAGCTTCGAGATCATGGCGATCCCGTTCTTCATCCTGGCCGGCAACTTCCTCACTCACGGCGGCGTTGCACGACGTATGATCCGCTTCGCGGCGTCGATGGTCGGGCACTGGTACGGCGGACTGGGCCTCGCCGCAGTGCTGGCATGCGCCATGTTTGCGGCAATCTCCGGATCGTCACCGGCTACCGTCGTCGCGATCGGCTCGATTCTGCTGCCGGCCATGGTGGCACAGGGATACCCCAAGCGGTTCGGCGCCGGCGTCATCGCAACCTCAGGCGCGCTCGGCATCCTGATCCCGCCGTCGATCGTGATGGTCCTGTTCGCCGTGGCGACTGGCGGTAGCGTGGCCGTCGATCCCGAAGGCAAACGGGTGCTCTCGGCGTCGGTCGCGCAGCTTTTCATGGCCGGCGTCATCCCTGGACTGATGCTGGCGACCATGCTCGGCGGCACCACCTTCTATCGGGCCTGGAAGAACAACTATCCCCGCATGCAGAGGGCAACCTGGGGCGAGGCCTTCCAGGCCTTCCGTGAGTCGATCTGGGGCCTGCTGCTGATCGTGCTCGTGCTGGGCGGCATCTACGCGGGCCTGTTCACGCCGACAGAGGCCGCCGCCGTCAGCGCGGTCTATGCCTTCGTCATTGCGGTGTTCGTCTATCGCGATCTGAAGTGGTCGGACATTCCGCCGGTGCTGCTGTCATCAGCCAACATGAGCGCGATGATCCTCTACATCATCACCAACGCGGTGCTGTTCTCCTTCCTGATGACCAGTGAGCAGATCCCGCAGTCCATCACGGCCTGGGCAACCAGCTCTGGCATCGGCCACATCGAATTCCTGCTGTTCGTGAACATTCTGCTGCTGGTGGCCGGCAACTTCATGGAGCCGTCGTCCATCGTTCTGATCACCGCGCCGATCCTGTTTCCGGTGGCGGTCGGGCTCGGCGTCAATCCGGTGCATCTCGGCATCTTGATGACCGTGAACATGGAGGTCGGGCTCTGCCACCCGCCGGTCGGCCTCAACCTCTATGTCGCGTCGGGGATCGCCAGGATGGGCATCACCGAGCTGACGATCGCGACGTGGCCGTGGCTGCTGACGATGCTGATCTTCCTCGGCATCGTGACCTACGTCCCGGAGCTGTCGCTCTGGCTGCCGCGTGTCCTGGGAATGCTGTAGCGCCGCGGTCGTGGCCGCACGTTACTGCGAAGGCGCGGTCCGCGACTGGGCGCTGATGTCGGTGTTCTCAGGCGTCGCCGGCCGTTCTTTGTGGAACAGCATGTTGGCGCCCATCGCGCCGAGGATCAGCAGCACGATCGAGCCGGAGAAAATCCACATCATGCGTTGTTCGCCGCGGTTTTTTGCGTCCTGCGCGGCGCTGTCGTCGGGATGGTCTTGATCGGTCATGGCACGCTCCCAATGGTCATCGTTATTGAAATGTGCCCCTGCTGGCGACATTAGTGAGCGGCGAAGCAAATGCACGGCCCCTTCCGAAATTTAATGCCGCCGTAATGCGTGTGCGGCGGCTGAGCCAGCTTGCGCGTTCAACTGTAGGAAAAAGGAACACCGTGCCTGACCTATCTAAACTGACACCCGGCCTCGAAGGCCATGCGGAGATCGTCGTCGGCGACGAGCACACCGCGCCGCGCATCGGCTCGGGCCGCGTCCGCGTGCTGGCGACGCCGGTGATGATCAACCTGATGGAGGCCGCCGCGCTCGACGCGGTCGAGAACCTGATCCCGGCCGGCCATCAGAGCCTCGGCACGCGGCTCGACGTCAGCCATATCGCGGCGACGCCGGTCGGCATGAGGGTGCGCGCGACGGCGAAGCTCCTGGCGGCGGACGGCCGAAAGCTCGAATTCCGGGTCGAGGCCCATGACGAGCGGGACCTGATCGGCGAGGGCGCGCACCAGCGCCTGGTCGTCAATGTCGAGCGTTTCGATCAGCGCGTGCAGGCCAAGCTCAAGCCGCGGTGATATGCTGCCAACGTCACCGGAAGCATATCGAGCGATCATTTCAACTCAACAGGATGGCGACCATGCCCAAGCTGCGTCACATCGCGATTGCGACCAACGATCCCAAGACGACGGCGGAATTCTACAAGAAGGCGTTCGGCTTCGAGCAGATCGGCGAGACCAGCCCGACGAGCCCGCTGGCCCAGGGCTATTTCCTGAGCGACGGCACCCTCAACATCGCCATCCTCAAGTTCAAGACCGACCAGATCGGCAAGGGCATGGACTACACCGGCGTGCATCACTTCGGCGTCCTGGTGGACGATCCGGACAAATACACCGAGCAGTTGGAATCGCTCGGCGCCGAGTGCTTCATGGGCAAGGAGAAGGGGCACGGCAAAGGCTTCTTCGAGATCAAGTTCAAGGGGCCGGACGGCACGGTGTTCGATATCGCCGGCCACCCCTGGATGGGCAGCAAGCCGCTCGACGCCTGACCGCTGCCTCGATCGCGTGAGCGTAGCCGGATACCGCCGGGCCCTTGCCGAAAGCCGGTGAGTCGGTTTTTATGGGTTCCATCGGGCAAGGGGGTGGCGTTCGGGCTGATCGCCGCTTCGCATTCAACGGAATGATCCCATGATGCTCATTCGTCTTGGCCTTACCATCGCTGCCATGCTCACCGCCTCGTTCGCGGCGCCCCATGCCTTCGCGCAGGCGAACGCCAACGGCGACGACCAGCCGGGCCTCGTCGCCAATCCCGATGACGAGCAGCTCGATTCGAAGTGGCAGAAGACGGTGGTGTTCTACCGCACCACCGAGGCACCGGGCACCATCATCGTGCAAAGCGACCAGCGCTACCTCTATGTGGTGCAGCCGGGCGGGCGCGCGCTGCGCTACGGCATCGGCGTCGGCCGCGACGGATTCCGGTGGCAGGGCCTGGTCAAGATCACCCAGAAGAAGGAATGGCCGGACTGGACGCCGCCGCAGGAGATGATCGAGCGTCAGCCCTATCTGCCGCGCTGGATGGCCGGCGGCCCCGGCAATCCGCTCGGCGCCCGCGCCATGTATCTCGGCACGACCGTCTACCGTATCCACGGCACCAACCAGCCGCAGACCATCGGCACCGCGGTGTCGTCGGGCTGCTTCCGTCTGACCAATCCCGACGTGTCCGATCTGTACGAACGGATTCCCGTCGGCACCAAGGTGATCATCCGCCAGCGGCCTGAAGTCTGATGGCGTCTCGGGGGAGACAATGGGAAAGTTTTTCGCCTGGAATTTCCGCACAGGCCTGCTGATCGGCTGTGCGATCGCGTTCGCGGTCGCCGCCGCGGCGGTCACCTACGAACGCTATGACACCAAGACGCTCAAGCGCACGGTGCGGCGCGACGCGGTTTACTGCGGCGTCAACACCGGGCTGCCGGGCTTCTCGGCGCAGGACGAAAAGGGCAACTGGTCGGGCTTCGACGTCGATTTCTGCCGCGCCATGGCCGCGGCGATCTTCGACGATCCGAAGAAGGTCAAGTTCGTGCCGCTTGAAGCCAAGGAGCGCTTCAACGAGCTCGGCAAGCGCAAGGTCGACGTGCTGGCCCGCAACTCGACATGGACCATGTCGCGCGAGACCGAGTACTACCTGAACTTCGCCGGCGTGTCGTACTACGACGGCCAGGGCTTCATGGTGCCGCGCGCGCGCAATGTGGATTCGGCGCTGGCGCTCGACGGCAGCAAGGTCTGCGTGCAGACGGAGACCACCACCGAGCTCAATCTCGCCGACTACTTCCGCGCCAACAACATGAAGTACGAGGTCAAGAAGTTCGGCACGATCGAGGAGGTGCTGAAGGCCTATGACGGTGGCCAGTGCGATACGCTGACCTCCGATGTCTCGCAGCTCTATGCGCTTCGTCTCAAGCTCGGTAAGCCCGGCGACCACGCGATTCTGGCCGACGTGATTTCCAAGGAGCCGCTCGCGCCGGTGGTGCGCCAGAAGGATGACGACTGGCTGCTGCTGGTGAAGTGGACGCTGTTCGCCATGATCAATGCCGAGGAGCTGGGCATCGATTCCAAGAACATCGGCGATGCAATGAAATCGAAGAAGCCGGACGTCATGCGCTTCGTCGGCACCGAAGGCGAGTATGGCGAGCAACTCGGCCTGACCAGCGATTGGGCGGCCCGGATCGTTCGTCACGTCGGCAACTACGGCGAGGTCTATGAGCGCAACGTCGGCTCGGGCTCCAAGCTCGGCATTCCGCGCGGTTTGAATCAATTGTGGAACGCTGGCGGCATTCTCTACGCTCCGCCGATCCGATAGACGAAAGGGCGGCCCATGGGCCGCCCTTCATGCAACTCGGACGCCACTCAACACATACTTGTGATCGTCAGCCGACGCACCGGCCGGCGACATGCGCCAACGCCGGCATCGTGACCGGGCTGAACATCGGATCGCAGCCATCCATGATGCGCGGTTTCGGCTGCGCGGCCGGCGTCAATTCGCGTGTGGTCTGCACCGGGGCGTTCTTCTTCACCGCGATGCTGCGGTCGGCCATCCGGTCGCCTTTGGCGGCCCGGTTGACCTGAACATTGGGGATTTCCTTGCGGGCGGCGGCGATGCCTTGCGCTGCGGGGAGCATGCTGATCATCACCGCAGCAACGGCCAGACCGCCCATGACGATGCTTGATTTCGCGATCATGACATTTCTCCGCATCCGGTGCCCGCCGAGCCGGGCGCAAAACCTCCCTGTCCCGTCCACCGCGCCACCAACGCCGGCCGCGGTCGGGAGTTCCGGACGAAACTGAAACCGCGCGTGCCCGCGTTGAAGGCTGCTATGGTTGCGGTCAGGACTTTTCGCCTAGCCAGATTCGCTCCTCCGGACTGCGTTCCTCTCCTCATGACTTCATTCGGCATGCTCGCCCCCTTCCGCATCCGCAGCTACCGCTTCCAGTGGCCGGCGGATTTGCTGACGTCGTGGGCTTTCGAGATGGAGACGCTGATTCTCGGCTGGTACGTGCTGGTCGAAACCAATTCAGTCGTGATGCTCACCGCGTTCGGCGCGCTGCTCTACGTCGGCACCTTGATCGCGCCGATTGTCGGCGTCTGGAGCGACCGGATCGGCCACCGCAACATGCTGACAGGCATGCGGGCGATCTATGCGCTGGTCGCGATGACGTTGATGACGCTGGCCTTCACCGGCACGCTCAAGCCTGAGATCGTGCTGGTGCTGGCGACGTTCACCGGCCTGGTTCGGCCCTCCGACATGGGGCTGCGTGGCGCGCTCGTTGCCGACACCATGCCGCCGGCGTCCCTCACCGCGGCGATGGGGATCGCGCGCACCACCTCCGACACCGCGCGCATCTTCGGCGCGCTCACCGGCGCGGGCATGTTCGCCGCCATCGGCATCGGGCCGAGCTATGTGGCGATCTCGGCGATCTATCTCGCCAGCGCGATCCTGACCTGGAACACCGTCGCGCCGGGCTCGGCCTCCGCGGAGGCTGCGGCGGCCGAGGCAGCCGAGTCCAGGCCATCGCCCTGGCGCGAGCTCCTGGAGGGCGTGACGCTGGTCTGGAATACGCCGCGGCTCCTGGCCATCGTGTGGTACGCGCTGCTGTTCAACTTCGCGGTATTCCCCCTGACCAACGGCCTGATGCCTTATGCGGCGCGCGATATCTTCCACACCGACCAGACGGGCCTGGGCTATCTGACGGCGAGCGTCGCCGCCGGCGCATTCATCGGCTCGATCCTGATGACCCGCTCCGGCATGACGATGGAACTGGCCCGGATCATGATCGTAGCCGCGGTGATCTGGCACATCCTGGTGCTGATCTTCGCGCAGATGACGACGCTTTGGTCGGGGATCGCCATGCTGATGCTATGCGGATTCGCCCAGAGCCTGACCATGGTGTGTCACACCGTGATCCTGCTCAGCGCGTCGAGCCCGCGCTATCGCGGCCGGATCATGGGGGTGCGGATGCTGGCGATCTACAGCCTGCCGCTGGGGCTTCTGGCCGCGGGCCTGCTGGTCGGCCTGATCGGCTTTCGCGCCACGGCCTCGCTCTATGCCGTGGTCGGGTTCACCTTCACCATCCTGATCGCCGTGAAATGGCGGGCCTCGCTGTGGCAGGCTCGCACCTTGGCAGAGGCCGTGTAGGATTGGGCCCGGGGCAGGGATGAAAGGGGCTTGAGCGATGGCTCGGAGGAGGGCGCGCAGGAAGGTGGCGCGCCGGCGGCCGAAAAAGCGCAAATGGCAGCCGCGCTGGGCGTCCTGGCCGGACGAGCGGCTGCTCAAGCTGCAGCTCAAGGACCTCAAGCTGCCGTTGCGCGGCACCTGGCTCGCCGCCTGCATGCGCGAGCTCAACGCCGAACTCGCCGAGAAGGGGCTGCGGCGCGTGAAGCCGCATGCCTGGCTCTCGAGCGAATGGTTCAGCCCGAGCGATACGCCTGGAATCGCAATTCCGTTCTATCTCGCGCACCCGCGCCTGATGCGGCTCGAACGCAAGATGATTATCGACGTCGAGGGCGGCACGCACGCTGAGTGCATGCGCATTCTGCGCCACGAAGCCGGGCACGTTCTGCAACACTCCTATGCTCTGCACAGGCAGAACCGCTGGCGGCGGTTGTTCGGCCGTTCATCGACGCGCTATCCGAGCTATTATCGGCCTGATCCGGCGAGTCGGAATTTCGTCCAGCATCTCCGGCTCTGGTACGCACAAAGCCATCCGGATGAGGATTTCGCCGAGACATTCGCGGTGTGGCTCACGCCGCGTTCGAACTGGCGCAAGCGCTACGAGGGCTGGCCGGCCTTGAAGAAGCTGCAATACGTCGACGAGCTGATGGCGGAGATCGCCAACCGGAAGCCGGTGCTGTCGCGGCGGATCGAGGTCGAGCCGCTGCGCAAGTTGCGCACGACGCTCGACGAGCATTATCAGAAGAAGCTCGAACATTACTCCGTGGATGCTCCCCGCGCTTACGACCGCGATCTGCTGCGCATCTTCTCCAACAATCCGCGGCATCGCCATTCGCCGCCGGCCGCGGCCTTCATCCGGCATCATCGCGGTGATATCCGGCGACTGGTGTCGAAATGGACCGGCGAATACCAGCTCACGCTCGATCAGGTGCTCGACGAGATGATCGAGCGCTGCCGCGAGCTGAAGCTGCGCGCGGTCGGTCATGAGCGGCGGTTGCGGACCGACTTCACGGTGCTGCTGACCGCCAAGACCGTCCACTCGCTCTACAGCCCGCTGCGGCGGCAGTGGATCGCACTATGAGAAGCCTGCGTGTCCTGATGCTGACGCATCCGGATCTGGTTCCCCCGGATTCGCTCAAGGGCTACAGCGAGCAGGACAAGCACACCTGGAAGACCGAATACGACGTGCTGAGCGCATTGCGCGGCCGCGGTCACGAGGTGCGCGCGCTCGGCGTCAAGGACGAGCTGGCCCCGATCCGCGACGCGGTCGAGAGCTTCAAGCCGCATGTGGTGTTCAATCTGCTCGAGGAGTTTCACGGCGAGGCGATCTACGACCACAGCGTGGTGAGCTACCTGGAGCTGCTGCGCGTGCCCTACACCGGCTGCAATCCACGCGGGCTGGTGCTGTCGCGCGGCAAGGACCTCGCCAAGAAGCTCGTGCACTATCACCGCGTGCCGACGCCAGCCTTCGCCGTGTTTCCAATGGGCCGCAAGGTCAAGCGGCCGCCGCGCCTGCAACTGCCGTTGATCGTCAAAAGCCTGATCGAGGACGCCTCGATGGGCATTGCCCAGGCCTCGGTGGTGGAGACCGACGAGGCACTGGCCGAGCGCGTCACCTTTGTCCACGAGCGGATCGGTACCGCGGCTATTGCCGAGCAATACATCGAGGGCCGCGAGATTTATGTCGGCGTGCTCGGCAACGACCGCCGCCGCGTATTGCCGATCTGGGAGTTGCAGTTCGGCGATCTGGCGCAGGGCACGCGCCCGATCGCGACCGAGAAGGTCAAGCACGACCTCGAATACCAGCAGCGTCACGGCGTCGTGGAGGGCGCGGCCAAAGGCCTGCCGGCAGCGGTGCAGGCCAACATCCACAACATGGTCAAGCGCATCTGCCGCACGCTCGATCTGGACGGCTACGCCCGGATCGATTTCCGGCTGGCGGCCGACGGCACGCCGTATTTCATCGAGGCCAATCCCAATCCGGAGATCGCCAAGATCGAGGAGTTCGCCCAGTCGGCGATGCACGATGGGATCAAATATCCCGACCTGCTCAATCGCATCCTGACGCTCGGCATGGCGCGCGGCCGGTCGGCGGGCATGGGCGAGTGATGGGCGAGTGATCTGAGTGCTCATGGAATTTCTCGCAAGTCCGGATTTTCTCGGCACACCGGGAGTAGGCGCGCTCACCTTTGCCGGCCTGATGCTGGCGGCGATGGTGACCGCCTTCATCGGGGTGTTCACCGGCGCCGCCGGTGGCATCGTGCTGCTTGGGCTGATGTCGACGGTCATGCCGCCGCTGGCGCTTATTCCGGTGCACACCGTGGTGATGCTCGGCGCCGGCATGACCCGCACCATGATTATGTGGCGTCACGTCATGCGGCCGGCGGTGCTGCCGTTCATCCTCGGCTCGCTGATCGGGGCGGCGGCCGGGGCCAAGGTTTTCGTCGCGCTGACCACGGTCTGGCTGGAGCTCATTCTCGGCGCGTTCATCCTGCTGGTGACGTGGATGCCGAACCTCGGACGCTTCGGCGCCGAGCGCGGGCGCTTCGCGATCCTCGGCTTCGGCACGACATTCCTCGGTGTGTTCGTCAGCGCCACCGGAACCTTGCTGGCGCCGTTCGTCGCCGCGTCGACACCCGACCGCCGCGTCCATGTCGCCACCATGGGTGCGCTGATGATGATCGCGCATCTCGCCAAGATCGCGGCCTTCGGCTTCATCGGTTTTGCTATCGGCCGCTATGTCCCGCTGATGCTGGCGATGATCGCGACCGGCGCGGTCGGCAACTGGATCGGCGAGGTGGCGCTGCTGCGCACGCGGGAACAGCACTTCCGTCTCTTGCTTCAAGTGGCGTTAACGATCCTGGGTCTGCGCCTGCTATGGAGCGCGGCGCGCGGCGCCGGCTGGTTTTGAGGCGAATTGAGCGCAATCCGCGCGCGCCTCGTTAGCGTTAGCCATTCGACTTTACGTTAATTCGCGAACGTCCTCGCGCGGGCGAGCGGCGGCGCTATGAGTGGGCCTCGAAAACCCAGAGCAGATCAGCATTCGAGGGGGCCTTCGATGCGCAACAACAAAGCGATCTTGGACGAAGCGGCGCGTTCGGTGCGGCGCACCTTCATCGGCAGCGTGGCCGGCAGCGTCGTCATGCTGGCCGTGGTCGGAGCCGCCGGTGCCTATGGCATGCCGGAAAGGCTGGCGACCCAAGTCATGTCGGTGGCGATGGCGAAATTCCACGTGAAGCTGGCGCCGAGGGCCGAGCCCGTCGAGCAGGCGTCCGTTGCCGCTCCGCCCGTGAAGGTTGCCGAAAATATCAAGCCGCGCGCCATGTCGCCGGTGACCGACGTGACCGCCGACGACACCCCCGTGCGGCCGGTGCCGCAGGCCACCGCTCCGGTTGCGCCCGCGATCGTGCCGCCGCCGACTCCGGTGGCTCCGCCGCGCGAGACTTTGATCGCGGCCCTCCCGATTGTCCCCGTTGAGCCGCCGGCCCCCGCGCCTGCGCCGATGCCCGTGCCGGCGCCCGAGATCACAGCGAGCCTGACGCCGAGCGCGCCGCCGGAGGCGGCCCCGCAAGGCCCGCAGCTTTTCGCGCCGATGGTGTTCGAGGCGCCGAAGGCGGCCGATGCCCAGATGCTCACGGAATTGCCGAAGACCGAGGTGGTTGCTGTCGCGCCGGCTGCGCCTGTCGAGACCGCGCCCGCGCCGGTCCAGCAGGCCAGCGCCCCGCCCAGCGTGCCGGAGCTTCCGAAGGTCGTGATGCTGCCGATGCCGCTGCCCAAGCCGCCGCTGACGCCGGCGCAGCGGCTCGAACTCGTCGGCAAGGATTACGACAAGGCCGAGAAGTGCCTCGCGCAGGCGATCTATTTCGAGGCGCGCAACGAACCGGCGCGCGGCCAGCAGGCGGTGGCGCAGGTCGTGCTCAACCGCGTGTTCTCGCCGTACTATCCCAAGGACGTCTGCTCGGTGGTGTATCAGAACGCGCACCGGCATCTGTCGTGCCAGTTCACCTTCGCCTGCGACGGCAAGCCGGAATACGTCAACGAGCGCGGCGCCTGGGCGCGCGCCAACCGCATCGCCACGCAGACGCTGAACGCCAAGATCTGGCTGCCCGAGGTCAACAAGGCGACGCACTATCACGCGGCCTACGTGCGGCCGAACTGGATCCGCGACATGAAGGTGATGGTGCGCTACGGCCTGCACACCTTCTATCGCCCGCGCAACTGGGGCGACGGCCACGACGAGGCGCATTGGGGCACGGCGGCGAATTCCGTGAAGCCCTCCGCGCCCACCGCGGTGAAGCCGCTCACGCCGGCGCAAAAAAGATTCGCCTACCGCAAGACCTAAATCGCTCGTAAATCGCTCTTGGCGGGCTCCCCCGGCATGGCCTAACGTCCCTTCCCGAAACAGGGAAGGGACCGCCATGGCCAAATTCAACTGGGATCACATCCACATCCGCACGCCCGACGTCGAGGCGACGGCGCAGTGGTTCGAGAAAATGCTGGGCGCGGAGATCAAGCGCAGCATGCAGCAGGGCGCGCCGCGCGTCGACATGGTCATCGGCGGGCAGAACGTGTTCCTGGCGCCGGTGAAGGCCGGCGATGGCGTCGCCACGCCACCGAAGACGCCGTACCAGGGCCTCGATCATTTCGGCCTGTCGGTGACCGGGATCGACGCGATCGCGGCCGACCTCAAGAGCAAGGGCGTGAAATTCACCAAGGAACCGACCACGGTGCGGCCGGGGACCCGCGTCTGCTTCCTCGAAGGTCCGCAGGGCGTGTCGATCGAATTGCTCGACCGGACCGTCTGATACGCGGTCTTCAATATGGGCCTGCTTGACCTTATCTTAGGGCGAGGTTCGAGGAGCCAACCCATGGACGCTAAAATCTATCCGGTGACGCACACCGACGCGGAGTGGCGCAAGCTGCTCACGCCTGAGCAGTTCCACGTCATGCGCGAGCACGGCACCGAGCGGCCGGGCAGTTGCGCGCTGAACTTCGAGAAGCGCGCCGGCACGTTCACCTGTGCCGGCTGCGATCAGGTGCTGTTCAAGGCGAAGACCAAGTTCGAGAGCGGCACTGGCTGGCCGAGCTTCAATGATCCGGAGCCGGGCGCGACCGAAGACACCCAGGACCGCAGCTACGGCATGGTCCGCACCGAGACGCATTGCAGCCGTTGCGGCAGCCATCTCGGCCACGTGTTCCCGGACGGTCCGCCGCCGACCGGCCTGCGCTATTGCATCAACGGCGTGGCGATGAACTTCAAGCCGGATTGATCCGCTCGAACGCCAGGATCGCGTTGTTCGACGGCATCTCGACAAGCTCGGCGAGGCGAAGCCCATTCGCCACGCCGAGTTTTTTCACGTCTGCGGTGTCGCGCACGCCCCAGTCCGGATTTCGGGCACGCAGGCTTTCGTCGAACGTGGCATTGCTCGGTGCGTTGTGCGCCCCGTCGCGCTTGAAGGGTCCGTAGAGGAACATCCGGCCGCCGTTGATCAGGTGCCGTTGCGCTCCGGCGAACAAGCCCTCCGCCACCGCCCAGGGCGCGATGTGGATGACGTTGGCGCAGAATATCGCGAGGAACGGCGAAGGCAGTCCGAGTCCGGGCAGCCGCCAATCGGTGGCGCTTGCGTCGAGACGGGCCGGCTCGCGGACATTGGCGAGCCTGGCGTAAGTGCGCCAGGCCGCGATGCTGCGCAGGTGGTTGTCGTTGAGGTCGGTCGGCCACCAGGTGACCGAGGGCAGCTTGCCGGCAAAGGCAACCGCATGCTGACCCGTGCCGGAGCCGACTTCCAGCACGTCGCCGGTCTTGCCGCGCAGGAAGGTTTCCAGGATGGGCGCGATGGCTTCGTGATTGCGGTGGAACGCGGGCGCATCGAGACGGCCGTTGGCATCGGGCGGGGGCAGGCCGTCCTTGCCGAACTCCAGCGCAAATCGGGGCGGCTGTTCGGCCATCACGCAACCATGCCGTCCCAGCCCCCGTCGTGGGCGATGACCTGCCCGGTGACGTAATGCGACGCATCGCTGGCCAGATACACCACGAGACCGACGAGATCGTCCGGCACGCCGCGGTGCTTCATCGGAATGCGCGCGTGGATTGCCTCCTCGAACTGCTTGACGCCATCGGGCCCGGCGGCGGCTCGGCGCTCTGCGCCCAACCCGGTGCCGCCGTGCCAGCCGGGAGCAATGGCGTTGACGCGAATTTTCTCCTTGGCGTATTCGGCAGCGACCTGTCGCGTGAGGCCGACCAGGGCGGCCTTCGAGGCCGAATAGCTCACCGACATCGCCGCGAAACCTGGCCAGAAGCCGCGCAGCCCCATGATCGAGGAGACGTTGACGATCGAGCCAGGGCCGGGGAGCATCAGCGCAAGCGCCTTGCGGGTGGTCAGGAATACACCGCGCAAGTTGACCGCCATCAACCGGTCCCAGTCAGCGACGGCATATTCGTGCGTGCGCGTCGTATTGGTCTGGATGCCGGCATTGTTGATGAGCACGTCGATGCGGCCGTAGGTGTCGGCGATCGTCTTCCACATCGCGTCCACGGACGCTTCGTTAGCGACGTCGACCTGCGCGGCTTCGGCCTTGCCACGGGATTGCTTGGCGAGCGAGGCGGTCTCGTCGGCGCCACCGAGATTCTTGTCGGCGCAGATCACCGTGGCGCCGAACGCCGCAAGCCCGAGCGCAAACGAGCGGCCGAGGCCATTTGCGGCGCCGGTGACCACGGCCACCTTGCCGTCGAGGCGGAACAGATCGTCGAACATCGGGCGCCTATGAGGACTATTTCGCCTTGTTGGCGAAGCGGAGATCGACATAGGCGCTGGGCGGCGAAGAGGTCTTGATGTCGCCGGAGGCCAGCAGCGTGTCGCGCACCCGCTCGGTCGCGGAATCCGAAATCTCGCCGCTGGCGACGAAGGCCTTGACCTGCATGCAGACGTCCCAGGTCTTCAGCGCGTCATCGAGGCTCGACTTCGAGGCGTCGGCGAGCATCTGCGACACCTCCTGCTTGTGCGCCGGATCGGACATGTAGCGCACCGCCTTGTTGTGGGCGCGGATGAACGCGAGCAATTCCTTCTCGTGGGTCTGCGCCCAGGCCTCGTTGACGTTCCAGATCATCATCGGGAATTCGCCGAGGAAGGGCGCGACGGGGCCAAGGTCCGCATAGCCGTTTTGCACCGCCTGGAAGCTTTGCGGCGTGGACAGCATGGTGGCGTCAACGGCGCCCGCAACGAGCGCGGCCAGCCGCGCCGAGGTGGCGCCGGAGAACAGCAGCTCGACATCTTTCTGCGGATCGAGGCCGTTGGCCTTGGCCATGGCGATCCACCAGAGGTTGGTGATGTCGCCGACGCCGCCGGTCATCACGCGCTTGCCCTTCAGCTCCTTCACCGACTTCATGCCCTTGGCGCCGATCAGGCTATGGGTGCCGACCGCGAGGCTGTTGAGGAACACCTTGACGTTGGCGCCCTTGTCGATGGCGCGCATCGTATCCACCATCGACGAGCTGCCGATCGGCGCGCTGCCGGCGGCGACCTGCTGCACCGAGCGCGTGCTGGCGCCCGAATTGATGAAGTCGAAATCGAGCCCTTCGTCTTTGAAGTAGCCCTTCTTGTCGGCGACGATGGCCGGCCAGATCGAGACGGTGACGCTGATCACCACGGCGGAAAGCGGCGTCCTGGCGGATTGGGCATGGGCCGGGCCCAGCGAGCCGAGCATCAGGGCCGCGGCGGCCAGCTTGATGATTGTGTTTTTCATGGCTTCACTCCATCACAGGACGGCCGGTCGGCTATTCGACATTCATGCCATGCAGCGGGCGTATCCGCCAGCAGGTGCGACGAATGGCCGAACGCGAAGAGTTGGTGGTAAGGGAAGGGCATGACACAGCGGAAGCAGGTGGTGATCGTGGGTGGCGGGCCGGTCGGCGTGGCGCTCGCCGTCCAACTGGGCATACGGGGGATTTCCTGCGCGCTGGTGGAAAGTCGAACCGAGGTCGGGCGCATTCCCAAGGGGCAGAACCTCACCCACCGCACGCTCGAGCATTTCTATTTCATGGGCATCGCCGATGAGCTGCGGGCCGCGCGGTTCCTGCCGCCGGGTTTCGCTATCGGTGAGATCACGAGTTACGGCAACCTCAATGGCCAATATTGGTTTGCGCCTGCGGGCCGCGAACTGGTCCACGACTATTACTTCCAGCGCAACGACCGGCTGCCGCAGTACCAGATGGAAAAGGTGCTGCGGGCGAAGATGGCGACGCTGCCGAAGGTCGAGGCGCGCTTCGGCTGGACGGCGACCAAGGTCGAGCAGGACGTGAACGCGGCGCGCGTCACCGTCGAAAAGGACGGCAAGAGCGAGGTGCTGGAGGCCGACTACGTGGTCGGCTGCGACGGCGGCCATTCCATCGTGCGCGAGCAGATCGGTATTCCGCGGAGCGGCCACGACTTCGATCAGCTCATGGCGCTGATCGTGCTCCGCTCGCGCGATCTGCACGAGAAGCTCGGCGAGCGCTTTCCGCCGAAGTCGATCTACCGCGCGATGCATCCGGATCTCAATGGCTACTGGAAATTCTTCGGCCGCATCGATGTTGGCGAGGGCTTCTTTTTCCATGCGCCGGTGCCCAAGGGCACGACGCGGGACAACTTCGACTTTCAAAAGCTTCTGGAGGACGCGACGGGCTTTCCGTTCAAGGCCGAGTTCGATCACGTCGGCTTCTGGGATTTGCGCGTGGCGGTCGCCGAGAAATACCAGGTCGGTCGCGTGCTGATCGCGGGCGACGCCGCGCATTCGCATCCGCCCTACGGCGGGTTTGGCCTCAACAACGGCTTGGAGGACGCGGTCAATCTCGGCTGGAAGCTCGCGGCGATGCTCGACGGCTGGGGCGGCGACACGCTGCTGCAATCCTACAGCGACGAGCGCCGGCCGATATTCAAGGAGGTGGCGGAGGATTTCATCGCCAAGCGCATCTCGAACGATGGTGCGTTCCTGAACCGCTACAATCCGGCGCGCGACAAGGCGGAGTTCGAGGCGGCTTGGAAAGGGCAGGAGAGCGACGTCGGCAATCGCGCCCAGCAGTATGAGCCGAGCTACGAAGGCTCGCCGGTGGTGATCGGGCCGCCGGGTGGAAGGTCGACCGCGCACGGCAAGCATGTGTTCAAGGCGCGGGCCGGGCACCATCTGGTGCCGCAGAAACTGTCGTCCGGCCGCGACGTGTTCGAGGAGCTGGGACGAGGCTTCACGCTGTTCGCGTTCGACGTGGATGACGGGGCGGTGCGGGCGTTCGAGCAGGCCGCGGCGGATTTGAAGGTGCCGCTGAAGGTGGTGCGCGACAGCTACGCCGACGGCCGGATGAAGTACGAGACGCGTATGATCCTGGTGCGGCCCGATCAGTTCATCGTCTGGATCGGCGACAGCACGCCGGCCGATGCCGCGCAGGTCATGCGCAAGGTTGCCGGCCGCGGCTAGGCAATGGTTAGAAGGCCTTCATCGTCTCGCGCACGTGCTCGACCTCCGGCGGCGACGCGAAGCAGTGCCCGACGAGCTTGCGCCATTCCTGGAAATCCGCCGATCCGCGAAAATCGACGGTGTGGTTCTCCACGGTGTCCCAACCGATGAACAAGCGGTAGCGGGAGGGCTTTTCCACCGAGCGCTGCAACGACAGCGATTTGCAGCCCTTGGCGCGCTTGAAATATTGCGCCGCTTTGGCGACGCCGGCCTCGAACTCGGACTCCTGGCCGGGCTTGATGTCGACTTGTGCGATCTCAAGAATCATGATTCGGTCCCCGCGAAACGGTGGATCAGCAGGCCCCGCTTGCGCGATGCTCGTCAAGTCCGGTAAGGCCCTCCGGTGAACACCATCCCTTCGAGCGCTCCTGTCCGCCTTATCGCGTGGCTGGACAGGTTCTGCCGGCCCACCAACTCGATTGCCGTCATCATCGCCGCCTGGACGATCCTCGTCCTGCCGCTGGTGTTCTTCCGCGGATTCAATTCCGACGAGGGCGTGGCGGTCACCATCGCTCGATCGGCTCTCGAGGATGGCAACTGGCTGACGCCGCATATGTTCAACACCCGCTTTGTCGAGCGGCCAACCCTGCTGTCGTGGATCATCGAGGCAGTCAGCGCGCCGTTCGGCGGCGTGTCGCAGGTCACCGCCCGCCTGCCCGTTGCGCTGTTCGTGCTGGGCGGGTGTCTCTTGATCTACGCGCTGTTGCGACGGCTGGCGGCCACGCCGGCGGCGGCGCTGCTGGGCGCGATGCTGTTTCTCGCCACTCCGCTGGTGGTCACGTCCTACGTCATGGTCACGGCCGATCTGCCGCTCGCGGTCCTGCTGTTTCTGGCGTTTGTGCTGTGGTGGGACGGTCACGCCACGGATCGTCTCGGCCTGGGCCGATGGATTGCGATTGGCGTGGTGCTGGCGCTTGCGGGTCTGATGAAGGGGCCGCAGCCGGTTGCCTATTTTGCGCTGGGGGTCGGATTCTTCGTGCTGCTGTCGCGGTCATGGCGTCAGATTCCCGGACTGATGCTCGCCGGGACCATCTGCGTCATCCCGCTCGCCGCCTGGTATTGGCATGTCTACGTGCCGGGCGTCGAAGGACAATGGGCGAGCTTCATGCGGCTGCGCGCGGGCGCGCAACTGGACGGCCCGCTCGAGGCGATATTCGAGATCGTCAAAAAGATGTTGCCGCTGTTGCTGTTCGCCGGCGCATTTCTCTGGTCGGAGGGGTTTCGCGGCCAGGGCCGCGTACCGCCGGCGTTCGTCAAGGCGGCGTTGTGCTACGCTCTCGTGGCCTCGGTGTTCGTCGCGTTCTGGCCCGGTGGTTCGCACACGCGATATTTCTTTCCGATGGTCCTGCCGATGTGCGCATTGGGCGGGCTGGCGTACGACGCGCTCGCCGCCCGGCGTCCGCAGATCCTGGCTCCGCTGATCTGCGCGACATCCAGTGTGATCCTCTATTCGCTGGTCTACGTGGCGGCATCGCCGCTGCTGCCGGTGCGCTTCCGGAGCTCGAAACTCGATGCCGCGGAGGTCACGCGCCTCGTCAGCACGATGCCCGCGCCGATCTATCGAACCGGCGCGACCGGCTTGAATGTGCTGCCCTATGTCCCGGGCCGCATCCTGGAGGTCCGCCCCGAGCAGCTCGAAACCATCAAGGGTCCGGCCTGGATGGCCATCCCGGCCATCGAGGCCGACAAGCTTCTGGCCAAACGGCCGCATGGCTTGCGCGCCGCCAAGTCGTTCGAATGGGCCGAAGAATGGCGGCTGCTCTATGTCGAGCCGTGATTGCCGGAGGGGCGGCCAAGCGGCTTGTCGAAACCGCGAACGCGCCAGCGGATCAGCAATTTGAGCAGGCGGGTGATGTTGCTCGACACGTCCATCTTGCTCGGGGTGGGCTTGAGGTCGTAGCGTAGCCGCAACGGGACTTCGCTGAAGCGGACCCCGGATGCGTTCAGCTTCAGCAGCAGCTCGACCATGCAGGCGAAGCCGTTTTCCTCGATCAGCCGGCTGCCATAGCGCGCCGAAATCTCCTTGAGCACCGCGATGCGATAGCAGCGGTAGCCGCAGGTGTAGTCGCGCACGCCGCGCACTGGATGGATGAGCTTGAACAGCACGACCGCGCCGAACGCGGTGAGACGGCGCAGCAGCGGCACGCCTTGCACGGACGCGCCGCCGACAAAACGGGAGCCGATCACAACGCCGGCGCCGTTTGCGATCGCCGCGAGCATCTCGGCTATCTGCGCCGGGTCATGCGTATCGTCGCAATCCATGACCACCAGCACATCGTCATCGCGCCCGGTCGCAACCGCATGCTCCACCAGCGCGCGCAAGCCAGCGCCCAACCCCTTGTTGCGAACGCCATCGAGCAGAACCAGCGGCAGCCGCGCTTGCCACTCGCGCGCTATGGCGGCGGTCGCATCGGTGCTGCCGTCGTTATAGAGCACCACGGTGAGCGCATCCTTGAATTGCGGACGCAGCTCGTCGATTCGCCGCAGCAGGCGCGGCAGCGCGATCTCCTCGTTGTAAGCGGGAAGCCCGATATGGATTTGTTGAACGGTCACGATCCGCCAGCGCGTTTGCGATCGTCGGCAAAGCCAAATGCCGCGGCGATCCGTTGCGCGGCGTAGCCGTCGCCGTAAGGCGAACCGCCGCTGGCCATTCTGGAATAGGCGGCGGTGTCTGTCAGCAGCGTGCGGACCGCGCCGATGATGGTCGCGGCCTCGGTGCCGACCAGGCGGGCGACGCCGAGCTCGACCGCTTCCGGGCGCTCGGTGACGTCGCGCATCACCAGCACGGGCTTTTTCAGGAACGGGGCCTCCTCCTGGATGCCTCCGGAGTCGGTGAGAATAAGATGAGCCCGAGTCATCTCGGAGAGGAGATGCTGATACGAGAGCGGCGGCAGCAGCGCGATCCTGTTATTCCCCTTAAGCAGCGTCTCGAAGCTCGACCGCACCGCCGGGTTCGGATGGACCGGAATGACGAACTCGACATCGCTGAATTCGCCAACGATGGCCAGAACCGCCTGGCATATGGCGTCGATCCCGGAACCCTGGTTTTCACGGCGATGCGCGGTGAGCAGAATGCGGCGACGGCCGCTGCGGTCCTCGGATGGCGCTATTTTTCCGAGCGCAAGACGCACCGCATCGACGCCGGTGTTCCCGGTGAGGAAAGTACGGGACGCTTCGATGCCTTCGGCGCGCAGATTGGCCATGGCGCGCGGCGTCGGACAGAAATGCCAATGCGCAATCCGGCTGGCCATGACGCGATTCAATTCCTCGGGAAACGGCGCGCGCAAATTTCCGGTGCGAAGGCCGGCCTCGACATGAGCAAAGCGGGCGTCGAGATAGAACGCGGTCAACGCCGCCGCGAGAACGGTCGTGGTGTCGCCCTGGGCGATCACCACGTCGGGCCGGTGACTGGCGATCGTGCGCTCCAGCGCCGGCAGTAGGTCCGCGGTCAACGTCGCCAGTGTCCGGTTTTCCGTTTCGACGTCGATGGTGGCGTCGGGCGTGATGCCGAACCAGTCGAGCGGCTCGCGCGCCAGGGTGGTATGCTGGCCCGACAAAACCGTGGTCACATGGGAATGGCGCGCAAGTTCGAGGATAACGGGAGCCAGCTTGATGGCCTCCGGCCGCGTGCCAACCACACAAAGAAATCGCATCTTCCCCCGGCGAAATGTGCGCGATTGTTCGACATTATCGCGCGTGGTGGGCCGATGCAAAGGCCGGCGGCTTCGCCGCGCGGCCGCGATGAAAACGTCACGATGGAGAGATGATGCCCGTTTCGCAGCTTGTGTTTTTTGCCGGCTGGCTCGCCGCCGCCGTTCTCGGCGCCGTGCTGCTGCTGGTTGTCTGGCGGCGGCTGGCCGCGAAGCGCGGCCCGGAATAACGATCCTGCGGCAGGATCAGTTGATCTTGATGTTGGCCTCCTTGATCACCTTCTGCCATTTGACGTTCTCATCTGCGATGAATTTCGTGAACTCGGCCGGACCCGAGCCGTCGAGCACGAAGCTGCGCGCCTCCAGCGCCTTCTTCACATCCGGCATCGCCAGCACCGCTGCGATGTCGGTGTGGACCTTGGCGATGATGTCGTTCGGTGTGCCTGCCGGAGCGAACAGGCCGAACGTCCCCTGCGAGGCGTAGCCGGGCACGCCGGCCTCCTGCATGGTCGGCACGGTGGGAGCGAGCGGATTGCGCGTCACCGTCGAAATCGCCAGCGCCTTGAGCTTGCCCTCGCCGATGTGCGGCAGGATGTTCGACATGCCGTTGATGGTCATGTCGATCTCGCCGGCGAGGATCGCGGTGGTGGTCTCGTTGGCGCCCTTGTAGGGCACCTGGACGAGCTTGATGCCCGCGATCCCGGAAAAATATTCGACGGCGATGCGCTGGATCGTGCCGGGCCCCGTGGTGCCGTAGGTGAGGGTGTCGGGCTTGGCCTTGGCGAGCGCGATCAGTTCCTTGACGTTCGACACTGGTACCTTGTTGGCGACCGCAAGCATGTGCGGCAGCGAGGCCATCAACACGACAGGCTCGAACTCCTTCATCGAATAAGGCAGCGAACTGTAGAGCATCGGATTGAGCACAAAGGTCTGATCGGCGGCCAGCGTCAGCGTATAACCGTCCGGCGCGGCCTTGGCGCCCGCGACCGTGCCGATCAGCGTGTTGCCGCCGGCCCGGTTCTCGACCACGACGCCCTGGCCCCATTTCTCGCTGAGCTTTTGGCCAAGCAGCCGCATCAGCACATCGGGCGCGCCGCCAGCGGTGAACGGCACAATGACGTGAACCGTCCGGGTTGGATAATCGAGTGCTGCGGCCGGCCGCGGCAGGATTGCGCCGAGCAGGCAGACGAGGGCGGTGATGGTCAGGCGCATGGTGGCTTCCCGATGATGAGAGGAAAATCGCGTGGACGAAGGATGTCACCAGCGGCCGCGATAGCCAACTCCCGCCGTCCCTCGGTACGGACCGGACCCCGGACCGTAGCTCCAATAGAACGGCCCGTAATAGCGTGGCGGTGCTTCATAGGGCCCGGCGGATGTCGGCACGTCGCCTTTGATGGGAATCTCGGTGGCGAACATGTCGCGCCGCTTGCTCTGCTTCGGCGAGCGTTCGCTCCGGTCGAGGGCGGTCGCGATCGCAAAGCCCTTTTTGCCTCGCCACTCGACCTCGCACCACTCATTGCATCTGAAGGCGTTCACCACACTGCCGGCTGGAATCTTCCCGACGATTTCGGCACCGATGGCGGCGGAGGAACGCAGGTTGACCGCGGATACGACGGTGGCCGGTTCAGCCGCCGCGACGCTCGTCGACAGGAGCACGAGGATTGCGGCGAGGCGCACTTGTCACCAGCGTCGCCAGCCGCGCCGGTATCCGTAGCCGTAGCCCCAATAGGGACGGGCGTAGCCATAGCCGTAGCCGTAATAGGGGCTCGGCGCGTAGACCACCGGCGGGCCGACCGGAATGTAGTCGTCTTCGATGTACGGGCCGGGACCCCGCCGGGCCGCGACGCGCGGGCCTGGAACGCGCCCGCTGCGATCGAGCGAACTTGCGATGGCAAAGCCTTTCGTGCCTCGCCAATCGACCTCGCACCATTCGCTGCAATTGGTGGCATCCACCAGGCTGCCGCCCGGAATCTTGCCGATGATCTCGTTGCCGGTCCCCGCGCCCGACCGCAGGTTCACCGTCGAATTCACATAGGCCGGCTCGCCGGCGGCGGTCGCCACCGACAGCAGCACGATGGCCGCCGAGCAGATCGTAAGCCTGGTCATGGCCGCTCTCCGGGTATGCCGTCGCCCGCGAAGGATTTAATCAGACCGCAGCCGCGATGTTCAACCAATTGGAGGCCAAAGTGCGGCGCAGCGCCCCAGTTGCCGGGGCCGCGCCAAATTCCTAGCATGGCCGCCAACAACAGCTTAACGGGAGGACGCCGATGACCCATTCAAACGACAAGACCGGACGGCTGTCGCGACGCCGCGTCCTCAAAGCGACGGGCGCGATAGCGGCGGGTCTGGCGGCTCCGACCTTCCTGCGGATGAGCTCGGCGTTGGCGGCCTATCCGGAACGGCCGATCAAGATCGTGGTCGCGAACACGCCGGGCGGCCCGTCCGATATTTCCGCCCGGATGATGGCCGGCTGGATGCAGCAGGTGATGGGCGGCTCGGTGTTCGTCGAGAACCGGGGCGGCGCCGGTGGCAACATCGGCTACGGCTACGCTGCGCACGCCGAGCCCGACGGCTACACCATCCTCCTGACCACCAGCGCTTATTGCGTCAACCCGAGCCTCTACAACAGCATCCCGTACGATCCGATCAAGGATTTCGTGCCGATCTGCGAGCCGGTGTCGGGTCCCCATGTGTTTGCGGTGAAGGCCGATCTGCCGGCCAACAACATGAAAGAGTTCGTGGCGCTGGTGAAGAAGAGCCCCGAGAAGTTCAATGCCTCAACGCCGCCGATCGGCACCACGCCGCAGCTTCAGTGCGAGGTGCTCAAGTCCATCGAGGGCCTCCAGGGCATGGCGAGCGTGGTGTTCAACGGCGGCGGCGACGCGGTCAAGGCGGTGCTGTCCAACACCGTGCAAATGAATTCCGGATCGCTTGCTCCGGCGCTGCCGCTGATCCAGGGCGGCCAGCTCAAGGCCTTGGCGCAAACCGGTACGAGCCGCTTCTCGGCGCTGCCGAACGTCCCGACCATGATCGAGCAGGGCTACAAGGACTTCGTGTTCGACACCTATTGCGCGATGATGGCGCCGGCCAAGGTGCCGCACGAGATTGTCGCCAAACTGGAGAAAGTTTGCCTCGATGTTCTCGCCGTGCCCGAGAACAAGCAGAAGCTGGTCACGGCGGGCTTCGAGGTCACCGCCAAGGATGGCAAGGGTCACGCCGCGCGGATCGCCAAGGAAATTCCGCTGTTCAAGAAGATCATCGCGGACGCCCACATCCAGAAGCTGTAACCGGGCACCATCGGCGGCCACATTCGCGATCCAGAACGGTCATACGGGTGTGGCCTAATCGTCACAGTTGCCTGTGAGTTTCTTGCAGTGCAGTAAATTGCTATGCGGATAGCCATTCGTTACGGTGTACGTTGCCGGGGTTGGGATGGGGGCTGAGAATGCGATTCCTAATCGTGGCCACGCCATTTCAATGAGCCACGCAGTGAATAACCGACCCATAATCGCCGTCACATGCTTGTCTTTCGAGGCCCGGGTCGCCGCCGGCCCCGGGATCGACGTGCTTTGTGGCACGGCCCAGCGCTATGTCGACAAACTCGAATCAGCGGTCAGGGCCGGGGGCAGCGGCATCATCAGCATCGGCATCGCCGGGGGGCTGGCGCCGGGACTCGTGCCGGGCGATTGGGTGATCGCCTCGGGCGTTGTCGCCGATGGCGTCCGCATTCCGACCGACACCCGGTGGTCGCAGCGGTTGCTCGACGCGCTTCCGGGCGCCAGGCACGCGGACATTTCGGGGGTCGATACCCCGGTGGTTGGGCAGGCCGATAAGCGCGCGCTTCACGAGTCCGCCGGCACGGTCGCGGTGGACATGGAATCCCATATTGCAGCCAAGATCGCCGCCCGGCATGGCGTGCCGTTCGCGGCCTGCCGCGTCATCATCGATCCGGCGGAGCGGACCTTGCCGCCGGCGGCGCTGGTCGGCATGCGTTCTGACGGCCGGCCGGATGTGTTCGCCGTGATCCGCTCGCTCTGCCAGCAGCCGCGGCAGACGTTCGCGTTGCTGCGGGTGGTTGCGGACGCGCGCGCCGCGCGTACCGCGCTGTTCCGCGGCCGCCGGCGGCTCGGCAACAGCCTGAGCTTCCCGGGCCACGCCGAATTACAGTTGAATCCTTCGGCCTGATCGCGGCCCCTCACAGCACCTTATAAACGTCGATCTCGATCGCGCCCGGAAACATCGAGCGCCAGCCCATCAGATAGGCTTGCACGCGGGGATCGCTGGCCATCTGCTGGCGGTTTTGCTCCAGCGATTCCGGCGCGTCGTATTCGATCTCCTGCAGGAAGCGATTGGGATCGTCGACGTTTTGCAAAATCCTGACCTGGGCGTTGCCGAACATCTGATAGAGCGGGGCGGCTGACTTGATCATGCCGATCACCTGGTCCGATGCGCCGGACAGCGTGAACTTGAAATGCAGCGTTCGTCGGATTGTCGCCTCGCCGTTGGTCATGCGCCGTCCGGATCTTTCTAGTGGAATTAGGCCACTTGCTAGTGGAATGAGGCCACTTTCGAGTGGAATGGGGCCATCCGCCTCGCCGCAGGATTATAGCGGCAAATCCGGCGCGGATGCCTTGCGGTAAATGCGGGAACAATCGGGCCGGTGAAATCCCAGGGCTTTGCCGATCCCGGCCTTAACCAAAAAATCCCAGATGGCATGAACCTTTGTCGGGGTCCGATCGTCTACTGCTTAGGAAAACCGATCGAAGGGGAGCGCCGAACATGTTTTCTTCCAGCAAGTCGTTGGTCAAACAAGCCAAATCCGTCGCGGTCGTGGCCGCAGCCGCAGGTCTTCTGGGCTTTGCCGCGCTGCCCAGCACGGTGCAGGCGTTCAGCAGCCCGTTCACGGCGATGTCCGGCTCATGGGCCGGCAGCGGCACCATCACCACGTCCAGCGGTTCCAAGGAGCGCATCCGCTGCCGCGCCAAGTATGACGTCGACGGCGGCGGCTCGAATCTCGATCTGACACTGCGCTGCGCCAGCGACAGCTATAATTTCGAACTCCAGAGCAACGCGACCCACAGCAGCAACGGCACCGTGTCGGGCAACTGGTCGGAGAACACGCGCCACGTCGGCGGCAACATCGAGGGCAGCGCTCGCGGCAACGCCATCCACGTGCGGGTGTCGGGCGTGATCTCGGCGACGCTCGGCGTCAGCACCAACGGCAACCAGCAATCCATCTCGATCCAGGCGCCGGGCACCGAATTGCAGTCGGTGGCGATCTCGCTCAGCCGCAAATAGACCGCAAGCAAATCCGGTCTGCATCCCCCAAAACCCCGGGCGCGCGATACTGTCGCGCGCCTGGCTTTGTCTGTTCGGGCCGTCATCGATCGGCTAGGCTGCCGGCCGGAAAAGCGCCGGGAGTGGACCCATGTTGACGCGACGACATCTGCTGGCCGGATCGGCCGCCATGCTGGCCTCGGGCTCGGGAGCGCTGGCCGACACCGACTGGCCGACCAAGCCCGTGAAGGTGATCGTGCCCTATCCGCCGGCCGGCGGCGCCGACACGGTGAGCCGCATCCTGTTCCAGAAGCTCTCCGAGATGTGGGGCAAGTCCTTCGTCATCGACAATCGCGGCGGCGCGGGCGGAACGATCGGCGAGGCGGTGGCCGCGAAGTCCGATCCGGACGGCAGCACCATTCTTTATGACGCCACCGCGTTCTCGGTGAACCCGGCGCTCTACGGCAAGCTGTCGTTCGACTACGGCAAGGATTTTCAGCCGGTGTTCCTGGCCTCGCTCGTTCCCAACATCCTGCTGGTGACGCCGTCGGTCGACGTGAAGTCCGTGCAGGACATCATCGACCTGGCCAAGAAGACGCCGGGCGGCCTCGACTTCGCGTCGTCCGGCAACGGCACGTTGCAGCACCTCTGCCTCGAACTGCTGAAGTTCAAGGCCAAGGTGCCGATCAACCACATTCCTTATCGCGGCGGCGGGCTCGCCCTGAACGACGTGATCGCCGGCCAGGTGAAGTTCTTCTTCTCCAACGGCTCGTCGTCGGTCGGCCTCGTGCAGGGCGGCAAGGTCAAGGCGATTGCCCATACCGGCAAGGGCCGGCTCGGCACCCTGCCGGACCTGCCGTCGGTCGAGGACACCATTCCGGGCTTCGTCGCCTACGAATGGAATGGCGTGTTCGTGCCGACCGGCACCTCGCCGGAGATCATCAAGAAGCTCAACGCCGGCCTCAACGAGGTGCTGAAGCAGCCGGACATCGTCGAGCATCTGAAGAAGCTCAACGTCGATTTCAAGCAGAACACGCCCGACGAATTCCGCGCCTTCGTCGCCGAGGAGACGACGAAGTGGGGCGGTGTGGTCCGCGAGGCGGGGATCAAGATCGGCGGGTGATCAGGCTCGCGCCGTCTTGCCCCCGGTGATTTCCTCCAGCGTCTTGCCCTTGGTCTCGACGCCGACGAACCACAGCGCGATGGCCGCGATCAGGAAGGTCAGCGCGAAGGTGTGCAGCACATAGGCGCCCGCGCCATATTGCAGCATGAAGCCGACCACCGCCGGCGCCAGGAACGAGCCGATCCGGCCGATGCCGAAGAACCAGCCCACGGCCGTGGCGCGCAGATGCGTCGGGTGCAGTTCGCTGACATAGACGCCGGACGAGCCATAGACGCCGGGATTGACCCAGCCGACCAGCCCGATTGCGACATAGAGCCAGATGCCGGTGGCGTAGGCGAACCACAGGTGGAAAAACGCGCCGACGAAATAATACAGGAACAGCACCGGACGGCGGCCGTAGCGGTCGATCAGGAACGAACAGGCGGTGTAGCCGACGATCGCGACCAGTGCCTGCACCAGGAGCAGCACCAGGATCTGCTGCAGCGGCAGGCCGCGCTGGATGAGGATCGTCGGCAGCATGAAGATGATGCCGTTCGACGACCACAGGAAGCAGAACGACACGATCCAGAGCAGGATGGTGCGCTTCCTTCGCTCCGGCGTCAGCAATTGCGCGACGGTGACGCCGGGCTCGGCGACGTCGGGCGGGGCGTGGTTGGCCGGCACCGGCGGCAGGGGGGCGCCCTCGGCGGCCTTCTTCTCGATCTCCGCGACGGTGCGCTCGGCCTCCTCGATGCGGCCGCGGCTGAGCAGATAGCGCACCGATTCCGGCATGTAGATGCGCACGAAGAACAGCAGCACCGCCGGCACCACGCCGGCGACGAACACCGCGCGCCAGCCCCAGACCGGCATGACCAGCATCGCGACGATCGCGGCGAGGGCCAGGCCCACCGGAAACGACGCCGCCATCGAGCCGGTCATGCGGCCACGGATGCGCGCCGGGCTGTATTCCGCGGTCAGCGTGAGCGCGACCGGCACCTCGCCGCCGAGGCCGAAGTTCGACAGGAAGCGGAATACCGCAAGCGACAGCACGTTCCACGACGCGCCGACCAGCCCGGTGAACAGCGAGAAGATGCCGATTGTGGAGGCGAACGCGGTGCGGCGGCCGATGTAGTCGGAGATCGTGCCCCAGAACAGCGCGCCAAGGAACGCGCCGATCAGGCCGATGGTGGCGAGCAGTCCGGCCTGGGCCGGGTTGAGACCGAACTCGCGGGCGACCGGCGGCAGCGCCATGCCGAACAACGCGAAGTCGGCGGCGTCGAACATGACGCCGAGGAAGCAAAGCACAAACAGGTTGCGGTGCCATTTCGAGAACGGCAGCCGGTCGAGCCTTGCCGCGAGTTCAGCCGATTTGCGCTCCGTGTCCGCCGCCATCGTATCCTCCCCGAACATGGCCGGTCGTGACGCCGGCTCGCGGGCGGAACGGTGCCATAGGCGGACGCGACGCTACAAGCGGGGAGACGCGATGATGCGGGGCCGTCAGCTTGCGCAGGGCTTGGCGCTGACCTTGGCGCCCTTGGTCAGCTCCGCCATCGGCTTGCTGGCGTAGGGCTTCAGCTCGGCGAGCGTGAAATAGCCGCGCTCGAAGGTCTCGCTCATCAAGCGCTGGATGCGATTGTCGTCGGTCGTCTGCCAGGCCTTGATCACGTATTGCTTCGCGGCTTCGCCGTAGGTGTTGTTGTAGCTCCAGGTCTGCGCGTCACGCTGATAGTAGTAGTTGTTGATCGTGCCGATCAGATCCTTGTGGCCCGCGGCGGTGCAGAAGCTCGACCATGGCTTGCCGAGCGTCTCGATGACACCTTTGCGGATGTGCTCGCGGCCGCTCACGTTATACTTCTCGTTGGCCATCCACGGTTCTTGGCCTTGCTGGGTGGCGGAGTTGACCGTGGTGTAGGTCTTGGCCTCGATCTTCGGGCGCGTGAAGAACGTCGCCCAGACGATGTTGGCGAGCACGATGCCGCCGATGAAGAACAGGATCAGTCTCATTTGCGGTTCTCCGCCTGCTGGGCGCGGATGCACGCGGCCTGCTCGCCGCCGAACGGCATGCGGCTGAACAGATAGATGTCGTTGCGGACCGATTTTGCGAAATCCGCAGGGCCGATGCCGCCCTGCTCATAGGCTTCGCGCAAGCTCTCATGCAGGCGGACGTCGGCCGGCGTATTGAAGGCTGCCGCCGCGTAGTCGATGCGCTCGTCTTCGTTCTTGGGGCAATTGCCGACGCCGCCCTTGCAGCTGTAAAGCGTCTGCCAGGCGCGGGTGTAGTTGGTCACCGCGGTGACCAGGTTCTTCTTCATGGTCGCATCGCAGGGCGACAGCTTGTAGCCGATCGAAGCTTGCAACAGCGCCAGGCGGAGTTCGTCTCGCTCCTTGTTGCCGTCGCTCTGGTTGGTCTTCGATGCCTCCCAGTCCTTGCGGATGCCCTTCTTGACGCTTTCCTCGAAGGTCGGGATGCGTGCGTCGGGCTTCAGCGGCTCGACCTTCATGGCCATGACCGGGAAGCCCTTTTGGCTCCAGGAAATGCCGACGAAGGTCAGTGCGAACAGGCTGACGGCCATCAGCGTGAAGCGGATCGTGCTCATGACGCTTTACCCCAAGATTTCGGTAGCGCCTTATCACGTGCATCGTTAAAGCCGGGATAGGATTTTCCGAACGCGGCGTCCCGCGAATTTCGTCGTAAGCGGCCGGTTAATGAACGTCTGAAAATTTGAATCGCCGGCCAGGTGCGCTAGCATCGCCGCCATGAACGGAACCGCCATGAACAGCACGGTGACGCTTTCGCGCGACGGCGCGCGCAGCTTCGAGGGGTATCTGGCGCGGCCGCAGCAGGTTCGCGGCCCGGCGATCCTGGTGCTGTCGGACATGTTCGGGCTCAACGATCCGATCCGCGCCGTCGCCGATCATTACGCCGGCCTCGGGCACGCCGCCTTTGTGCCGAACCTGTTCTGGCGCTCGGACATTCCGGGCGTGATCTCCTATGACGACGCCGAACATGCCAAGGCTTGGGCGCGATTGCAGGCGCTCGATTTGGATGTCGTGTCGGCGGATATGCGGACCGCCACGGACTGGTTGCGCGCCGAGCGGATCGGCAACGGCAAGGTCGCGGCGGTCGGGTTCTGCGGCGGCGGGCGGTTTGCGTTTCTCGCCGCGGCGCGCGCCGGGGTCGATGCGGCGGCCTCGCTCTATGGCCTCGGCATTTCAAAGCATGTCGGCGAAACCGCCAAAATCAGGTGTCCGGTCCAACTGCACTACGGCTTGAAAGACCAGCACGTGCCGCGCGACGAGGTCGAAGCGGTGTCGGCCGGCGTGCGCGGGCATCGCAATGTCGAGGTGTTTCTTTATCCGGAGGCCGGGCATTCGTTCGCCAATCCGGTGCGGCCGACCTACGATCCGGCCGCGGCGAAGCTCGCCGGCGAGCGCTTCGAAGCGATGCTCGAAGCTATCTGAAACCGCCGAGGAACCGATCGATGTGGCCGGTCGCGGCTTCGATCGCTTTCTCATCGCCCGGCAAGCGCGCCCGATTGAAGAATCCGTGCCCCGCGTCCGGGTAGAGCTGAATCTCGACCTGCTTGTTGCCGGCTGCCGCGGCGGCGACCGCGTCGATCTCCGATTTCGGGATGTGCTCGTCGCTGAGGCCGTAGTGGAGCTGGAGCGGCACCGCCATGTTGCGGACCTCGTCGAGATGCTTGGCGATGCCGAGCGCATAGAGCCCGACGGCGGCGTCGGCGCCGGCCTGTGACGCGGCGAGGAACGCGATGCGGCCGCCCATGCAGAAGCCGATCGCCGCGACCTTGCCGTTGCATTGCGGCGACGCGCGCAGCCATTCCACCGCGGCGCGGGCGTCGTCCACGGTGCGCTCCCAGTCGAAGGCTTGCAGCCGCTTCCAGGCGAGGTCGGCCTGATCGAACGGCACGAGCCCGGTGAATTCCGACCGCCAGAACATGTTGGGCGCGAGCGCGCACCAGCCGCGCCGGGCGTAGTCGTCGGCCAACGCGCGCTTGTTGGGTGCAACGCCCCACATCTCGCTGAAGATCAGCAGTCCGGGTCCGCGGCCCGACTGTGGACGCGCGGCATAGCCGTCGAAGGCGCGCGCGCCGTCCGACCCGATGACGACGCTCTCGGTCTGGATCATTTCCGGAGTTTTGCGTGATCGACGACGGCGGTCCAGCGCTTCTGCTCGTCTTCCATGTGCTTGCGGAAATCCGCCGGCGAGCCGCCGAGCGCCTCGACCGTCTGCTTGTGCAACGACTGGACGACCTCGTCGGACTTGAGCGCCTCGGTGGCGGCCTTGGCGAGCTTGTCGATGATCGGCTGCGACGTGCCGGCCGGCGCCGAGATGCCGAACCACAGCACCGAGACGCAATCGGGCACGCCGGACTCGATCATCGTCGGAAGATTGGGATAGAACGCGCTGCGCTTCGGATCGGTGACGCCGAGTGCGACGAGTTTGCCCGCGTTGACGTGGCCGACCACGGTCGAGGCCGGCGAGAAATAGCCCTGGATGCGTCCGGCGAGCAGGTCGGTCACCACCTGCGGGCTGCCGGTGTACGGGATATGCGTGATATCGACATGGGCCAGCGACTTGAACAGCTCCAGCGCCAGATGCGTGGAGCTGCCGACGCCCGACGAGCCGAACGAGATGGTGCCGGGCTTGGCCTTGGCGAGCGCGATCAGGTCTTTGACGGTTTTGACGCCGAGCTCGGGGCTCACCACCAGCACGGTCGGGGTCGAGGTGATCAGCGTGATCGGGGTGAAGTCCTTCATGATGTCGAAGGTGAGGTTCGACGCCATCGCCGCGTTGATCATGTTGGCGGCGGAGGAGATGAAGAGGGTGTAGCCGTCCTTCGGCGCGCGCGCGACATAGGCCGCGGCGATGCTCGACGCAGCGCCGCCCTTGTTCTCGACCACGATCTGCTGGCCGAGGATTTGGCTCATCCTGGCGCTGACCACGCGGGCGGAGATGTCGGCGGTGGTGCCGGCCGGAAAGCCGCTGATCAGATGGATCGGTGCGGTCGGATAATCCTGCGCGCCGGCGAGGCTTGCGGTGCAGGCGAATGCCGCGGCCGCGACAAGGTGGGCGATTCTCATGAATTCCTCCGTGACGGGGCAAAGCCAAGCATTTTTCCGCTCGCCCCGCCAGCCGCTGCGACGTCGCGCCGTGCGCTACGGCAGCGTGACGATGCCGGTCCAGAACTGCATGAAGCGCCCGGTGTCCACGTCGTATTTGCGCGCGAATTCGAGCTTGCCGTCGGCGCCGATGCGATAGAGCACGAGCGCTGCCGATAGTGTCGAGCCATCGCGCATCGCCATCGGTTGGATGCTGGCGGCGATCAGCAGTCGCCCGCTGGGATCGATGGCGAAGGTCCGCAGGTGATTGGTTCGCGCCTCGATGTTCTGGATCAGCGTCGGCTCGCCGCTCGCCGGATCGATGGAGAAAACCGCGACGTTGTTCTCGCCGCCCTTGAAGACCTTCCGGCCGCCGACCTCTTCGGTGCCGGAGTTGCGGTTGGTCATATAGACGAACCGGCCGTTCGGATGGACATGGATCGCGCCCGCCATCTGCGTGTGGGCGCGATTGGCGCGGTCGGCGAGCGCGTTCTTGATGAACATGGCGTCGCGCGGCAGCGTGCCGTCATCGTTGAGCCGATAGACGTGCAACTCGCTCTGGCGCTCCACCGAGAGAAACATCCACGGCTGGCTCGGGTGGAAATCGAGATGGCGCGGGCCGAAGCCCAGGCCCGTTCCGGGCGCGACCGAGGCAAGGTTTGACAGCGCGCCGTCCTTGAAGCCGTACACCTTGAGCGCGCCCGGGTCCTCCGGCCTGTTCGCTTCCGGGTTGTTGCCGCGTGTGACCATGATCGCGGTCCGATTGCCCGGCGTGGTCAGCACCTGATGGGCGAAAACGCCCACGTCGGGCGTCTCGCGCGGCGCGACTGGATCGCCGAGCGTGCCATCGGATTCGATGCGGTGGACCGTGATGTTGCTCGGATAATTGTAGGCGGTCAGGAGATACCGGCCCGAGCGGTCCACGCTGCAATGCACCGGCCGCGACGGCAGCCGCGCGGTGCCGCCATGGAAGCGCAGTGTGCCTTCCGGCTCAATGCGGAACGCCGTGGCTACGTGCTTGGTGCCCAGGATTGTGCCCGGGCCGCCGTCACTCGACACCGCGTAGAGAAATTGCTTCGACGGGTGCGGCCAGACGTATTGCACGTTGGCGCCGGCAATCGTGACCGAGCTTTGCCGGATCAGCGCCGCGCCCTCGACGTCGATGTCGTAACGCCAAAGCTCAGGCCCAATGCTCTGATAGAATACCGCCTTGGGCATGTTCCGCTCCGCCTGTCACCTGCGCCAATTTTCTACATTGCACGGGGCGTCGCGGGGGAGTCAAAATCGCCCGATGCAGCCATCCATCGACACCAGCGTGCTGATCGCCGGCGGCGGCCCGGTGGGCCTGACGCTCGCCATGGACCTCGCCCAGCGCGGCATCGACGTCATCGTCGTCGAGACGCGGCGCGCCGGCGAGCCGCCAAACGTCAAATGCAACCAGGTGTCGGCCCGCTCGATGGAGGTCTTCCGAAGGCTCGGACTCGCCGACAAGATTCGAGGCACCGGCCTGCCGCCGGAATTCCGCATCGACGTGTCGTGCTGCGTGTCGGCGACCGGCAAGGAGCTGTCGCGCATCAAGCTGCCGTCGCGCGCCGGCCGGGTCCGTGGCGAGAAGGGCGACGACGGCTGGTGGCCGACCGCGGAATGGCCGCATCGGATCAACCAGTTGTTCCTGGAGCCATTGCTGTTCGAGAACGCGGTGGCAAATCCACGCATTCGTATTTTGAACCGCACCGAGTTCGTGGAGTTCGTCCAGGACGACGACGGCGTCACCGCCACGGTCCGCGACCTCGATAGCGGTAAGCCGATGACGATCACCTGCCGCTATCTGGCCGGTTGCGATGGCGGCCGCTCGGTGGTGCGCCACGGCATCGGCGCGGAACTGGCCGGCATCCCGGTCGTGCAGCGCGTGCAGTCCACCTATTTTCGCGCGCCCAAGCTGATGAGCATGCTGCCCGGCGAGCCGTGCTGGATGTACCTGGCGTTCAACCCGCGCCGCTGCGGCACCATGATGTCGATCGACGGCAAGGAGCGCTGGCTCATCCACAATTTCCTCTACAACGGCGAGCCGGAATACGATTCGGTCGATCGCGACTGGTCGATCCGCAACATCCTCGGAGTCGGTGCGGACTTCGAATACGAGATCATCTCCAAGGAGGATTGGATCGGCCGGCGGCTGGTCGCGGACCGCTTCCAGAATGGCCGCGCCTTCATCGCCGGCGATGCGGCGCATTTGTGGATTCCGCACGCTGGTTACGGCATGAACGCCGGGATCGCCGACGCTGCCGATCTCGCCTGGATGCTTGCGGCCGTGCTGCAAGGCTGGGCGGAGCCGGCGCTGCTCGACGCCTATCAGGCCGAGCGCCAGCCGATCACCGATCAGGTGTCGCATTTCGCCTTCAATATGTCGAAGGTGATCTCGCAGCAGCGGCGCGAAATCACCGCCGACATCGAGCGCGACGACGAGGTGGGCGAGGCGACCCGCGCCCGGATCGGCAAGGAGGCCTACGAGGTCTATGTGCAGCAGCAGTGCTGCGCCGGATTGAACTTTGGATATTTCTACGCCGACTCGCCGATTATCGCCTACGACGGCGCGGCGCATCCGGTCTATTCGATGGGCAAGTTCGAATCCTCGTCGGTTCCCGGCTGCCGTGCGCCGCACTTCTGGCTGCGCGACGGGCGCTCAATTTACGACGCGCTGGGCGAGGGCTATGGGCTGATCCGTTTCGACAAGAGCGTCTCGACGAATGGACTGGCTGCGGCGGCGAAAAAGCGCGGCATGCCGCTTGCCATCGTTGACGTGGACGATCCGGAGGCGAAGGAGCTTTACGCCACAGGGCTCGTTCTGGTGCGTCCGGATCGGCACGTTGCCTGGCGCGCCGATGCCGAACCGGGCGATGCGCTGGATCTGATCGATCATCTGCGCGGCGCTCGTGTGGCGTCGATGGCGCGGGACCGGCGTGACGTGGCCGAGGTCACTGCCGCGGGCTAGGTCGCTGGGCTCAAGGCGAGGTGAGCGCGCTCACTTGCCGCCGGTGTAGGCCGTGCGATTGATGAACTCCAACGCCGTTCCGTCAGGATCGCGAAAGTAGGCGCGGGGCCCGTCGATGGTGCCGCCGCAGCGGTCCTCCTCGAAAAACACGTCCACGCCTTTGGCGCGCAATCCATCGACCGCGGCCTGGTATTCGGCGGCGTCGATCATGAAGGCGTGATGCACGCCGTCCGACATCTCAAGCGGCCCCTTGGCGATCGGCGCCGGACGCTTGATGAGCAGCAAGCACACGCCGCCAGCATCGAGGAAGGTGATGCCCTTGTCGGGCCGTTGCGACAAGAACTTGCAGCCGACAATGTCGGTGTAGAACTTCACGCTGCGATCGACGTCGCTGACCGGGATGCTGAAGTGCGCGACGCCCTGGATGTCCGCCATGACTACTCCGCCGCTTGCGCCGGCGGCGCGGAATCGATGAAGCCGCCCGATTGCCTCCGCCACAGCTCGGCGTAATGACCGCCGATGTGGAGCAGCTCGGCATGCGTTCCCTGTTCGACGATCCGGCCGCGGTCAAGAACCACGAGCCGGTCCATCCGGGCGATGGTCGAAAGCCGGTGGGCGATGGCGATGACGGTCTTGTTCGCCATCAAGCTGTCCAAGCTCGCCTGGATTGCGGCCTCGACTTCGCTGTCGAGCGACGACGTCGCCTCGTCAAGAACCAGGATCGGCGCGTTCTTCAAGATCACCCGGGCGATGGCGATGCGCTGGCGCTGCCCGCCGCTGAGCTTGACGCCGCGCTCGCCGACGTGGGCGTCATAGCCGCGCCGGCCGCGCCAGTCCTCGAGCTCCAGGATGAACTCGTGGGCCTGGGCCTGCTTCGCCGCGGCAACGATCTCGGCCTCGCTCGCCTCGGGCCGGCCGTAGCGGATGTTGTCGCGGATCGAGCGATGCAGCAGCGAGGTGTCCTGCGTCACTACCGAAATCTGCGTGCGCAGGCTCTCTTGCGTCGCCAGGGCGATGTCCTGGCCGTCGATCACGATGCGGCCGTCCTCCAGATCGAAGAAGCGCAGCATCAGATTGACCAGCGTCGATTTGCCGGCGCCGGAACGGCCGATCAGGCCGATGCGCTCGCCCGGATGGATGGTCAGCGACAGCCCGTCGATCAGCCCGCTCTCGCGGCCGTAGCCGAAGCGGATGTCCTGGAATTCGATCTCGCCCCGCGGCACCGTCAGCGTTGCGGCGTCCGGCTTGTCGGTCAGCGCGATCGGGCGGGCGATGGTCATCATGCCCTCCTGCACCACGCCGATGTTCTCGAAGATCTCGGTGACCCGCATCGCCACCCAGCCGGCAATGGAGATGATCTGCCACGACAGCGGCAGCGCCATCGCCACGGTGCCGACCTCGACCTTGCCGTGGACCCAGAGCCAGATCGCCATGCCGCCGGTGCCGGTCACGAGCGCGGCGTTGAGCACGGCGAGGCAGAAGCTGAACAGCGTGTTGAGGCGGAGCGAATTGTAGAACAGCCCGGTGTGCTCCTCGAACGCCTCGCGCACATAGGCGTCCTCGTCGCGGGCGCGGGCGAACAGCTTCACCGTGAGGATGTTGGTGTAGGTGTCGACGATGCGGCCGACCAGCCAGGAGCGCGCCTCGGAAACCTCCTTGGAGCGGTCGCGCATGCGCGGCACGAACACGCGCAGCATCACGACGTAGCCCGCGAACCACAGCACGATCGGCAGCGCTAGCCATTTGTCGGCGGACGCCAGCAGGATCAGCGCCGAGGTGCCGTACACCATGATGTACCAGACGCCGGTGATCAGCGAGACCAAGCTCTCGCGAACGGCGGGCCCGGTCTGCATCACGCGGTTGGCGATGCGGCCGGCGAAATCGTTCTGGAAGAACGCCCAGGATTGCCGCGCCGCTACGACCTCGCGGATACCGTACCCGTAGGCGAGCAGCTGACACTGGCGTCAGGCGTCTACAACCGGATCGTCCGGGACTTCGGTCCGGTGCCCTCGGGCTTCCGGCTGACCACCTTTGTGGATGCGCCCGCCGGCTCGGGGCTGGGTACTTCGTCGACCTTGATGGTGGCCATCCTCGGCGCTTTTACAGAATGGCTGCGGCTGCCCCTGGGCGAATACGACATGGCCCATCTCTCTTACGAGATCGAGCGGGAAGACCTGCAGATGGCCGGCGGCAAGCAGGACCAGTATGCCGCTACCTTCGGCGGGGTGAACTTTATGGAGTTCTATGAAGAGGCACGGGTGATCGTAAATCCGCTTCGCATCAAGACCCAATACCTGAATGAGCTGGAAAATAATTTGCTGCTTTACTTTACCGCTACCAGCCGCCTCTCTTCGGCCATCATCGAAGTGCAGACTGAAAATGTGAAGAAGAAAGATGCCCAAAGCATCGAGGCGATGCACCAGCTGAAAGAGCAATCGCGAATGATGAAGGAAGCGCTGCTGAAAGGCAGGGTCCACGAGATCGGTGCGATCCTGGATTTCGGGTTCCGCTTTAAAAAGCAGATGGCGCAGGGCATCTCCAACGACCGGATGGATGAGATCTATGCGGCTGCCCTGGCGGCCGGCGCTACGGGCGGCAAAATCAGCGGAGCGGGGGGTGGCGGATTTATGATGTTCTACTGCCCCGGGAATACGAGGTATGGGGTGAGCGATGCGCTGGCCCATTTCGGGGGCCATTTCCGCCCCTACCAGTTTACGAAACACGGACTCTTTACCTGGACTATCTGATGGAATGTGTGATCCTCGCCGGCGGACTCGGCACCCGGCTGCGGGGCGTGATTGGAGAACAGCCTAAGTGTATGGCGCCGGTGAACGGGCAGCCTTTCCTGTTCTACCTGTTCCGGTATCTTGCGGCACAAGGCTGCACCAAGGTGATCCTGTCGCTCGGCTACCAGCATAGTGTGGTGACCGATTGGTGTCACCGGGATCCCTGGCCCTTCACGGTCGACTATGTGGTGGAGCATGAGCCGCTGGGCACCGGCGGAGGGATCCGCCTGGCACTGGAAGCCTGCCGGCAGCATCATGTACTGGTGCTGAATGGCGACACCCTGTTTCAGCTACCGCTGTTAGAGCTGCTGGGGCAGCATGCCCGGTCGGGCGCCCTGGCTACGCTGGCGCTGAAGCCGCTGTCGCAGTTCGACCGGTACGGCGTGGTGCACATCGATGAGGAGCAGCACATAACCGGCTTTGAAGAAAAGAAATACCAGGAACAGGGATTGATCAACGGCGGTATCTATGCGATCGACCGACCGGCCTTCCTGGCGGCCGACCGGCCGGAAAAGTTCTCGTTTGAAAAGGATTTCCTGGAGCCGGAAGTAGCAGAAGGCAATCTGTACGGTTTCGTAAGCGACGGCTATTTTATCGACATCGGTATTCCGGCGGATTATGAGCGGGCGCAGTCAGACTTTAAAGCGCTGTTCTCATGAAGATAGGCATCATCGGGCCGGCCTGGCCGCTGCGCGGGGGGCTGGCCGATTTCGACGAACGATTTGCGCGCGAACTGCAGACCCTGGGTCATTCGGTCACCCTCTGGTCGTATTTCCTGCAATATCCGGCCTTCCTCTTTCCGGGTAAGACCCAGCTCACGGACGCTCCGGCTCCGGCGGACCTGACGATCCATACCGTGATCAATTCGGTGAACCCACTCAACTGGCTGCAGGTAGGCCATCGTATCAAAAGGGAAAAGCCGGACCTGCTGGTGGTGCGTTACTGGTTACCCTTCATGGGTCCGGCGTTGGGTACCATTCTCCGGCAAGTGAAAAAGAATAAGCATACCCGCATCCTCACCATCGCCGACAATATTCTGCCCCACGAAAAGCGGCCGGGCGACCAGCCTTTTACCAGCTATTTCATCCGGCCGGTGGGCCGGTTTGTGACGATGAGCGATGAGGTGATGAGCGACCTGAAAAAGCTGACGTCGAAGCCCGCTATCCGGCTGCATCACCCATTGTACGATAATTACGGCGCGGCTGTCAGCCGGGAAGCAGCGCTGTCACAGCTGGGCCTGCCGCAACAAAATAAGTACCTGCTGTTCTTCGGGTTCATCCGTAAGTACAAGGGGCTGGACCTGCTACTGGAAGCGATGTCGGATGAGCGGATCCGGAAAGAAGATATCCATCTGATCGTGGCCGGGGAATATTACGGCGACCAAGAGTTCTACGAGAAGATCATCCGCGATCATCAACTGCGGGACAAGGTGCACCTGTTCACTGACTTCATCCCCAACGAGGAGGTGCGCACCTATTTCGGCGCGGCCAACCTGGTGGTGCTGCCTTACCGCAGCGCCACACAAAGCGGGATCACGCAGGTGGCCTACCATTTTAAGAAGCCGATGATCGCTACCCGGGTAGGCGGGCTCCCGGAAGCAGTACCGGAAGGCAAAACGGGCTTCCTTTGCGAGCCGGAGCCAGTGTCTGTTGCAGCGGCTATCCTACGCTTTTTTGAACCGGATTCCATCCCGGATCTGGAGCAGCACCTGGAGGCAGAAAGGCAGAAGTACTCCTGGGACACCTTTGCCCGGAGCTTGTTGGAATTTGCTTTTAGCAACGAAAAGTGAATGCTCTCTCACCGGAGGTCAGAGCCTGCGGCCGTTGAAACAATAGCACCGCTGCCTCATCGACAGCTCCCCGGGCGATGCGCGCAAGAAGTATCGGCGTTAATGCCTGCATTATGGGCGAACAGGAGTAACAGCAGCAAAGGATCTAGAACAGCACATTCCCCCCTTTGCTCCACTTACGCTTCAGATGAAGATAGGCTTTTTCCGTAGCCTCACGGCCACGCGGCGTACGCACCACATATCCTTCCTGGATGAGGAAAGGCTCATACACCTCCTCGATGGTGCCCGCTTCTTCGCCTACCGAGGTCGCAATATTGGAGATGCCTACCGGGCCGCCCTTAAACTTATCGATCAGCGTGGAGAGGATGCGGTTGTCCATTTCATCGAGGCCGCTGGCATCCACATTGAGCGCACGCAGCCCGTGCTCTGCAATATCCATATCGATCACGCCGTTGCCCAGCACCTGGGCGAAGTCGCGCATCCGGCGGAGCAGCCCGTTGGCAATCCGGGGGGTGCCCCGGCTGCGTCCGGCGATCTCCATAGCGGCATCAGAAGTGATCTTTACTTTCAGCAGGCCGGCAGCGCGCAGGATAATGCCCTGCAGTACTTCCGCCGTGTAATAGTCCAGCCGGCTCTTAATACCGAATCGGGAGAGCAGCGGCGCGGTGAGGAGGCCCGAACGTGTCGTGGCGCCCACCAGCGTAAACGGGTTCAGGTTGATCTGGATCGTCCGGGCGGCGGGACCGCTGTCGATCATGATGTCGATCTTGAAGTCTTCCATGGCGGAGTAGAGGTACTCCTCTACCACCGTGCTCAACCGGTGGATCTCATCGATAAATAGGACGTCGCGCGTCTCAAGGCTGGTGAGCAGTCCTGCCAGGTCGGCGGGCTTTTCAATTACCGGACCGCTGGTCTCCTTAATAGCAACACCCAGCTCATTGGCGACGATACGGGACAGGGTGGTTTTACCCAGACCCGGAGGACCATGAAACAGCACATGATCGAGGGCCTCGCCCCGGAGATTCGCTGCTTTGATAAAAATGCGGAGGTTCTCGATCAGCTGCGGCTGGCCGGAAAATTCGTCAATATGCTGGGGTCTGATCGCATTATCCAGCTCCCTGTCCTTCGGATTTACCTCGTCTGTCAGTCGTACGTGCGATTTCTGTTCCATGAATTGACCTAAAGGATAAAAGTACGGAATTATCGCCGCTTTCGCCCCTGGAATCAGGGTTATTTGGGTTAAAAACGTGTGGCTTATGCATTAAAATACACTCCGGCAGAGATGATGATTACCTTTTCGCTGTACCCCGACAATAGGATGAAAGGGCTCCGTCATCCCGCCCGACAATCCCTGCGGAAAAAATACCTTTGCAGCCACTAACACGAACGCTATGTCTTCCTCTCCTGAACATAAACTGGCTACCCGGCTCATCCACGCAGGCATGGAGCCCGACCCGCTGTCCGGCGCCATCATGACACCGATCTACCAAACCTCGACCTATGTGCAAAATGCACCTGGCGACCACAAAGGCTATGAATATGCCCGTACGCAGAACCCCACACGAACGGTCCTGCAGCATGCGCTGGCCAGCATCGAGAACGGAAAGTTCGGCCTTTGCTTTGGCTCCGGCATGGCGGCTACCGATGCCGTGGCCAAGCTCCTGCAGCCGGGCGACGAGGTGATCGTTTCCAATGACCTGTATGGCGGCACCTACCGGCTGTTTACGAAAGTGTTTGCCAATTACGGCATAAAATTCCATTTCATTGCGATGAAGGATGCGGGAAACATCCGGCAATACCTGAACGAAAACACCCAGATGATCTGGGTGGAGACGCCTACCAATCCGCTGCTGAACATTATCGACCTCGAAGCCTGCGCCGCCATCAGCAAGGAAAAAGGCCTGCTGCTGGTGGTGGATAATACCTTCGCCTCGCCCTACCTGCAAAACCCGCTCGACTGGGGTGCGGACATTGTGCTGCACAGCGCCACCAAATACCTGGGCGGCCACAGCGACGTAGTACACGGCGCCCTGGTGATGAATGACGCGGACCTGGAAGAAAAGCTGCGCTTTATCCAGAACAGCTGCGGCGCTGTGCCCGGGCCACATGACGCCTGGCTGGTGCTGCGTGGTATCAAAACGCTGCATGTGCGGATGCAACGCCATTGCGAAAACGGGGAAGCCATCGCCAAATGGCTGCGCCAGCATCCGAAAGTGGGCAAAGTGCTCTGGTGCGGATTCGAGGATCATCCGAACCATGAAGTCGCTAAAAAGCAGATGCGTGGTTTCGGGGGAATGATCTCTTTTACGCTGAAAGACGACAGCATCGAGGCAGCCAATGGCGTACTGAGCAAAACCACGCTGTTCTCCCTGGCCGAATCCTTAGGCGGGGTCGAATCCCTGATCGGCCATCCGGCAACCATGACGCATGCGTCCATCCCGCGGGAAGAGCGGATCCAGAACGGGTTGGTGGACTCGCTGATCCGGCTGAGTGTAGGCATTGAAGATGTGGATGACCTGATTGCAGACCTGCAGCAGGCGATCGGTTAAGAAGAAAAACAGCAGAATTTTTCGATGTAGAGGCGCGATGTTCGCGCCTCTTTACATACAGCCTGTGGTAACCCGTTATGAGTACCCGTGTGCCTGGTCTGTAAGTTCCCTCTTGACGGGGAGGAGGCGACTTATCGGCGCCGATACCCCATTTGCATCCAAAGCTAGAGCAGCAGCAAAAACAACCGGGCACTTGAAGATCATGGCAGGTACAAGAACCAGACAAGGGCAGGAAAGAAGGCCGGTTGTATCGTAAATGGCGATCGTAACGCCCCCCTCAGGCACTACACCTCCATAATCTACAGTAAGGGCAGAGGTAACTATCTTTTGAGGGAGGCTTGCCGTGTAAATATAATGGATACAGCTATAAAGGGGTTTACCAAAATAGTCATAAACACAGAGACGAACTACGGGAGGATGGGTATTGTTTCCCTGGCCAGCAACGTGCCCGGTATCCATCTTTACACCCGGAGATTGAGCAGATGCGCCAAAGCTAGTAATCACGATAAGGAGTAAAAGAGGAGTCTTCATACGGATTTTTATTGAAGATGCCATTTGATTCCAACTTCCACAGATTAAGCGCCATTTTATCTCAGCCCCTAAACGGTTGCCCAATAGAAAGAGCACCTGGTTTGATCAACCCTGGCTATTTATTCCTTCCCTGGCTGGAGCTGAGTACTGTGCCTAAGAGCTTTAGGGGCTTTTTACAGCACTTGACTTAAATCTCTTCCTGTAGTAATTCTATCCACCTCTCATTTTACCGGATAGACTTTGTTGGTAACTTTACCATTATGGCAAATGCAGCAAAAAAGAAGCCCCTGGCTAAAAGATACGATCCGCCTTTAGCGGTCGATGGCTCCTCCCTGGATATCATCCAAGCATCGGTAAAGGATTCCAGCGGCAAGACTGTTAAGAAGGCAGCAGCAAAACAACAAGGAGACCAAGGGGTTTATGTGCCTGTCACCGATCAAGGCGGTCTGACCGCAGCAAAGAAGAAAGAAAGCGAATGATGAGGGGACTGCCACCTGTAGGCATTTATGCCTTGCTTGCGATGGCCGCTGTTGGATACGTCGGGAATTACCTGCATCGCAGGTACAAAAAATAAGTACCCCGGAAGGTGCTTTATTCTTTTATTTCATCCGGCTGTCAGTGAGATAGGTGTCGTCTCTAAGCTGCCGTCGATGGCCGCACATCGAGCACCTTAATCTGTAAGCGCACCGATCCGTTGAAATCGTTTTCCTCGATGGTATAGAGCAGATCAACGGGCCCGTTGCTGAGCAGGTCGTAATAGTGGCCCAGGCCAAAACCAATGCCTTCGACCGCTTCGCCGCCGCGCTGGTGCACTACGAAGCGCAAATGCATCTCTTTAACGACCCGTGAATAGCCCCGGTAGTCATACACCCCCCGGGTCAGGAACACCGGGCGCAGGTTGGCGGGGCCGAACGGCTCGAACTGTTGCAGGAGGTTGAAGAAAGAGGTGCGGACATCACCGAAATGGATCTCTGCGTCGATCTCGATTTCCGGGATCAGCAGCTCCGGGGTTATTCGTTGCGAGACCACCTCTTCAAACTTATCCGCAAAGGCCGCCACATGGTCCGACCGCATGGTCATACCTGCCGCGTAGAAATGGCCGCCGTAGCTTTCCAGCAGATCGCGGCATTCATGGATGGCCTCATAAATGTTGAAGCCGCTGACCGAACGGGCAGAGCCGGTCACCTTGCCATTGGCCTCGGTAAGAATAATAGTGGGCCGGTAGAAATGGTCGATGAGCCGCGAGGCTACAATGCCCACCACCCCCTTATGCCAATGCGGCCGGAACAGTACGGTCGACTTGCGGGCCATCATCACCGCATCCCCCTGGATAAGGCCCAATGCTTCAGCAGTAATATTCTTATCGACCTCCTTCCGGTCGTAGTTGTCCGAGTGGAGTGCCTGCGCCAACAGCGCCGATTTTTCCGGATCCGCCTCAATGAACAGCTCCACGGCCTTCCGGGCATCATCCATCCGTCCCGCCGCATTTACCCGCGGGCCGATGACGAATACAAGATCCGATATCCGGAGCATGCGGGTGATGCCTGCAATTTCCTTCAGCGTTTTGATGGCCAGGCAAGGATCCTCATTCACCTTTTGAATGCCGTAGTAGGCCAATACCCGGTTCTCCCCATCAATAGGCACAATGTCCGCCGCAATACTGGTAGCTACCAGATCGAGATACCGGTGATAACGTTCTGCCGGCAGGTTTAAACGGATGGCCAATGCCTGTATGAGCTTAAAGCCAATGCCGCAGCCACTTAGCTCTTTATACGGATAAGGACATTTTGGCTGCTTTGGATTCAATATGGCGAGTGCCGGCGGCAGTATCGCATCGGGCAGGTGGTGATCGCAGACAATCACATCGATGCCCAGCTTCTGGGCGTATTCGATCAGCGGCGTCGATTTGATGCCGCAGTCGAGCGTGATCAGCAGGGTATAGCCGTTGGCCTGGGCGTAGTCGATGCCTTGCCGCGACACGCCGTAGCCTTCGCGGTACCGGTGCGGTATATAAAAGGAAATGTCGCCCTTCGGATACTGCTCGCGCAGGAAAGCATAAACGGTAGCGACGGCCGTGGTGCCGTCTACATCATAGTCGCCATATACCAGAATTCGCTCGTGCCATTCGATTGCCTCTGTGATGCGGGTTACCGCTTCGTTCATGCCCCGCATCAGGAACGGGTCGTGCAAATGGCTCAGTTCCGGACGGAAGAAAGTTTTGGCCTCCTCATAATTGCGGATGCCGCGGGCAGCCAGCAGGGTACAGATGGCAGGGGTGACATTTGGCAGATCCTTGGCCAGCTGCACCTCCGCCTCCTTGTCAATTATCTTCAGTGTCCAGCGTTTATCTCCCATTAGTTGCCCTGAGTCAGTTGTTGCACAGATCGGTGGTACTCATTCATCCATTCTTCAAGTTGCTTGCTGAAAACCGGGTCCTCCATGCGGGCTGCAAAAGCCCCCCCTTCCATGATGCGCGACAACAGGACGTCCTGGGCCTGAATACAGCGCATGGCGGTGTCGTAAGGCGTATGCGAGAAGGAAACCATTTCGTACACGGAAACGAACTGCTCTGGAAATTTCTTACCCAGCTCTTTTTCGATCTTCTTCCGCTCCAGGAAAGCCGGATCGGCCACCCTGTCGCGCATTTCCACGAAGTTAAGCAGGGCAAGCTGCGCCACCGCATCTCCATTGGGCTTCCGCAACTGCTCATAGGCCGGGAGGATAGTTTGCCAGTCGTCGCCGTGCTGGCCCATCAGCCCATCGAGCACCGAGCAGTCCTCGAAGCCGGCATTCATTCCCTGGCCGTAAAAAGGCACGATCGCATGGGCTGCATCACCGATCAGCGCACTCTTGTCTGCATAGTGCCAGGGGAAAATATGGGTCGTGATCAGGGAGGCCGTCGGGTTATTCAGATAGTCGTCAAGCAGCGTTGGCATTAGCGGCACTGCGTCCGGAAACTCCTTTTCAAAGAATGTCCGTACCTGATCTCGGGTCTGTAGCGCAGCGAAAGAAGGCGCCCCCTCAAACGGGAAAAACAAGGTGCAGGTAAAGGACCCGTCCGTGTTGGGCAGAGCAATCAGCATGAAGTTGTGGCGGGGCCAGATGTGGAGGGCATTTTTCTCCATCTGCCAGCTGCCGTCACGGCCCGCAGGTATATTCAGCTCCTTATATCCATGCTCAATATAATGCTGGGAGGCATTCACCCGGTCCATCTGGCCGTAGGAGGTGCGGAGCGCAGAAAACGCGCCATCGGCGCCGAACAGCAGGTCAGCCTTGACTTCCTCGCTTGGGGCATCGTCGTTCTGGAAATGCAGCAGGTTTTGAGCCACATCGACCCGGGTACAACGCTGTCCGAAATGAATGGTGGCGCCCTGTCCTTCGGCCAGTGTCATCAACCGCTTGTTGAGCTCGCCACGGCTGATGGAATAGATCGCTTCATTGTTGCGGCCGTAGGCCTGGAAGGCAGTGCTGCCATCGGCCTGGTGGAGGTACCGGCCATGCATAGGGATCGCCAGCGACTCCATTTCCTCTTTCAAACCCGCCAGCTCCAGCGCGGCCCATCCCCGGGCGCTCATCGCCAGGTTGATGGATTTTCCGGCACCGATAGCCGCCCGGCGCATGTCCGGACGACGCTCATAGATGGTAACCGGATAACCGCGGCGGCGTAGCAGGATGGCGAGCAGGGAGCCCACCAGTCCGGCGCCCAGGATGGTAACGGAACGTGGCATGATAGATAGCTAAAGGTCAGCCTCCAAAAATAGAAAATTGACCGGCAATGCCTCGGTTTGTTTTTGTAACTTATGATTCCAAAATGTGATAATTTGATCCATTGAAAACGCCGTCATGCGCAAAGGCAGATGCAAATAACCGACCATGCAACGAATGAAATGGACCGATCGCGTCTTCCGGTTCGGGATCCCTGAAGGCTGGCTGTTTAATATTCTGGAGCGGCTGGCGGGAACGGTGCCCCGGATCCGCACCATGGTGGGCTCGCTGCCGGAGGCGCTAACCCGTTACCAGCCGGAAGGACGGTGGAGCATCCGCGAGCATATCGGCCATCTTGCAGATCTGGAAGAGCTGCATGCAGGCCGGCTGGACGATTTCATCGCGCGCAGGGACACCTTACGACCGGCCGATATGAGCAATCTGAAAACAGTGCAGGCGCAGCACAATACGATGGATCCCGAACGCCTGATCCATGACCTCGAGAGCCGGCGGAACCAACTTATTGATCGGCTGCTGCGGCTGGATGATGACACGCAACGTTTTTTATCCCTGCATCCCCGGCTGCAGGTAATGATCAAACCGGTGGACATGGCCTTCTTTACCGCCGAACATGACGACCATCACCTCGCGTCAATACGCGAAATTGTGCGGATGGGCAATGGCGCCTGAAGCCCGACCCTTACATTTGTTCCCATCTTTGATCCACTTTCGAGGGTATGGCAGAACCAAAGGATTATTTGCTCCAGTCGGAACCGGAATTAGAACAATTGCGGTTGCAGGCCAGGGTCTGGGAACCAGAAGCGGAGCAGTTGTTGAAAGAGATCGGCGTCTCGTCCGGCTGGCACTGCCTCGACCTTGGATGCGGCGGGATGGGCATCCTGCGGCCATTGGCCCGGAGCGCCGGCCCCGATGGTGTGGTCACCGGTGTGGAGCTTGATCCGCTACAGCTGAAGGCGGCCCGCAGCCTTGTAGCGGAGGAAGCACTGGAAAATGTCTCCGTACTGGAAGGCGATGCCTGGCACACGGGCCTGCCGCCCGGTTCCTTCGACCTGGTGCATGTCCGGTTTCTCTTCGCGCCCTGTGGCGGGGACGAGGCGCTGCTACAGGAAATGATTTCACTGACCCGGCCTGGTGGCATCGTCGCCATTCAAGAGCCGGACACGGCTTCCTGGAATTGCTGGCCCCCGAACCAAAGCTGGAATGTCCTTAAGAAAGCGATTCAGAAAGCATTCGCCTCGGGAGGCGGGGACCTCGATGCCGGTACCCGGATGTATGGCCTGCTGCAGACAACGGAGGAACTTCAACAGGTGCAGCTTCGGAGCGCCGTGATATCGCTGCCGGGCACTCACCCGTACGCAGCGCTACCGCTGCAGTTTGCCGTGTCCCTCCGGGACCGGATCCTTACGTCCGGCATCCTGTCCCCTGCAGAACTGGATCTTGCGATCCGGAAATGCCGGGAAGCGTTGACAGTACCCGACCTTTATGTCACCAGCTTTACCGTAAACCAGGTATGGGCCGTAAAAGCAACTACATGATATAAAGGCTTATATAGCAACTCCTTGGGTTACCTTTTTTTAACATTGGTATTAAGCCTCGTATAAAATACTGCGATTGCCATGATTCAAAAGAATTATCTCAAGACCAAGGACCTGTGCAAAGTGAAGTTTTCGTTTAAGCCTGAACAGGCTGAAACGGTAGAAGTGCTGGGCTTGAACAGCGACTGGGAAAACTCCGTAATTATGAGCCGGAAAAAGGACGGCACTTTCAGCTGCGACGTTTCCCTGCCCAAGAATAGCCGCCACGAATTCCGCTACCTGGTGGATAAGACGGAATGGCTGAACGATCCGGAGGCCGATGGTGAGCTGGCCAATGAGTTTGGCAGCAGCAACAGCGTGCTGGAGCTGTGAGCTCGCCCTTTCGATAGGTTTTAAACAGCAAAACCGAGGCGGCCTGACGGTTGCATGTTGCCTAACAGTGTAATTTGCCGACGCGGCAGGAGTTGCTGCGCCCAAATGGACCGACCTGTTATGGAACCTTCGAATAGCCAAACCACCTCAGACCTTTCCAGTCCTTCGAACCCGTTGCTGGCGGCATGGAAAGGCCCCTTTGACGGAACCCCGCCCTTCGATGCGGTAGCTGTGATGCACTTCAAACCGGCCCTCGAAGCCGCTATGGCGGAGAAGCTGGCGGAAGTGGATGTCATTGCAGCTGACACGGCGGATCCGTCGTTTGCCAATACTCTGGAAGCCCTGGAACGCTCCGGCCGTACGCTCGACCGCGTCCTGTCGGTCTATAGCGTCTGGAGCTCGACGATGAACAGCCCGGATTTTCAGTCTGTGGAGCGGGAGATGGCCCCAAGGCTGGCGGCATTTTCGGACCAGATCATTCAGCATGAAGCGCTGTTCCGACGTATAGAGGCCGTTTATCAATCCCCTGTACTGAAAACGCTGAGTCCGGAGCAACAGCGGCTGGCCTGGAAATACTATACCTCGTTTGTGCGAGCAGGCGCCAGGCTGGACGCCACGGGCAAGGCAAGGCTTTCCCGGATCAACCAGCAGCTGGCAGGGCTTTTCACTGAGTTCAACCAGCACCTGTTGGCCGACGAAATGGAAGGGATGCTGGTACTGGAACATGAATCCGACCTCGCCGGCCTTCCACCCTCCATGAGGGACGCAGCTGCAGCTGCCGCCAAAAAAAACCATGCGGGCCGATGGGTCATCCCGAATACCCGCTCCTCCATCGATCCTTTTCTGACCTATTCCGATCGCCGCGACCTGCGGGAAAAGGCCTGGCGCCTGTTTTTCAGCCGTGGCGATAACGGCAACGCCAACGACAATAAAACTATCATCACGGAAATCCTGCAGCTCAGGGCCGAGCGGGCAAAGCTGCTGGGCTATACCACCCATGCTCACTGGCGGCTCGAGCTGACGATGGCCAAGACGCCGGAGCGGGTGATGGAACTGCTGGCAGCTGTCTGGCAGCCGGCTGTGGCCAGGGTGCATGAAGAAGTGTCCGACATGCAGGCCTTGGCCGACCAGGAAAGCGCCGGCATTCAGATCGAGCCCTGGGATTACCGCTATTACGCCGAAAAGGTGCGAAAAGCACGCTACGATCTGGACCAGGATAAGGTCCGGCAGTACCTCCAATTGGAAAAGCTGCGGGAAGGAATGTTCTGGGTGGCCGGCGAGCTGTTCGGGCTTGGTTTTACGCCCGTCTCCGACACACCGGTATATCATCCGGAGGTCCGGGTTTGGGAGGTCAGAAATGGAAAGACGGACGAGCATATAGGCCACTGGTTTTTCGATGCCTGGGCGCGGGACGGGAAGAAATCAGGCGCCTGGATGAGTGCCTACCGCAGCCAGGAAAAAATGGATGGGGCGGTGCCGACCATTGTCTCCAATAATTGCAATTACATAAAGGGTAATCCTGATGAACCGGTGCTGATCTCCTGGGATGATGCGAAGACCCTGTTTCATGAATTCGGCCATGCCCTGCACGGGCTTTGTTCAGACGTCACCTATCCTTCACTTTCGGGAACGGCTGTGGTTCGCGACTATGTGGAATTCCCCTCCCAGCTGCTGGAGCATTGGCTGTCCACCCCGGAAGTGCTGCAGCGTTTTGCCCGGCACCATCAGACCGGCGAGCCGATTCCTCAAAGCCTGGTAGACCGCCTCCATCGCGCCTCCACCTTCAATGAAGGCTTTGCCACTACGGAATACCTGGCCTGTGCCCTGATCGATATGAAGTTGCACCTGGCCGGGGATCAACAGATCGATCCGGCGGCTTTTGAACGGGATACGCTCCGGGAGCTGGGCATGCCGCACGAGATTGTGATGCGACACCGGACCCCTCAGTTCGCGCACGCCTTCGGCAGCGATGGCTACTCGGCCGGCTACTACAGCTATCTATGGGCGGATGTACTGACTGCGGATGCCTGGGAAGCATTTACAGATGCAGGCGGTCCTTACGACCGGGAGGTGGCCGGCCGGTTAAAGCAGCATGTGTTTGCTACCGGGAACACCGTAGACCCGGAAGCAGCCTACCGGGCATTCCGGGGCCATGATCCGCAGATTGAGGCTTTGATGCGCAAACGGGGCTTCCCAATTGAGCCCTCATCGCCGGGCATTAGCTAGTTGGGAGTATTTTGTTGCCTCCTCGAAGACTGCAGCAGATAAAGCGCCTATTACCAGGGACATATCATTGTATGACTTCATAAACGCAACGGCACTTCCCGCTTTTAAGCCTTAACATATTTGGTTCTGCGGGGTTTATCCACAACCTGCGCACATTTCAGCGGGTCTGCTTCCTCCTGGCATATCCTTGTTACCCCGGCAGTACGGGTTTGTTTCCTAACTTTGTGCGACCGCTACATTCAGGAGGTAGCCGATTACCAACAGACTGCGCGCCGGTCACCGCAAATCGTTTTTATGAGTAAATACATCTTCGTGACCGGGGGAGTCACTTCCTCGTTGGGCAAAGGCATTATCGCTGCTTCCCTCGCCAAGCTGCTCCAGGCACGGGGCTTCAGCTGCACCATCCAGAAATTTGATCCTTATATCAACGTAGATCCGGGTACCCTGAACCCCTACGAACATGGTGAATGCTATGTCACAGAAGATGGCGCCGAAACCGACCTGGACCTGGGTCACTACGAACGCTTTCTCAACACCTTTACCTCTCAGGCCAATAATGTCACTACCGGACGTATCTACCAGTATGTGATCAACAAGGAGCGGGAAGGCGCCTTCCTGGGCAAGACGGTGCAAGTGATTCCGCATATCACCGACGAGATCAAGCGCCGGATGACCATGCTGGGGCAGGATAACAAATACGACATCATCATTACGGAGCTGGGCGGTACCGTAGGCGATATCGAATCGCTGCCTTATATCGAGGCGGTACGCCAGCTGAAATGGGAGCTGGGTGAGGACAATTGCATCGTGGTGCATCTGACCCTTATCCCCTACCTGAAGGCAGCCAAGGAACTGAAGACAAAGCCGACGCAGCACAGCGTGAAAATGCTGAGCGAGAATGGCATTAATCCGGACATCCTCGTGTGCCGGACAGAAGAACCCCTGTATAAGGAACTAAAACGCAAGATTGCCCAGTTCTGCAACGTTCGCTCCGACGCTGTTATTGAGGCCATGGATGCAGATACGATCTACGGCGTGCCTCTGGAGATGCTGCGTGAGCGCCTGGACATTATTTGCCTGCAGAAGCTCGACATGCCTTTAGGAGACGAGCCGGAACTGATCAAATGGAAAGAGTTCCTGAACAAGCTGCGTTATCCCAAGTCCAAGATTACCATCGGCCTCATCGGAAAGTACGTGGAGCTCCAGGATGCTTACAAGAGCATCCTCGAAGCCCTGATCCATGCCGGCGCGATGAATGAATGCAAAGTGGAGGTCCGCAATATCCACTCCGAGCACCTCACATCCGACAACGCTCACGACCGGCTACAGAACCTGGACGCGATCCTGGTGGCTCCGGGCTTCGGCAGTCGCGGCATTGAAGGGAAGATCGAGGCGATCCGCATCGCCCGCGAGGAGCGTATCCCCTTCTTCGGCATTTGCCTGGGGATGCAGATGGCCTGTGTGGAGTTCGCACGCAACGTGCTCGGTTATGAGCAGGCCCATAGCACCGAAATGAGCGCCGATTCTCCGCAGCCAATCATTGCAATGATGGAGGAGCAAAAGAATATCACACAGATGGGTGGTACGATGCGGCTCGGCACTTATGCCTGCACCCTGCGGCCGGGCAGTAGGGTATCGTCCATTTACAATAGCCTGCACATTAATGAGCGTCATCGCCACCGCTACGAGTTCAACAATGCGTTCCTGCAGGAATTCGAGCAGAATGGCATGCTGCCTGCCGGCATCAATCCGGATACCGGTCTGGTCGAAATCGTAGAGGTGGAAAACCATCCCTTCTTCGTCGGCACTCAGTTCCACCCGGAGTATAAGAGCACGGTAGAGAATCCGCACCCGCTCTTCGTCGCGTTTGTAAAGGCGGCTAAGGAAGCGCAGGAGAAGCGGACCAATAACGGACGTCACAGCCATACCATCGTGGTAGAGGCGATCAAGTAATAAAGTACTGAGATAGTATCCAAAAAGGGAAGGCTGCGACCTTCCCTTTTTGCTTCATAAACACACTTGCTCCGACTGCACCGCCTGTCCGAAGAACATCCGGGCATGCTGATCGAAATCGGCCGTCGAATCTGTTGTAAAGAATCGTTTTCGCCCATCCCTGGAAACCCGGCTTTCCATCTCAGGATGCCGCTGCAGGTAATTTTCCAGGCTGTCGGCTACAACACCCCCTTGCGAAACCAGCTCGGTTCCCTCCGGCAGTGCTTTCCGGATCTTCTCTGCCATCAGCGGATAGTGGGTGCAGGCCAGGAGTATCGTATCGATATCTGCGCACTGTGCCGTTAGCGCCTCCAGATATTTCTTTACAAAATAATCTGCGCCCGGACTATCGTATTCGCCGTTCTCAATCAGCGGTACCCACAATGGACAGGCCTGCTGGAAAACCTTCACCTCCGGGGCAAATTTCCCGATCTCAATAGTATAGGATTCACTTTGCACTGTGCCCTTGGTACCTAGTACACCAATCATCCCGGATTTTGAAAAGTCCCCGATCACCTCGGCGGTCGGCCGGATCACACCCAGCACCCGGCGGTCAGAGAACTTGCCCGGTAGGTCTTGCTGCTGTATAGTACGCAGGGCCTTGGCAGAAGCAGTATTACAGGCGAGGATCACCAGGGGACAGCCCTGGGCAAAGAACCATTGCACGCATTGCCAGGTGTACTGATGAATGGTCTCGAACGATCGGTTGCCGTACGGCGCCCGGCCGTTATCGCCAAGGTACAGGTAGTCATACTGCGGCAGCTTTTCGGCAATCGCCCGGAAGACCGTGAGGCCGCCATAGCCGGAGTCGAAGATGCCGATAGGAGATGGCATGGGATGATGCATGGGCGCCAAAGTTAGCGACTAATTGGGCCCCGCCTGACCCTAATGCACCACCACAAACTTCCCGTCTACCCACTTATCCGGCTGGTACTGATAGCGGATGAAATAAACACCTGCCGGATAGTTCCCAACATCCACGGTAGTGGTCCCTGCCAGGGCAGCCGTGTAGCGCAACAGCACTTTCCCGCTGATATCGCAAACATACAGGTCGCCACGCGTGTTCTGATGCGCTACGTACAGGATGCCCGTAGTCGGATTGGGATAATATTTCCATTGCAGCTGAACCGTCTGCACGGTATCATTCCGGATACTATCGGTTGGGATCTGTTGCTTTACCGTGGTTGTATCGCCGGCGATCGCAACAGCGTTCCTGTTGCACGGCGGCACGTAGGAGAACTGGTAGATTACCCGGTAGATGAGCCCGTTCAGATACTCCACATCAAACCTGTCGGTAGTAGGGGCCATATGGCTACCGCCAACGCCACTATGGTCGGTGAGGAACAGGTAGGTACCGTTGGTGGCCAGGGCCAGGCTGCGCATGAGATACTCAGTACTCTTATCGGCACCGCTGCAGACCACCGGCACCAGCCGGATACCTCGCTTCGCATACTGGTAGGTCAGCTCTTGCATGTGCTGCACGGTAGCGCTGTCCTGGTGAGGTGGGGCATCCAGGATGAGAAAGGCGATCCGGGCTACGGCATCGTCCCGCCAGTGGAGGTTATCCAGTGCTTCATGCAGCGCTACTTCTACCGCTTCCGGCGTGTCTCCGCCACCATCGGCATCATTGTCCCGGATGAAATCCAGCGTCTGGCTAAAGTCGGATTTCAGATCCGATACCCTGGCGAGGTAGGTGTCCTCCCGGTCGCGATAAAAGATGCACCCCGTCTGAACCTGCAACGACGGCAGTGAATCCCTCACCTTGCTTAAAATATCTTTCAGCTCTTCTTTCAGGTAACTGATCTCGTCGCCCATACTGCCGGTAGCATCTACGATAAAGGCAATGTCCAGCTTGTCGGGCACCGAGCAGGGTTGCTTGGTGTTGACAATATTGGCCCCGTCCCCAAATGCTTTCAGGTGCTGGATGGTGTAAGTCCGCCCTTCGTAGCGAACAGTGGCCGTCAAAGAACCTCCTCCATCACCGCTCTTTTTCCCAAACATATGCTGCCAAAGCTCTGCCTTTCCGGTATTGTCGGTTACCGCTTCCCAAACCAGTGACTTTACACCAGGATCGCTCAAGCTGACCTTTGCATTACACAACGGCTTGCCGTCGGCACTTTTCAGCAGCACGGTGAACCGATCCTTCGGATACAATGACCAGGTGCTGCGGTAGCTATTCAGATCAGTTTGATCAATGTCCTGCCAGAGCGTCCACTTGCTGAAGTCGTTGATCTCGCCGGAAGTCAGTAGTCCCGCTCTGGGTGCCGGCTCTCCCGGCCGCTTCTTGCTGGCGGGGACAATTGCTTCATCCAATGCATCCTCCGATCGCGAACTGCGTGCAATTTCATAAGTACTACCTCTGAATGGCCGGAAATCCTCAGCTGGCGAAGCGCTCATTTTCTCCTCTATGGCTATGGATGCAGGTGCTGAATACGAAGCTCCTACAGCAGTAGCGGCTATGGATGACCGGCGGGATAAAGCAAACCGATCCTTCAAGGCCCTATCCCCTCTTCCACCAGCTCTGTCGGAGAACTTTCTATTATGTGGTTCTACTGCGGCCGGCCGGTAGACTGTTACCCATTCATCACTGCCCCAGCTACCCGCCGGCCGCAAAACGGCATTCAGCGACACAGGCGCAGCCCCAGGCTTCAATCGTACTTCCACGAAGCGTTGCGACTGGTAGCCGGCCTTGGTAAAGCGGACCTCATAACTGCCGGCAGGAAGGCTTTGCAGTAGGTATTTACCATGCGCATCGGTGACCGCCTTGAGCCGGGTGTTGCCAGGACCAGCAAGCGTTACCGCTACATTAGGGAAGGGTATGTTGGCGCCGAAAGTTACCTTGCCGGTAATGCTTCCGGTATTTCCAGCCATCACAGTGGCGCCAAAAAGCAGGCAGCCAAGGAATAAGGAAAATGCACGCATAAGAAAGGGGATTTTCCACAGGATGCTATTGATCCGGCAAATCCATAAGCCATTCTCAAAATAATCTTAAATCAGCTCCGTTGCACCGGGCATTTTTTACCGGCTGCCCATATTAAGGTATCTTTGCGCATCTTTTTCTTATGAGTGACTCAGTGATGCAGGCGCCGGCCCTGACGGCCAAGGATTTTGCCACCGACCAGGAAGTACGCTGGTGCCCCGGCTGCGGGGATTATTCCATTCTGGCCCAGGTACAAAAAGTACTACCCCAAATCGGCGTGGCCCGGGAGAACATTGTGATCATCTCCGGTATCGGCTGCTCTTCCCGCTTTCCCTATTATACCAATACTTACGGCATGCACTCGATTCACGGGCGTGCCACGGCCATCGCTTCGGGGCTCAAAGCCACCCGGCCGGAGCTGAGCGTCTGGATCGTTACCGGCGACGGTGATGGACTGAGTATCGGGGGGAATCATACTATCCACCTGCTGCGCCGGAACTTCAATGTCAATATCCTGCTGTTCAACAACCAGATTTACGGCCTGACCAAAGGGCAGTACTCACCCACTTCAGAGCCGGGCAAGACCACGAAGAGCACACCCATGGGCAGCCTGGACCACCCGTTCAACCCCCTGGCCCTGGCCATGGGCGCCGATGCCACCTTCATCGCCCGCAGCATGGACCGAGATCCGAAGCACCTGCAGGCTATGCTGCTGCGGGCTCACGGACACCGCGGTGCCTCGTTCCTGGAGATCTACCAGAACTGCAACATCTTCAACGACGGCGCCTTTGAGATCTTCACCGAAAAGACCAGCAAGCCGGAGGAGACCGTGATGCTGGAGCAAGGCCAGCCGCTGATATTCGGGGCGCAAAAGGACAAAGGCATCCGCCTGGACGGCTACAAGCCGCAGGTTGTATCGCTGACGGGCGGCTATACTGCCGACGACCTTTGGGTGCACGACGAGCATGACTTCTTTAAGGCCCAGATCCTGACCCGCTTCTTCGATAACCCAGCTGCGGAGCACCACCTGCCGCGCCCTTTCGGCGTCTTTTATGCTGCCGACCGGCCTTGCTATGAGGAGGAAATGGAGCTGCAGCTGGAAGAAGCCATCGCCACCAAAGGCCTCGGCGACCTGGATAAGCTGCTGCAGGGGAAAGAGACCTGGATGATTGATTAGTTGATTCATTAGTTGATTGGTGGTTGGGGAAATCGGGACGAATCCGAAATCCAACCTCCGAAATCCGAAATTCATCTGGCTTCTTTAAAAAACCTCGCAGGACAAACCATTTGGTACGGGCTGAGCACTATCGCTGCCCGGCTGATCGGCTTCCTGCTCACGCCCCTGATCACCTATTTGCTGAACAGCAAGTACGGAACGCAGCAGTTCGGCGAATACAGCACGGTCATGGCGGCCGTGCCCTTTGTGAATGTCGTCTTCACCTATGGTATGGAGACGGCCTACTTCCGGTTCTCGAATTCGGAGATGGACCAGGATCGGTTGTTCCGCACCTCCTTCAGCTCTATCATTGTCAGCACCACCGTCCTGAGCCTGTTCCTGGTTCTGCTGCGCCACCCGATCGCGCGGTTCTTTGATCTGGCCTCCCACCCGGAGTATATCACATGGACCGTTTTAGTGATCGCGCTGGATACGCTGTCTGTTATCCCGTTTGCGAAGCTGCGACAGGAAAACCGGCCCCGTCGCTATGCATTTACGAAAATCGCGGGCATACTGGTTAATATCAGCTGTGTCGTTTGGCTGCTGGCCTTAAGCCCTGCTTATGTGACCTCGCATCCGGACAGCGCTTATGCCCATTGGTATGGCAGGTATACCAGTACCGGATTTCTGCTCATGGCATTTCTTGCCCAGAGCGCTTTCACATTGCTGCTGTTAGCCAGGGAATGGCTCCGTTTCCGGTTTCAGCTGGATGTGGCTCTGTGGCGGACCGTGCTTGCTTATGCCCTCCCATTTGTGGTGGTCGGATTGGGTGGAATGGTGAACGAGACCATTGACCGCATCATGCTGCAAAAGCTGTATTCCGGGACACAGGAAGCGGCCAAGACCCAGGTAGGCATCTACTCGGCAAACTATAAGATCGCCATTTTCATCAGTCTCTTCATCCAGGCTTTCCGGATGGCGGCCGAGCCTTTCTTTTTCCGGCAGGCCGCCGATAAAAATGCGCCGAACACCTATGCGAAAGTCATGAAGTGGTTTGTGATCACCCTTTGTTTCGCTTTCCTGTTCACAGCCCTTTTCCTTGATGTCTGGCAGTATATGGTAGGCTCGGAATACCGGGGTGGCCTGGGTGTGGTGCCCATCCTGCTGTATGCTAACCTGGCGCTGGGCATCTATTACAACCTGTCAGTCTGGTACAAGATCAGCGGCCACCTAAACTACGGTATGGGGATTACCTTATTTGGCGCTGCCCTGACGCTGATCATCAATTACCTGCTTATTCCCAGTTTTGGCAAAGACGCCATGTACGTGTGCGCCTGGACCACGTTCATCTGCTATGCCAGCATGATGATCCTGTCTTATTATTTTGGCCAGAAGTATTTCCCCGTGCCCTATGCGATGAAAAAGCTGCTCACCTTTATAGGCGCCATGACCATCCTTTTCTTCATCCAGCAGGGTGTGCGATACCTGAGCCATAGCTTCGTGATCAACCTGATCAGCGGAATAGTGCTGATGCTCGCGTTTGTCGCCCTGATCTGGGTAGCAGAGCGAAAAGAGCTGAAGGCTTTCCCGGTAATCGGCAAGTTTATCCGGTAAAGCCGCCTGATGATTGCTATTCAGGGCGTCAGATTTTTCCAACCGGGCTTAGTGGCATTTAAAATGCTCAAAGGGCTCGAGGCAGGACAGGCATCGGTACAATGCCTTGCAGGAAGTAGCGCCAAAGTTGCTCACCAGCTCGGTCTCTTCGGAATGACATCGGGGACAAGGCACTGCATCCTCCTCAAATAATCCCAGCCCCGCGGCAGCCATACGTTGCGGAGGCGCGATGCCGTATTCCTTCAGCTTCTGTTTTCCCGCCTCTGTCATCCAGTCTGTCGTCCAGGCCGGGCTGAGCTGCATGCGGATGTGGATCTTACTAAAGCCACGGCCGGCCAGCGCCATCCGGATGTTCATCCCGATCACATCCATAGCCGGGCAGCCGCTGTAGGTGGGGGTGATAACGATCGTGATCTCTTCCTTTTCGTCGATCAGCACATCGCGTACAATACCCAGATCGAGAACGGAAAGGGCAGGCACCTCGGGGTCCTTTACGCCCTCCAGCCAGCTGTATACCTGTTCTTTACGGTCCTGTTCCACCGCTACAATTTACCTCTTTTTCAACAGATGATTATTGACCATCAACCTGCCGGTGCGGTCTTTGGAAATGATCACCGCATCCCGCGGTCTGAGCTGCCACTCATCCAACGCCAGCGAGGTGGGCCTGCCGTCATCGGACGGCGCCAGCAGGAACCGGAAAGTGCGGGAGTGCGCCGGTACCTGGAAATAGCGGAATGCCCGGTACCATAATCCTTCACCATCGGTCGAGAACTTGGTAGGCATATCCTGCTCGCGCAGCAGGTTGCCGGCACTGTCCAGGAACTGCGTCAGAAAAACCGCGGTGCGATAATCCTCCTTCGGCGCCAGCGACCAGATGGAACACTCATACCAGGCGCTGTCCTGACCCGGCGGCACAGCCACCTGGGCCAGCAACATGCCGGCTCCGCTATGGATGGGCCTCGAGCCTTCTCCAAAAAAAGGATGCGCCGCCGATTCATCCAGATGCTGGGCGCACCAGATGCCACTACCCATATTCAGGCAGGTATCCGGACCTTTCATCGCCCCTACTATCGGTAACAAGGCTGCTCTATGGGCACTGTCGTTTGCCAGAATCTTGTGCGGCGAGGTCACGTATACGAAACATTGGGAATAATGCCCCAGTGAATCCGCCCCTTCCAGGATATAGCGGTGGTCCGGGTCCAGCTTTGCTTCATCATAAACCATTACAAGGATAGAGCGACGATCCGGAAGGCCTTCCAGCACCGGCTTATCCGAATACGGCCCTGCGGCAATCTTGACCTGCTGCCGTGCCTGCTCCCAGGAAGAGCGCGACATCATCACATCCATGATCGGAAGGTGCAGGGCAATGCTTGCCTTGGCCGCCAGGGTCATCTCCCAGCCAGACCACGGTGCCTCGCTGCCGGTCCATATCTTTTCGGTGCCTATGTGGTAATAAGGCAGGATCACAATGCTCTGGAAATCGGCAGCGCGGTATCCATGTTCACCCAGGAAGGAAGGCCAGCCTTGTTCCCCCCTCGAATAGAACCAATGGTGATTGGCATTGAACATCATTCCCTCCTTTCGCATATGGATCACATAACCGTTTACCTCCACCAGCCAGGTGCCTATGGCCAGGAAAAGCAGGATACCGCCCAGCGCTTTCTTACCACGCGACCACAGGTACCGGAAGAAACGATATAGCTGCACCGCGGCGTAGATAGCGACAATGTTATAGAAGACCCAGCTGAACCGCCCCAGGGTCCGGAACTGCTTAACGAGTGGCAGACGGTCCACGATCCCTTCCAGCCCCCAGATGAACGGAATGCCCATGGCTACGATCAGGGAAAGCGCACCGATAAAGAGGAAGTGAGGGGCCCATACCGGTTCATCGGTAATGGCAGGCGCCTTACTTTTCCGGACCTTCCGTACCAACCGGCTCACGAGCAATACGACAATGGTGATCCATACCGCGAAACCAGGATAGGCAAGCCCTTCACCCGGCCCGTCGAAGCCGCCGACGATCCCCGCTTCTTCCAGCCCCTGCCAGATCACGGAGTAGTGCGACTTCAGCACTTCATCTAAAGAGGTAATGCCCCCCAGGAAACCATAAGGGGTTTGCGGACGGTCCTTAATAGGATCCGTGAGGGCGATGAACACCTGCAGGGCAATCACCGCCATGAGCAGCGTAGCTGCCAGCGGCCAGGCTTGCACGAGGCGGTCCCGGAAAGATGCCCGCCTGTCGGCGATCAGCAGGTAAAGCAGATAGCCGCCGGTGAGCAGAAGCGACATCGCCAGAAAGTAGAGGTGCAGCAGCGACAGCAGGATGATCAGCACCAGGAGATAGAGCGCGTAGCGCTTGCGCCCCAGCTCATGGTAGCGCAGTAGCCAATAGAGCTGCATGGGCACGGCGCAGATATAAGCGAGGCCGTAGTGACCGTTCAGCTTTAACACCTGCGGTGAGAGAAAAAGAATGCAGAATGCCAGCAGTACTGCCGGGAAAGGATCAACTTTCAGGTGCACCAGCAGCTTCCAGAGAAAGAACCCGCCCAGCAGATAGCTGCTTACGATAGCCCATTCCATCACCGCCATCGCGCCACCCGGACTGATCGGTATCCATTTATGCAGCCAGGCCAGCGTAATGGAAAGGAGCGGCTGCGCGTCGGCATAGATCAGGTGTTCACCGAAGGGATAGTTCATGCCCTCAAACCAGCAGCCCTTTCCATACAGGATATGGTAGAGGTAAGTAAACTCGTTCTTGATGCCGTCGCCTCCCAGGGAAAAGAACCGGTGCTGCGGATCATAGAGTATGCCCGGATACATATATTCCAGCAACGCCAGGATCATGGCGAACAGAAGGAGCACCCATCCAATATTCCGGAAGCGCATGCGGCAACGACTTATTTAAATAGCAGTTTAAAAAAATTAACCAGTTCAGGCACCAGTATCCGGTAGTTCATACGCCGGAAGATCACACCTTCGTTCAGCTGCACGGGGACTGGCTTCAGCCGCAGGCCTGTCTTGTAGGAATTGCGGATAAATTCCAGATCGAACAGGTAGCGATCGATCGTAGTTTGCAGGAACAGGGGCCTCACCGACATCGCAAAGCCTTTCAGGCCACATTGCGTATCAGTGACCGGTATCGACAGGAACAGCCGGATCATCCTGCGCAGCGACCGGGAGATCGCTTTTCGCAGAAACGGTACCTGGCTGTAATAGGCGTCATCCTTCACCCCGATCGCCACGTCACACCGCCCTTCTTTCAGTGGGGTGTATATATCCATTATGCTCGCTACAGTGTAGGGAAAGTCCACGTCCGTATAGATCAGGATATCTCCACCCGCCGCCTGCACACCTTGCCGGATAGCATAACCCTTCCCCCGGTTATGCTCGTAGGTGATATAACGGAATGCCGGCAAATGGGTCTTCAGCTCCTCCAGGGATGCCGGATATACCTGTGCATCGCCGCCATCGCCCACCAGGATTACCTCGACCTGGTCCGGCACCTGCTGCTGAATCCGCTGCACGGATTGCACGATCTGAGCCACCCACCCGGCGGGCGGATGGTAACAGGGTACGATAATGGACAGGAGCATGCTGGGTAGGGGCGAAGGTACAAACTCGATCACCATTCCATGCCCGGATACGCCCGCTGCAGGTATTGCATCTCAGCCAGGATATAACCCAGGTGTTCGGAGTGGCGGCCTTCTTTGCCACCCTGTTGCATCCAGCCAACGGCAGGCATCCTAAGGCGAGCTTCTGCCAGCACTGCTGCCACGCGCTCCATCCATTGCTGCCGGACTGCATTCAAGTCCGCGCCGACGCCGGCGGCGAGCATTGCCTTGTCCGCTTCGGAAGGGGTTGTCAGCTCACCGGTATACATCCAGCGCTCGTCAATGGCTTGCTGCATACGTGCAGCACTTTCCTCTGTGCCATCACCGAGGCGCACGATCCATTCGCTGCTCCATTTCAGGTGGTACGTGGCTTCCTTGATGGCTTTCCCCGCCACACCCGCAATCGCGGCGTCCGTGCTCCGGCCGAGGGCGGTATAAAAGAAATAATTGAACGCGTCTGAAAAGAAAGACCGGGCGATGGTATAGGCCCAGTCGCCGTTGGGCTGCTCGGCCAGCAGGGTATTCCGGAAATCCCAGGCATCCCGCAGGTAGGCGATGTCATCCTCGTCCACGCTTCCCTTCCGGTCCAGCGCCTGCTGCAGCATAGGTGAGGTGAAGACGCCCTCCTTCGTTTCCACAGGTAGCGCATTGTACAACTCCGCAGCATACTGGTACAGGCTGCGCGCCTGCCCCAGGTGGTCCAGCGCCGTATTGGACAGGGCAATGTCCTGCTCCAGGATCGGGCCATGGCCGCACCATTCGCTCAGCCGGTGACCGAGGATGAGGGCGGTGTCGGCGATCTGGAGTGTATAATTCAGCAGTAAGACTTGATTCATCAGTTGGAATTGGGAATTAGGAATTAGGAATTGGGGGGTGGGACGGCGATCTCATTTCCCTGTCGAGATAATGGATATAGCCAGTGATCAACCGGAACACCTTCTCACAAAGCCCGTCCAATTCAGTTTCTTGAGTTTCATCAATGTAGCCTTCATCCTTAGCGATGACCAGATGGTCCATTGTTTCTGTAACAGATCCGCGCGCCTGGATGAAAAAGTGCCTTGTATCTGTGTAGGAAAACCTGCCATACCCTTCCGCAATATTATTGGTTATGGAACGTGAAGAACGGATAATCTGGGAACGCAAAAGAAATCTTTCATCAGCGGGAAAGGTCTTTACAAGGGCGGAAATTTTTCTGCAGAGATCGCGGCTTTCTTTCCAACAGTTTAAATCCTTAAAACCCTTGTAATTATTGCTCATTACCTAATTCCGAATTACTAATTCCAAATTCCATCCTTACATATGAGTGATCTCCTCCGGTATCGTATAGAACGTCGGGTGTCGGTATACTTTGTCGTTGGCGGGCTCATAGAAGGCGCCCTGATCGTCGGGGTTGGAGGCGTGGACGTATCTGCTTTCTACTACCCAGATACTGACGCCTTCCAGGCGGCGGGTGTAGACGTCGCGGGCATTTTCGATGGCCATTTCGGCGTCGGCGGCATGGAGGGATCCTACGTGCTTGTGATCGAGTCCGGCTTTGCTGCGGATAAACACTTCCCAGAGCGGCCATTCGCGGGCAGCAGGACTGGTGGTGTCGGCCGTAGCGCCGCCGGCGCCCTCTTTGTCGGGGATATCACCGTAACGCTGGAAACGGGGGTTGGAAGAAAGGAACATATCAGTCGTTGTGAAATCGTTTATTAATAAACAAGCCATAAGATGACTTATGGCCATTCAGGTCTCAGATAAATATTGTCGTCAGTAATGCGGCTATTCAATGCCTGCTTCGGCAATATCAGCGCTATTGAACACAGGATCACCAATGCCCGCTGCCTTTTGGGCCTGATACAAGCCTGCCAGCTCCTTTAATGCCGCCATCTGCTCTGCCACCACTTCCTCGACCTGCATGGTTGCCAGATCCAGCCGGAGCGCTTTCGGGAATTCGGATTGAGGTATCATACGGAATGATTTATCTGGTTTTTAAAACAGGGTTCATATGGGTCGTCCGCCCCATCCACGGTTAAAACCGGGGGCTAAGTTAAAACCGGGGGCTAAGCTGCCGCCCGCTCCTTTCGCTTCTGCGCATGCGCCACCGCCGCTTCACGCACCCAGGCGCCATCCTCCCACGCCTTACGGCGGGTCTCCAGCCGCTCTTTATTGCAAGGACCGTTTCCTTTCACCACGTTCCAGAACTCTTCCCAGTCAATCTTGCCGAAATCGTAATGTCCGCGCTCCTCATTCCACTTCAGGTCGGGGTCCGGAACCGTAAGGCCGATCAGCTTTGCCTGCTCCACGGTAACATCCACCATCTTTTGCCGAAGTTCGTCGTTCGTAAACCGCTTGATACGCCAGCGCATGCTTTGCTCCGTGTTCGGACTTTCCGCATCGCTGGGGCCGAACATCATCAGGGCCGGCCACCACCAGCGGTTCAGCGCATCCTGGGCCATCTTCTTTTGCACGGGGGTTCCGCCCGCCAGCGTCATCATGATCTCATACCCCTGACGCTGGTGGAAGCTCTCCTCCTTACAGACACGGACCATAGCACGGGCGTAGGGTCCGTACGAGGTGCGGCACAAAGGAACCTGGTTCATGATGGCGGCGCCATCCACGAGCCAGCCAATCGCACCCATATCCGCCCAGGTAATGGTCGGGTAATTGAAGATGGAGGAGTACTTAGCCTTTCCGGTATGCAGCTGATCCAGCATTTCGTCCCGGCTCATGCCCAGCGTCTCCGCCGCACTATAGAGATACAGGCCATGGCCCGCCTCGTCCTGTACCTTGGCCAGGAGCACCGCCTTGCGGCGAAGGCTGGGCGCACGCGTGATCCAGTTCCCCTCGGGCAGCATACCAACGATCTCGCTATGGGCATGCTGAGAAATCTGACGCAACAGGGTCTTGCGATAATCATCCGGCATCCAGTCTTTCGGCTCGATGGTGATATCGCTATCTATCTTATGATCAAAATGCTCTTGGAAAGAGGGAGCAGACATGTGCTAACCGTATTTTGGAATTACAAATTTACAGCAAAAGGGGCAGGATGCCAGCGGTTTAAATTGGGTGGCTTCACCCTCGATGCCGGTACGTCATTCGGGGAGTACCTCTTCCCGGACCCGGTTTTCGTTATTCCCGCCAGCCCTCCGCAACGGTTCCGTGAAGCTGCCAGAGGATACCATGAATATCCTTCCATCAATTCTTACCCACCCACGCGGACCTGAAGCCCTACCTGAGCTGTTACGGCGTAGAGCGAAAATGTTCCGGACATGAGGTATTGACTGCTCTCCGGACGGTATTCGTTTCTCAGCGAGGATTAAAGGCGCAGCCCTCCGGCAAGGTTTAAGCGGTGTCGCCCTCCTGCAAGGATACCCAGGCCGGCGATGGGCTTGATGTTGTAAGCATAAAATGCGGGGCCGTTATCCGAGCCGAGCCGCGAGGCATCCGTTAATATGCCCGCCAGCAGCCCGGCTTCCAGATAAAAGCGGATAAGCGGTCCACCGCTCCTGCCAGCGGCGGCATCCGGCCCGCTATCCGGTCCGCGCCCGAGAAAGGGCAGCTTCCGGAACGACAGGCGGGCCGCCAGGGGCAGCTCTACATAATGCAGCCGCTGCGTGATATCCGTCAACTTGCCGGAGTAGCCAATGTAAAAGTAGCTGCCGTACCCAATACCGGTAAACACATCGAAACGTGGGCTGATCATCAGGCCGGCCGTTGCCAGCCCCGTCGCGTACTACCTAGTACACTACCGGAATTTACATCAAATCCGCCTCCGGAAATACCTGCAAAAAAGGATTGAGCCCTTAACGGATTCCCCCAAAACAACCAGAACAAACAGAATGGGCAGGACGGTCCTCATAACCAGGGTTTAAAACTAGACAGGCGGCCGATCAGCCGCCTGGCAATTTCATTTTTTACCCGGCCACGGCCAAATGCCGCAAATCCCAGAGCCGGGATCAAAGATTACTGCGCAAAGATGAACCGTATCGTCACCCCTGCCTTTGTGGTCGTGATCGGATACGAGCTGGAGATATACGGGATACTCTGCCGGCGGTCGTAGAACAGGCGCAGGGTAATACGGTCGTTCACGATGTAATCGATCGAGGGCGAAATACTCACGACCTTCTGGCCGCGGGTAGTGACCTCTACGTTCTGCGCGAGGTAGCTGTTGCTGGTCTTATCATCGCGGATGCCCACATCCAGCTTCACATTCAGATCGTTCTCCAGCTTTTTAATACCGAATACACTGAATGGCAGCTTCAACCCCCGAACGCGGTAACCACCTCCGATCACGAATTCAGTGCTCCGGGTCTCACTCACCTGGTAATCGATCATACTCAGGGAGACCGTGCGGCTCTTGCGGTATTCAAAGCGGGCGGTCATACCGTTCCGGATAGAAGCATCTACGCCGAGTAGCGGTGAGAACTGCTCGTTGATCGTGATGTTGGGCACCTGGAAGAACGGCACGTAATTGCCGGAGTTGGAATCGATAAAGGATGGGTAGCCCAGGGCATATACATCCTGGTAATAGAGCGAAGAGATAAAGCTGCTCATCGACAGGTTGCCGGTATAAGCGTCATTCACTACAAAGTTGGTAAAGATGTTGCTGAAGAACGGGATCTTGGTGAGGCCGTTGTAAGTGATCCGCCAATTGGGCAGCGGGAAGTAATTCCGGAACGGATTGCTCCGGATGCTGCTGTTGTCGTTCTCGACCAGCGGGATGGACTCGCCGCTCCGGCCGCTGTAGGCCGCTATAAACGCCGGGATCAGCACATCCTGCGAGAACCGGGTATAGCCCTTCTTATAAGCCGGATCGTTGGGATCCGGGGTACCGCCGGTGTAGGGGTTGTTGATCCCCTGGCGACGGGAGACTATCTCACGATTGTCCAGGAACTGCTGGTAGGCCTGGGCCTTGGAGCCGCCTCCCTGGAACAGGGTCTTCAACGAGATGTAGGAAATGGTGTAGCTGCCGTTCTCATTCGGGTTCAGGTGGTTGAAGATGCCGGTACGCACCGGGCCCACGGAGGTATCCTTAAACAATTCGCTGTGCGCCTTGGTGAAGGTCTTGGTCAGGCTTGCGTCAATCCGCAGGTCGTTGGGGATGGGCTCAATCTGTGCGGTCAGGTTCAGCGTCTGGTTATAGTTCTGCTGGAACTGGGCGTTGAACAAGGTGTCGGTACTGAGGCGGTTTACTCCTGAAAGCTGGTCCAGGTAGGTGTAACCGGGCTGCCCTCCGAAGGCAAAGCCGGCTCCATCCCATCCATTGGCGGGATTCACGCCGGCGTAGCGGGTGCTGTCCATATAGCCGGGCAGGATCGTGCCGGAACTTTCCGAATAGGAAACGGTTGCACGCTTCACCATGGTCAGCAGGCGGCCTACGACGCGCTCGCCCTCGCTGATCTCGGGCACCTTATTCCGGCGTTGCTGACGGGCCAGCTTGCGGTCGGCCTTTCGCTTGGCTTTGGCAGCTTTAGCCTGGGCCAGCTCGTCCGCCCGGATCAGCTGACGCACCGAGTCGAGCTGATGGTCGCTCATCTTTTCGGTATTGATTACTATGCCCTTCAGGTTGAGGGTGGCCGGCCGCTTGTTCTTATCCTTTTTGTTATCCCTGGGAGGTGCCGGAGGAGCCTCCGGTTTGGTATCCCCACCACCGGCTACCGGAGGCGCGCCCGGCCGGTCGCCGCGGCCGCTCATGTCTCCGCGATCGCCGGCTGCCTTATCGTTACGACCTATGCCGGGCAGCTTACCGCCCACGGTTTCGCTGCGGCCCTTCGTATTCGGACGTTTGGGTTGCGTAACGGCACGCAGCCACCGCTGCTTGTTGTAAAGCTGGCTGAAGTTCAGCTCGCCGTTCAGTTGCTTGTTCTGGGTATTGCCAATGGTATTGCCTAGATCTTTGGCCAGCACCGAGGCGGCGGTCCAGGTATAGGTGGCGCCGTAGCTGACGCGCAGGGTCACCCAGTCGGTCAGGGGCAGCTTGGCCAGCGGCACGTTGTAGCTGGCATTCATGCTCTGGGTGTACAGGGTATTCCGGCCGAAGGTCTTGATCCGGTCCCAGAGGGAGTCGCGCTTCTCAGCTGTGTTGATCCGGCCGTACGGCTCGTCAATCCGGGAATTGTTGGTCGCCGTGTAGTCGAACGAGAGGGAACGTGTCAGATCCCAGCGGAGGGTGTAGTTACGCACCCAGGTAAAGTTCTTATAGTAGGTGGGCGGCAGGTCGAAGGCGCCGTCGTTGATGAGGTTGCGCACCTTCGTCTCGTTCATGATCCGGTTCAGCTCTGTCCGGAACGTAAAGTTCGACGGCAGCAGGTTCAGGTTGAAGTCCTTGATGGCCGCCCACCATTTGGACCGCGACTTAATCAGCGTCTTGAAAGGCTCGAACGGCTTGCTGCGTATATTATAGCTGTAGCCAAGCCCGAGGCGCTGGTTGGTCAGGTCGTCGCCCTCGATCAGCGGATTGCGCTTGAACTGCCGGTTGTAGGCATACGAAAGGTCGAAGTTTTTGACGCTCCAGGGCATAGTCTTGGCGCTCGGCTTGTCCGGATTGCCGGTGATCCGGACATTCGACAGGTTGACGCTGGCGATCGAGGTGAAGTCCTGGGCAATCTTTTTCAACGAGTCCCTTTGCACGCGATCCCGGGCCGAGCTTAGCTGGTCGGTGTACTTCACGTCCAGGTCGTAAGGGTTATACTGGGGATTGCTTACGCTCTGGGAGTAGCCTACAAATAAAGGCAGCTGCACGCCCCACTTCCGCGGCATCAGCTTGCCGATATTCAGGTTCGTATTGGCGTCGTACTCGCTGAAATTATCCCGCTGGCGTTGATTCAGCTTCTGATCGATATTGCCATAACCCTGGGTATGCATGCTGCCGCCCAGATGGGCGCTGCCCAGGTCGGCCAGCTGCAGGTTCACCTTGCCGGTAGCTGCATACCCGGGCGTTTCATTCAGACCGGTCATGCGCAGCTCGTCAAACCATACTTCCGCACACTTGCCCAGGCCGTCGTCAGTAGGCGTCTGCGCCGTCTTTTTCGGATTCAGGATACCCAGCATAATCGTCTTCGCCTCCCCTACATTCGGATTGCCGACCACCACAATCGTGTTGCCTTTGCTATCCACCTTGGAATACGGCACAAAAGCCGGCAGCCCCGCACTGTTCCGCTCGGTCTTCGCGGCGACGAGGTCGCTCAAAAGCAGATCCAGCAGGTTCTGGTCGGGCCAAATGAGGCGATCGTCTTTGGTGCCGGGCGGCGTGATACGCAGCGGTATCTGGTACTCATAATAGTTGTTGATAAAGTCGGAGCCGATCCGGATAAAGGCACGCACATCGCCATCTCTCAGCGGCGTCTGGTCTACCTGCGATTCCGCATGCACAAACATCCGCAAGCCGCCGAACTGTCGCATGTCCACATTTACTTCCTTGAAAGAGGCACGCGCATCGCCGTCCTTCAGGGTGCATACCTGAAGGGCAAGGGACTGCTCATTGAGCTGGATGTTCTGGCCATTGGCCACCGCCGCCTGCTGCCTGCTGACGCCGGGAGGGATCACATAGTTGATCGGCTGGCGCTGGCTATTCTCCTCTACGCTCACCGAGGTTACCGTGAAGTCGGTGCTAAGTTGCTCATCGTCCGGGATGTTCTCGCCCGGGTTCTTCAGGGAGAACTGGTAGCGGCGCCACTGGTTCCGGCCCAGGTTCAGCTGGGCAAAGCGCAGCGTAACACTGTCGTCAAACCCGTTCAGGAACATCCGGATAAAGCGGATGGAGCGGAAGTCGGCGATATTCCCCACCTTCTGGTCGTAGTCGCGGATGGGTATCTTGAACTGATACCAGGTTTCCTTCTCGATCTGGCCGTTCGGCAGCTTCACATCACTGACCTGGGTATTGACAATGAAGTTGGAGCCTACCTGCATATTCGGCCGCAGGTCCACCCGGTACTGGTAATAGTCTTCCGACTCATTGAGGGTATTATCCCGGTCGATGTCTTCCGATTCGGGGATGGTGGTGGCTGCAGACGAATAAGAGGCGCTGGCATCCGCGATGGGAGAATTGCCCTGGGGGTTATTGAAATTCTTGTACCGGTAAAGCACACCCGTAGGCTTGCTGTCGAAATCACCGCTGCGGAAATACTGGTAGTCATCGCCGGACGGATCCTTGTCCGCCTGCAGGAAGGCGGGCGAGTTAGGGCCGAAGTTGGTCTTCAGCTGGTTCAGATAAGTAGCGAAGAAGTGGTGCTCATCATCGTCGTCCAAACCGTCGTAACCCACATCCTGCACGGCGCGGGCAGCCGGGTCGTTGTCGAAGGCGCGGGTGATCTGTTGCTGGAAGCGCGGCACATATCCCCAGGCGGTGCTGTCCAGCTGCTTCCGGTCTTTCGGATACTGGATACCATTCTCGAAGAACTTCCGGGAGTCCTTCATCAGGTCTTCCGACACATTACCCAGGTTGATGTACATGGAGCCGTTTTGCAGGTTCGGCCGCCGGATGAACGGGTCCATCACCCAGAACTCAATATACTCGACGTTCGACTGCTCGAAATCGCTGTATTCGATGGGGCGCATGATACCGCCCCAGCGCTTCTGCGGCTGCAGCAGCTTGCCGTCGGCCGTCACCTCACCGATATCGGTGTTGAAGTTATAGGGCCCACGATCCCGCGGGAAGTAGGTCAGGTCAAAGGTGCTCAGCGCATTCTGGAGCGTGTTGGAGGTCTTTTGGGGGAATACGTCCTGCTGCTGCACCAGCCGGATGTAATGGTAGTTGTCGCTGTCAATCTTCACATAGTCCGGCACGCCGCCCACAGGGTCTACCAGGGTAGGCTCGATAAAGTACCAGGCCAGCCGGGCACGGTTGCGGCCATAGTTCAACCGGTTGTTCTCGGTCGCTTCGGGGAACAGGATATTGCCCAGCCGGTCGCGGGCGCCGACAGGCGTGCTGGCGAGGGACCAGCTGGCCGCCGGGAATTTCAGGTCGTACGAGCTCCGGGTGCCTTCGAAGTCATCCACATACACCGATCCCTCAGGGTCCAGCGCATTGATCTGCTTCGGGTGGCCCGGCAGGATAGCCGCTCCCTCCGCATTTGCTGTAATGAAGGACGGCGCGGTAGTGGAGTATAAGGGCAGCTTGTCGAGCAGCTTCGTCAGGCCCGGGAACTCGGACTGGTACGAGCCGTCGAGACCGATGACCGTATTCTTGATGGGGTCTTCCCCGAAAGAAGTCTTCTGCGTAAAAGGCCGCTCGGTGAGGCGCATCATGGTGCCGCCCAGGGTCAGCTTTTCATTCACGAAATAATCCGCCCGCAGCGCCATGAAGTTCTGCTGCTGAAAGCCGAACGTGGCATTGTCCTCATACTGCACATTAATGGGGATGCCGGAGTTCAGGATGCCGGTGTTCAGGATCTTCAACCGGCCCAGGCCGTAGTCTATCTGATAATCCTGGTTCTCGACCAGCTTCTGACCGCCTGCCGATACCGAGACGGAACCGGGCGGGATATTGAAGCCACCCAGGAAGATCTCGGAAGAGGAAGCAGATTTATAGGAGCCCCGCATGATAAAGCGGTTGTTCTGCTGGAATTGCCGGGCTACCGTTTTGGTGGAATCATACAGGATGCTGTACAGGTATTTGCGGGCAAGCACCGGGTCATTGCCGATCAGCGGCAACAGGTCGCGGCCGAAAGGCTCCAGCACCGGGAACATGATCCGGCCCTGCTGGGGATTGATGGTGATGCCTTCCACATAGTCGAACTCGCCGTCGGGGCTGGGATCGTTCTGGAAGTTGAGCCGGTCGAGGTTCAGCAGGTTCAGCAGGCGTACACCGGCATTCGGGCCCTCGGTGATATAACGCTTCTCACCGGCGCCGGGATCCTGGTACAACACCTGCAGCTTAAAGTCTTCCTTGGAGATGCCGATGCCGCCCAGCGCATACACATTCTTCATCATCAGGTTCCAGACCGGCAGGCCGGGCTTGGGCGCATTCGACTTCAGCAGCTTCAGGTACATCACCTTCTGGTTCACCGTATCCGGCGGCAGGTCCTCGGCAAACTCACCCACCTGGAAGGTCTTTCCATTATAGGTATAACGATAGGCGACACCGAGGATATCGTTCGGGTTCACCTGGGTGTTCAGCGATATATAGCCCAGCTGGGGATTGAAGGTATATTCCTGGGGCGTCAGCTTGCGGGCGGTGGTGGGGTCGAAATCGGTGCCCTGTACGAGGTGCATGCCGAGGACCGCGTTGGTAGAGGCGCCCTGGGTGCGTGCATTGGGGTTCTGCTGCAATTGGTCGTACAGACCATTGGCCCGGTTGTCGGGCAGCGCATTGGGCTTACCCGTGGACAGCGAGGCCATGAAAGGAGCACCTTCCCCGAGGTCCTGGAAGCAAAGCACATCGCGTACGCCTTCTGTGGTACCGGTCCGGTTGGTCACCCAGACCTCTATTTTGGAAATGGTTACCTGGGAGTTGATGATCGGGAACTCCTTCAGCGCCACATTGTAGCGGTTGCGGAAATACTGGCCGAGCAGGAAGTGCTTGTTCTCCTCATAGTCGTCGGCCTTCACCGCAAACTGCTGGGTTTGCGAGCCGCCCTGCACCGTGATGGAGGAGCGCTTCGACTTCTGCTGCGATATCACCCCGGTGACCCAAAGCTTACCGAACTGCAGCTGGGTCTTCAGGCCAAACAGCGACTGGACGCCGGAGATAAGGCTGCTGTTAAGCGGAAAGGAGATATTACCGGCCTCGATCTTCTTGATGATCTCGTCTTCCTTGCCGGTATACTCCAGCTTCTGCATGTTCTGGTAGTCGAAGGTGGCCTTGGTATTGTTCGAGATATTCAGCTTCAGCTTATCCCCCACCGTGGCCAGCAGATTGATGTTCATCTGCATGTCGAAGTCGAAGATGCCGTATTTCTGGGCCCGCTGCACCAGCGTAGGATTCTTGATGTTCTGCCAGTTGCCGCCCAGCGTGACATCCACATTGCCCTGGGGACGGACGGAGATGGTATTCGAGCCGAAGATCCGGTCGAAGATGCCTTCCTTGTACATCGTAGGCATCGTCGGCTTCTTGGAGAAGAGTGTCAGCGCGTCGAGGCGGCGCTTCCAGTAATTCTGCTCTTCCTGCTGCGCCTGGTATTTCTGGAACTCCTCGAAGGTCATGTAAGAAGGGTTCCGCACAAACTGGTCCCCTACTTTCTCGGTCAGGTAATAGCGGTTGCTGTCGGCGTCGTATTCAACGGAATGGCTGACGTTGGCAGGATCATGCAGATCCATGCCGCTGCCCTTATGATCGATGGAAGGATTGCCGGTATGGTCCTGGATGGGGAAACGCAGGTCCTGGCGGGGCGTATCGGGCAGGGGATCCGGATCCGGTCCGGGATTAGGGCCATGATAGTTACGGGCGGTCGCCTGCGCAATGGCGACCACCAGGATGATAAACAGCAGCAATTTGGTGCTTAAATAGCTCTTTCCCTTCAATGGATTCCGGAATTATTCGTTAGGGGTTTACAGGGCTCTCAGCGCCTGTTTGATCAGGTCTTCCACCGACAGCTCTTCGCCGGCTCCGACTTTCTTAATGGCCTCGGCGGCAGCCGCGCGGCTGATACCCAGATTCACTAAAGCAATTAACGCGTCTTCGGCCTTGGTATTGTGCAATGCCGTCTGCGTGATGCCGGTATTCACGCTTCCCGGCTGCAGCTTGCCCTTGAGTTCCAGCACAATACGCTGGGCAGTCTTGGCGCCGATGCCTTTAACCAGTTGCAGCGCGCGGGTGTCATCACCGCTCACCGCGCGCTCCAGCTCCGCCGGCGTCAGGGACGAAAGGATGATGCGCGCCGTGGCCGCGCCCACCCCGCTGATGCTGAGCAGCGCCCGGAAGGTCACCCGCTCCTGCTCATCGGCAAAGCCATACAGCACCCAGGCATCTTCCCGGATCTGCAGATGGATGAACAACCGGCAGCGCTCCAGGTGCTGGATCTTCGCGAAGGTCTGCAGGGTGATGTTCACCTCGTAGCCTACGCCGCCCGTCGCCACATGCAGCAGCGAGGGCGATTTATAGGTCAGCTCTCCTTCTAAATAGGCAAACATGATGTGGTACGGTCCGTTCGGAACCGGAAAAATAAGGTTTTTTCACAGGAGGGGCGGAAGGACGGGCGACTTAACGCAATATTTACCACGGAGGTATCCTCTACGCGGGAACTTCCCGGGCCCGGAACCCGACAAATCAACCCCGGTTCCCAGGGGCGATCCAATGCATAGCATCGGAATGCATGTGTAATCCGACCCGGAAAGCCTACTCTTAGGTTCGACATTCCTTCGACTTAGGTTCGACTAAGGTTCGACCGGGGCCTTACAGAGGTTTTACAGTTGTTACATATGGAAATAATAATATTTGAACGGCACGGCCATTAGCTCCAGCCAAATGCAGCATTCCTCACCCTCCCGGCTGAGCGGGCTTATGGCTCCGGGTCATGGCCACCGGAGATGCTATCTGGTGATGGTAAAAGTGCCGGTTGCGCGGATCGGTGCTGCCAGCAACTGTACATAATAGACACCCGCTGATAATCTGCTTACGTCTACGTTGTTGGTGCCGGTGACGGCTACAACGCTGGCCACCAGCTGGCCCATCGCGTTGAATATCCGGAGGGGTGCCTGCCCGCTGCAGGCTTTTGGAACGGTAATGCTTAACTGGTCGGTGGCCGGATTCGGAGCGATCACGAGCCGATCCGAACTGACGCTGATGTTGGAAATGCCCACCGGTCCGTTGTCGGAAGGATTGCCGATATCACAGAGCGCCTCAGCCTCCTGAGCGTTCAGCGGCCGGTTGTAGAGCCGGACTTCATCGATAAGGCCTTTGTAATAAGCATGATCCTTCTCCCACCAGGTACCGATGCGGAACGTACCGCCGGAACAGGCATCAATGGAGTTGTTACTGTTCGTGCCGGCGACCACCGACTGATTCACCAGCGACCCGTTCATATAAATCTTCTTCACCCCATTATCAAATGTCATGGTAACACAGATCCACTGATTGGGCTCTGTATTGTTTCCGAACGTATAATCCGACCCGTAGAAATTGTTGGTGGTGCAGCTGCTTATATGATTGGTGCAGAGATAAAGCGCGTCGCTTACGAGGTAGGCCTGACCGTTGATGCCTATCTGGTACTGGAAATTATCCGGGGCGCCGTTGCCATAGTAGTTGGACTTGGAAAACAGCATCTGCAAAGCAGGAGACGCTGTCTTGAACCGGAAGGCAATGCTGAACTGGGTGGTGGGCGATATGGAAGGGGCCGCCGCCACCGATAGATAATCGTCGATGCCGTCGAAGGAGGCTGCGGCATTAAGGTTGCCCCATTTATCCGTCCCTAAGCCGGCTCCGTTTACCGAAACGGCATGGTTGCCATGCCCCGAGGCATCATTAAAATCGCCGTTGAACGGGAAATGGGCTACAAGACCATTGCTGAGGTTTACCTGGGCCTGAGTGATTGCGGCCGCAAAGAGCATCGGGAAAAGTAGCGTCAGCCGGAGCATAGGGTTGATGTTTAGGAATACACAAGATAATTTTTGTCATTGAAAATAGCAATATCTGAGGAGGGTGGAATTCCATTTCAACCTACGGGCCGGCTGTTACCCCGCCTTCAGGCATTCCCCGGCAGCGGTCACTGTGTCGGCAATATCCCCGTCCGACAAAGCATGACTTACAAACCAGGTCTCGAAGGCAGACGGCGGCAGGTAGATGCCCTTGTCGAGCATGCCGTGGAAGAAGCGGTTGAAATAGGAATTATCCGCTGCTGCTGCCGAGGCAAAATCGGTCACCGGCTCTTTACTGAAATGCACACTGATCATAGAGCCCAACCGGTTGATTACATAAGGCCGGCCGCTTTCTTTCAGAACGGCATCCAGCCCCTGATGCAGATCCGCTGTTTTTTGATCCAGCTCCCGGTAGATATGGGGCTGGTCTTTCAGGGCTTTCAGCATGGTATAGCCGGCAATCATGGCAACGGGGTTGCCGCTGAGCGTGCCGGCCTGGTAGACATTGCCCAGGGGGGCGATGTGCTCCATGATCTCCTTCCTGCCGCCGAAGGCGCCCACCGGCATGCCGCCGCCGATGATCTTGCCATAAGTCACCAGGTCGGCGTTGATGCCGAGCTTTTCCTGAGCGCCGCCGGGGGCCAGCCGGAAACCGGTCATGACCTCGTCCAGAATGTAAACGATGCCTTCCCGGTCGCAGATGGCGCGCAAGCCTTCCAGGAAGCCCGCCACCGGGGGTATGCAGCCCATGTTGCCGGCTACGGGCTCGATGATGATGGCCGCTATTTCGCCGGCATGTTCCGTTACCAATAGCTCTACCGCCTCCAGGCTGTTGTAAGGCGCAGTCAGCGTATCGGCAGCCACCGCCGCAGCAACGCCCGGCACGCTTTGAATGCCGAAGGTGGCGAGGCCGCTGCCGGCCTTTACCAGGAACGAGTCTGCATGGCCATGATAGCAGCCTTCGAACTTGATGATCTTGTTGCGACCGGTGTAGCCGCGGGCCAGGCGTATAGCGCTCATGCAGGCCTCGGTACCGCTGCTCACCATGCGCACCAGGTCTACATTCGGCACCATCTCCTTGATGAGCTCCGCCATCCCGATCTCCAGCTCTGTCGGCGCGCCGAAAGAAGTGGACTCACCCACCTTGTCCCGGATGGCCTTCACCACCGGCTCATAGGCATGGCCCAATACCATCGGACCCCAGGAATTGATATAGTCGATATACCGGTTGCCGTCGGCGTCGTAGAGATACGCACCTTTGGCATGGGTCATGAAAACCGGCGTGCCGCCGACGCCTTTAAAGGCCCGGACGGGAGAGTTCACCCCGCCGGGAATGCTTTGCTGCGCGCGTTCAAATAGTGCTTTGCTCTGGTCGTACATACTTCTTGTTTATTGCTGCCATAATAATAAAGGGTTCACCCGCGTCCCCCCGACGCGGGGTGGCTTCAGTCGTTCACCAGCGTCCCCCGACGCTGGGTGGCTTCACTTGTTCACCCGCGTTCCTGACGCGGGGTGGCTTCACTTGTTCACCCGCGTCCCCCGACGCGGGGTGGCTAGGCCGGGCGTCCCCTGACGCCCTCCCGCGCAGTGGAGGAAATCGCATGATGCGTTACCCAATCCTTCGCGAGTGGCCGTCAGGGGACGGCCTTCCGGGGCACCCCAGTCGGGGGGACTGGGGTGAGCGGTCAGTCGGGGGGACTGGGGTGAGCGGTGGGACTGCGGCATGAGCGTTAAAATAGCTACGAGATCAGCCGCACCGCATCGCGCGCAAAGTACGTCGCAATCAATGAAGCTCCGGCGCGCTTGATGCTGGTAAGCGATTCGAGGATGGCTTTGTCTTCATCCAGCCAGCCCATCTTCGCCGCCGCCTTGATCATGGCGTACTCGCCGCTCACATGGTAGGCGCTCACGGGAACGTCCACCGCATCGCTCACCTCGCGGATAATGTCGAGATAGGCCATGGCCGGCTTCACCATCACGATATCGGCGCCTTCCTCTACGTCCATCAGGGTCTCCTTGACGGCCTCGCGACGGTTGGCATAATCCATCTGGTAGGTCTTCTTATCGCCGAAGCCGGGAGCGCTGTCCAGCGCATCGCGGAAGGGACCGTAGAAGCAGGAGGCATACTTGGCGCTGTAGCTCATGATGCCGGCTTTCGTAAATCCTGCTTCTTCCAGGGCGGTGCGGATAGCGATGATCCGGCCGTCCATCATGTCCGAAGGCGCTACGAAATCCGCTCCCGCTTCCGCGTGCGACACGCTCATCTTCGCCAGCACCTCCACGGTTGCATCATTGACGATCTCGGCGCCCTCCACGATACCGTCATGACCATAAGTGGAGAATGGATCCAGCGCGATATCGGTCATCACCACCATATCCGGACAGGCATCCTTGATAGCTTTAATGCTGCGCTGGAACAGGCCATTGGGGTTCAGCGCCTCGGTGCCCTTATTATCCTTCAGCTCATCCTTACACTTGATGAACAGCAGGACGGACCTGATGCCCATGCGCCACAGCTCTTTTATTTCCTGCACGGAATGGTCGACGCTATACCGGTAATAGCCGGACATGGAGGGTATTTCCTCCCGGACGCCCCGGCCTTCGGTAATGAACAGCGGGGCGATAAAATCGGCCGGTGTAAGTATCGTTTCCGCGACCATCGCCCGGATGGCGGGGGAGGTCCTGAGGATGCGGTTTCTTCTGATCAGTTGCATGTGATAAATGGAATTAGGAATCGGGAATAAAACCCCTTCGGGCAACTCCCCCTTGGAAAGAGGGCCTGACCCCGCCGCCCTTCGGGCACCTCCCCTTGAAAAAAAGGGGAGGAGTTTGTCTCGCTTGACTGGTAAGAAAAAGACTTAAGATCAAACGCGATAACTTAAGAGCTCTACAACCACAAACTCCCCTCCTTTTCAAGGAGGGGTGGCCGAAGGCCGGGGTGGTAGGGCCGTGGGGGCTCTCTTTTAAGGAAGTGCCGCCAGCGCGGGTAGCTACCCTTTCAAGCAGCCGGCTTATTTTGAATTTTATGCTTTGGATTTTTGAAATTGTTTGGGATTTAGAAATTAGGATTTAGTATTTTTTAGCCAGACACCCAGTCTCTCGGCTTTAAATATTCCAGCAGCTCCGCCTCCGGTGTACCGTCCTCGGGGTGATAGTCGTAATACCAACGCGCCCTTGGCGGCAGGCTCATGAGGATGCTCTCCGTCCGTCCGTTCGTGCGCAGTCCGAACAGCGTGCCGCGATCGTGGATGAGGTTAAACTCTACATACCGCCCCCGCCGCAGCTCCTGCCATTCGGTCTCCCGCGCTCCGTAAGCAAGGTCCTTTCTCTTTTCCGCAATGGGCAGGTAGGCCGGCAGAAATGCATCGCCGTTGGACTGCTGGAAAGCGAGGAGGCGATCCTCATCAGCGGCATCCTTCGGTCGCAGGTAATCGTAGAACACGCCACCGATACCGCGTGCCTCATCCTCGCGGTGCTTATTCGCAAAATACGTATCGCATTGCTGCTTGTGGCGGGGATAAAGCTCCTCGCCAAAAGGATCCATCGCCGCCTTCAGGGTGCGGTGGAAATGCTGCCCGTCCTCGGGGAAGATATAGTAAGGCGTCAGGTCGGCACCGCCTCCGAACCAGCTGTCCAGCCGCTCGCCATCCTGATCGTACAACTCAAAATAGCGCCAGTTGGCATGCACCGTCGGCACATAGGGATTCAGGGGGTGAATGACCAGGGAAAGGCCGCAGGCAAAGAAGTTGCTTTCCGCCACGCCGAAGGCCTGCTGCATGGCCCCGGGCAGGCGGCCATGCACCACGGAAGTATTAACGCCGCCTTTCTCGAAGACGGCGCCGCTAGCGATGACCCGGGAGATACCGCCGCCGCCCTCACCCCGTTCCCAGCGATCCTCGCGAAACCGGGCGCCGCCGTCCAGCTGCTCCAGCGCCGCGCAGATGGTATCCTGCAGCCCGTGCAGGTAGGGAACAAACCTTTCTTTCATACTCATGCCTCCTGATTAACGGGCCGGTATTCCTTCACCGCGTCCACAAATGCCTTCGCGTGGTCCACAGGCACGTTGGGCGTGATGCCATGGCCGAGGTTGGCGATGTACCGCCGGGTGCCGAATGCATCGATCATCTCTGTCACCGCCTTCCGGATCTCAGGCGCCGGGCTCAGCAGCCGGGCAGGATCGAAATTCCCCTGCAGCGTAATGCTGTCGCCGGTAAGCTGCCGGGCAGTCTCCGGAGACACGCACCAGTCAATGCCAAGGCCTGACACGCCGCTGCGGGAAAGATCTGACAGCGCATACCAGCTGCCTTTAGGAAACAGGATCACCGGCGCACTGTCTTTCACGCCATCCACGATCTGCTGCAGGTAGGGCTGCGCAAAGGTGCGGAAATCCGCCGGGCTCAGCAGCCCGCTCCAGCTGTCGAATACCTGTACCAGGTCGGCGCCCGCCGCTACCTGTGCGTTCAGGTAGCTAATGGTGGCGTCCGTAATTTTCTGCAATAGCTGATGGGCCAGCTCCGGTTGTGTAAAGCAGAACTGTTTGGCCTTGTCGAAGGTCTTGCTGCCCTTGCCCTCCACCATATAGCAGAGCAGGGTCCAGGGAGCGCCGGCAAAGCCGATGAGCGGTACCCGGCCGCAAAGCTCCTGCTGAACCATTTTGATGGCGTCCGTGACGTACGAAAGCCGGGAGGGTATATCATCGGTCAGCAGCATATCCACGTCTTCCTGGCTGCGGATGATGCCGGGCAGCAATGGTCCCTTGCCATCTTCCAGCTGCACGGTCATGCCCATCGCCTGGGGAATCACCAGGATGTCGGAAAAAAGAATGGCCGCATCCACCCCGACCTGGTTTACCGGCTGGAGGGTGATCTCACAGGCCAGCTCCGGCGTCTGCACCCGGGTGAAAAAGTCGTACTGCGCGCGAAGCTTCATATAGTCGGGCAGGTACCTGCCTGCCTGGCGCATCATCCAAACGGGCGGCCGTTCTACAGGCTCACCTCTTAAAGCACGGAGTAATAAATGGTCTGGGAAGTTGTTCATCATAATAGTTTGGACCGGTCCAAAGCCGGGTTGAAATAATGTATGACCTCGTTGATCACGGCGCCCGGATGGGGCGATGCAGCAACCCGCAGGGAATTCGGATAGGCGGATAATGCCGCTGCGGTTGTCCGGCCGATGGTGAAGAACACGGTGTTGGCCGGGGGCGCCGGATTGAGCGAGAAATAGCTTTCTACAGCGCTGGGACTAAAAAAGAGAATACCGTCGTAAGGACTGGTGACACGCACCGGCGTGAGGCTGGTCCTGTAAGCCACGACCTCGTGTACCCGGACGCCGCCGCTTTCAAGCGTCTGGCGCAGTACCGGCAAGCTGAGATCGCCGCAGCAAAAGACGACTTCATGCAGGTGATCGCGCCGTACCAGCTTCAAAGCCAGTATACCGGCATCGGGAGCTGTTTCCAGGAGCGGCATGCCGGCTAGCTGCTGCTGCACTGCCTGCAGTGTGGCGCCTTCCAGACAGGCTATGGTCCACGAAGGGCTGACCTGTCCCAGTGCGGCAGCCACTGCTTTGACAGCCCGGGCGCTGGTGAAGACGACCATCTTTTCCTGCAAGGTCAAAGGGCCGATCGAGTCCAGCAGCACCTCCGGCGCCACCGCAACCGTCTGGATAAAAGGCAGGCAATCGATCCGGATGCCTACCGCCGCGGCTCTCGCCAGCTGCTCCGGCGCCAAAAGCTTCGTAGCTAATATGGAGATCTTATTTTCCTCCATCCGGTATGCGATCCAGTATTTGCCGGGCGCCGCTGTGCAGCAGCTCTTCGCCGGCTGTGATGCCTATCTCTGTAGCTTCGGCCACAGCTATGCGCTTCGCGATATTCAGCTGCTCCCGGCCATCCGGGCTCATCACCTGGCCCCGGAAGATCAGCTCGCCGCCGTCGGTAACGGCCAATGCGCTGATCGGGGTGGAGCAGCCGCCCATAAGGGCCCGCAGGAAATCCCGTTCGATCTGCACACAAAGCGCCGTTGCCGCATCGTTCAGCGGCTCACAGGCTAATAAAGTGGTATCGTCGCCTTCCCGGCAGGCTACCAGGATCGCACCCTGTGCCGGCGCGGGCAGCATCCAGTCCAGATCAACGGCGCCCGCAGGCCGCAGGCCGATCCGCTCCAGTCCCGCGGCGGCGAAAATGGCACCTTGCCATTGACTGTCCCTTACCTTCTGCAGGCGGGTGTTCACATTGCCACGCAGGTTCTCCAGGGAATGGTTGGGGTAACGGTGCAGCCACTGAGCCTTTCGGCGGATGCTGCTGGTAGCGATCACCGCCACCGAATGCCGGTCGTCCAGGAAATCCAGACCGTCTTTCGGTACCAGGATATCTTTAGCAGAGGCCCGCTGCAGCACCGCAGCCCGGGCAAGCCCTTTGGGCAGGGCAGTCGGCACATCCTTCATCGAGTGGACCGCGATATCGATGCGTTGCTGCAGCAGGGCCATATCCAGCGTCCGGGTGAAAATGCCCTGCACTCCCAGTTCATAGAGCGGCGTGGAAAGGTCGATGTCGCCATCGCTCTTGATATAGACCAGCTCCGTCCGGTGTCCTTTATCTTCCAGTAATCGCTGCACTTCCTTTGCCTGCCACAGGGCCAGCTGGCTGTCGCGGGTACCGATTCTTATCATTCCGGGTTGTCCTAATTGGTAAAGAAGTGATTGATCGCTTCTATATAATGGCAGCCGCCGATATTGTGGGCCTTCATGCGAACGGCCGCGGTGTTGACCACTTTCCGGATCCGCTCGTCGGTATCCAGGGGTCTCCCGCCTGTATTGCGAACGCCGGTGGCCAGCGGGCAATGCTCCAGCTGCTGGAGCTTATGCTTAATGGCTTTCAGCACCGGTACATGCCGGCGCATCTCGTACCACTCCATAAACTCGGCCAAATGCTCGCGGATAATATCTTTCGCTTTGGGCACTTCCGCCTGCCGCATCAGCAGCGTTTCATCCTTCAGCTTCGACAAGGCGTCCACATTCACCAGCTGCACCCCCTCCAGCTCTTCCACGCCGGCTTCCACATTGTACGGTATGGATAAATCGATGATCAGCTTCGGGCCGGCATCCGCCAGATGGGCTTTCGTGATGATGGGGTCTTTGGCATTGGTAGCGGTAATGATGATGTCCGCCCTTTTGATGTGCTTCAGGCAATCCTCGATGGGTGCGTAATGCAGCCCCAGCTCCTTACCCAGCTCTTCCGCCTTTTTAAAGGTCCGGTTGATCAGGGTCACGTCCTGAACTCCGAGATAATCGACCAGGTTCTTGCCGGTATTGCAGCCGATCTTGCCGGTGCCCAGCAGTAATATTTTCTTATCCTTATAATCGGCTACCTGCTCACGGATGTACTGGGTGGCCGCGAAGGAAACGGAGACCGTACCGCCGCTGAGCCGCGTATGGTTCTTGATAAATTTAGAAGCCTGCAGGGCGTTGTTCAGCAACCGCTCCAGCACCGGGCCGATAAAGCCGCGGACTTTGGCTGCCTTGACCGCGGCCTTCATCTGGCCTACGATCTCATAATCGCCCAGCACCTGCGAGTCCAGGCCGGCACTGACCTGCATGAGGTGATCAACGGCCTCGGCGCCGTTTTTCACATAAGCCAGCTCCCGGAACATCTCCTCGCTGCCTTCGGTAAACCTGCAAAGCAGCCCGATGAGCCGATCCGCCTGGGGCGCAAAACCATAAATCTCCGTCCGGTTGCAGGTAGACAGCACAAAAAGCTGGCGGAGGGAGCTTTCGCCCGCCACCGTTAGCAATGCTGCATATTGGTCATTACTGATAGCAAACCGGCCTCTGAGCCCTGCGTCTGTCTTTCGGTAATTAATGCCGGCAATCCAGAAATCGGCTAGATCACTTCTTTCTTCCGGGAACATCTCGCTCATTCAAAATCCGGGCAAAGGTAAATGCCGATTCCCCGACTGAGCTCGATTAGTGTCATGAAAACATCATTTGCACGGATGATTCTGATCAGCATTCCCGGTTTCCCGGGTCATCTTTTTCGAATTGCTTTTCTTTGCGTGGCCTTAAGCAGACGGGGCCAGAAAGATTGGAACATGCCGGAAAGCACTATTAAACAAGCAGTTATCTTGATGAATCTAGGTTCGCCCGACTCCACCTCGGTGCCGGATGTCCGTCGATACCTGAATGAATTCCTGATGGACGAACGCGTGATAGATAACCCTTATCTGTTGCGGCTGCTGCTGGTCCGGGGGATCATCGTTCCCTTCCGGGCACCCAAATCCGCGGGGGCCTACCAGGCGATCTGGACCGATGAGGGATCTCCGCTGATCGTCCTGACCCGGCAGCTGGAAGAGGCCCTGCAGGCCCGGACGACGCTGCCGGTGACGATGATGATGCGTTATGGAGCTCCTTCCCCCAAAGAGGTCTATGACCAGCTCCAGGCCAGCTACCCGGCCCTGGAAGAGCTCATCCTGCTGCCGCTGTACCCCCATTATGCGATGTCCAGCTACGAGACTGCGGTGGTGTATGCGGAGGAATGGCTGAAAAAAGGGAAATACCCTTTTCGCATGAAGGTCATCCCGCCCTACTACAATAACGAAAGCTATATCAAAGCGCTGGCGGCCAGTATCAGGCCTTACCTCGCGACAGATTACGATAAGCTCCTGTTCAGCTATCACAGCATCCCGGAGCGCCATATACAGAAAGGGGATATCACCGGGCATCATTGCCTTAAAGTGCCCAACTGCTGTGACGTGCCGTCGCCGGCCCATAAGCAATGCTACCGTCACCAGTGCATCGCAACCACTAAACTGGTCGCCCGGGAGCTGGAACTGCCGGATGAAAAGTGGAGCATTTCATTCCAGTCGCGCCTGGGTCGGGAAAAGTGGCTGGAGCCGTTCACGGCGGACCGGCTGGCTGCCCTGCCGGGTGAAGGCGTGAAAAAAGTGTTGGTAGCCTGCCCTTCATTCGTCTCGGATTGCCTGGAGACCCTGGAGGAGATCGCTATGGAGGGGAAGCATACCTTTATTGCCGCCGGCGGCACTTCCTTTACCGCCATCCCCTGTATGAATGTGCATCCGGACTGGGTGAGGACGGTGGCCGGCTGGATCGAAAAAGCAGCTAAGGAGCCCGTTACCGCCTGATCATGTACCTCTACGTCAAAGCGCTCCATATCATCTTTATCGTCACCTGGTTCAGCGGGATGTTCTATATCGTCCGCCTGTTCATCTATCACCGAGAGGCTGCGGATAAAGGGGAGCCGGAAAGGACCATCCTGACCGTCCAGCTGGGCCTGATGTCCCGGCGGCTCTGGTATGGCATTACCTGGCCTTCTGCAGTGCTGACGCTGATCTTCGGCTCGTGGATGTGGTACCTGATGGGCACGCTGCCCACCTGGCTGGCGGTGAAGCTGTGCTTCGTAGCAGGGCTGTTCCTGTATCATTTTTCCCTGCATGCCATCTTCCGGCAGCAGCAGCAAGGCGTGTTCCGCTACCGCTCCCAGCAGCTGCGTATCTGGAACGAGGTGGCGACCATCTTCCTGGTAGCCATTGTCATGCTGGTGGTGGTGAAGCAAAGCATGAGCTGGCTGTGGGGAATTGTCGGGCTGTTCCTGTTCGTGATCGTGCTGATGAGCGCGATTAAGATCTATAAAGCGATACGGGGTAAGTGAGAGTACCGCTAAGTAGCTTTCTTCTCTTTGGCCGCCAAACGAATATTAATATGCGCTTCAGACAAACTATGCTCGTTCTATGTTCGACCTCCCTTATAGCCGGATGCAATTACACCCTTACTGATGAACAAATTGAGACGGGGTATTGGAAGCATGTGGATGGACACAGCTTCGGCGATGTAATCGCCTTTGCTAAGCACTCCATTCATAATGATACAGTCGCAGTTGACTCGTTTGCCCCCATTCAAATTGCTAACGGTGACACCACTTCAATTTATGGACACGGCACTTGTGTCATAACGAAAAGAGAAAGGGCACATTGGGGGAAACTCGACATAATCGAGTTGTCCTCGATACACGGAACCAAGTTAGCCACTTATGCCAGGTGATGGAGATCTCCCAACGCGCCTTCAACATCAGTCCGGCATAACGGGGACAACCTTGCGTTAAACAGCACATTTATATCCTGCTTCTATAGCTGCCAATGACACAGCTATTACTTTCCATACATGATCATATATTCCGACCACTTGCGGCCGCAGACCAGCGCCGACGGCGAATATCAGCCACTCATATAAATGCAGGTTGCTAGTCCCCCATGCCGTCGCTCCCGGAGGTGTCCCGGTGGCGCTCCTGCCAGTACTGCTCGAACCAGGGATGATCGGCGATCAGCCGGGTAAACTCCTCGGTTGCCAGCTCGATGTAAGTATCGAAGAACTGCTGCTGCTCCCCTTGTGGCAGCTGGATCTTCTTCAGCAGGAACCCGATCAGTGAAACGAGCGCGTTCTTTTCCGCCTTGACTTTCATCAGCTCCTCCATCATTTGCGGCAGGATCTCTTCCGTATTCAGCGGCTGCCTTTCCTTTCTTTCTGACATGGTGCAAAACTAAGGCAGCCGGCGTTTGTCCCTGCCCTCCTTCCCTCACAAAAAAGCGGCGCCCCAAAGGAGCACCGCTGTTGCAGACGTAACTGCATTATAAGTCGGTATGCAGGCCGGACTAGCTCTTCCTCGCCTCAGCGATCAGCTTTTCATTCAGCTGCACATAGTCGTCATTCTTTGCCTCCTTAGCCAGCTGCAGGGAGCGCTGTGCGGTCTCCACCGCACCTTTATAGTCCTTCAGCTTCATCTGGATCTTGGCCTTCAGGTGTACCATAAAGTAAGCCTTCGGGTTCTGGTCGATCGCCTTGGTGACCCAGGTCAGCGCCTGGCTCATGTTCTTATCGTGATCATAATAGTACGAGGCCGCCTGAAAGTACGGACGGGTGTCCGCCGGGCCCATGGCCGTCTCAATACTTTTCATGATCCGGCTGTCGATGTTTGTGGTAATCGCAATGGGTACGATCACCCGGTCCCACATCAGCTGCAGCTCGCCGGAACTGCCGGTGATGTTATCGATATTGATCGTTAGGCTCTCTACCTTATGAGTGTTCAGTACCGGCTTTACCCGGAAGCGCAGCACCTCCTGCTCCCTTTTATAGCTGGCAACATTGCCAGCCAGCGTCAGGTCCTTATACAGCAGGATGTCCCAATTATCCTGTCCCGGAATTGTATAAAGGCCATAGGTCCCCGCCTTCACCGCATTGCCTTCGAGCTGCACATCGTCAGAGAATGTGATCTTGGTGGTTGCGTTCGCGCCGGTGCGCCAGATCTTCCCGTAGGGTACCAGGTCTCCGAATACGGTACGGCCTTTAACCGAAGGGCGCGAATACTCAATAGTGATGTCTCCCAGGCCGAAGGCCTGCTTCAGGGTCTGCAGCGGACTCGGCGCCGGCACCTTCAGCTGTTGGGCGTTTACGGCAAAACCGGACAGCACCAGGAGGGCGCCGACCAGTAGCATGAACCTGTTTCTTTTCATCGTCATGTGGGGATCGTTTATGCCGGTAAAAATAGCATTGTTCCATTTACGGCCCACTCCTACTTGTCCCCTACTACCCCTATCAACCCCCTATCAACCCCCTATCAACCCCCTATCAACTCCCTATCAACTCCCTATCAACTCCCTGTCAGCTCCCTATGCTTGCGCATTAATGAAGACTGCAGATTCGGCCGACATGCCTTCCGGCGGCGGGTCACATCCCGTCGAGCAGGTATTGCTTCATGAACAGGATGGTGGCGTACCGCTGGAAGTCGGCATTGTTCTTCTTATTGAAGCCATGCCCTTCGTCCTTTGCCTCAAGGTACCAGACCGTAGTGCCACCCTGCCGCACTTTCTCCGCCATCTGCACCGCCTCCGTGCGGGGTACCCGCGGATCGTTGGTACCCTGAACAATGAAGAGCGGCTTTTTGATCTTAGCCGCATTATTCAGTGGGGAGATCTTCTCGAAGAACGCCGCCATCGCAGGATCCTGCTCATTGCCGTACTCTGCCCGGCGCAGGTCGCGACGGTAGCTTTCCGTGTTTTTCAGGAAGGTGCCGAAATGCGAGATGCCCACGATGTCCACCGCGCAGCGGATACGGTCGCTGTAGTTGGTGGATACGGCCAGGGTCATATAGCCGCCGTAGGAACCGCCCATTACCATCACCCTGCCGGCATCCAGCTCCGGCTGCTTCCCTACCCAGTCGAGCAGTGCGCCGATATCCTGTACGGATTCCTCCCGCTTCATGCCGTTGTCCATACCGAGAAAGGTCTTGCCATAGCCGGAGGATCCGCGGACATTCGGCACGAGGATCGCGACGCCCAGCTCATTCAGGTAATAGTTGCTGGACCCGAAATAACCCGGCCGCGATTGGCTTTCCGGTCCGCCATGTATCAGGATCATCACCGGTCGCTTACCGGTAAACCTGGCCGGAGGGGCGTAATAAAACCCGCTGATCTCCCGGCCGTCGAAGCTGGTCCATTTAATGAGCCTGGGCTCCTGCAGCGCAGCGGCTACCAGCCCGCCCATCTCGCTTTCCGTCCACCGCTGCACCTTTCCCGTGGCCGTGGTGACCGTGTATACATCGGTGGCGGCACGGGCGGACGAAATGGACAGCGCCAGATCGTTGCTGTTATGGTGGAAGGAAGGACCGGAATAGACACCCTGCGGCAGGCCCGCTACCGGCTTATATTGTTTGGTTGCGGTCTGGAACAGGTAGAGCCGGGAAGAACCGGCCTCATTGGTGGTGAAGGCGATCTGCTTCCCATCTTCGGAAAGATCGAAGGCATCGACGTCCCAGGGGATTGCAGACGTGAAGTAGCTCAGCTTGCGGATGCTCAGGTCCATATACGCCAGCCGCTTGAACTCATTATCCTTATCGGTAAGCAGATAAACGCCTTTCCCATCTTTGCTGAACCTGGCATCGTCGTACGACACACCCTGCTCTCCGACGGAGGTTAATTCCTCTTTGGTGGCGGCAGCTACATCCACCAGCCAGTAGTGCGATTCATTCGCGGAAATATATTCACTCACCAGTAGTCGCTTGTCTGACGGCGACCAGTCTGCCACGCCCCAGCCGCCGCCTTTTACCTCCAGCAGCAGATGGTCCGAGGTCGGGTCGGTCGGATCCATCAGGTAGATGTCGCGGTCGGCGCCGTTGCGGCGGGTAGACCCATACGCAATACGGTCGCCCTTATGATTCCAGACGATGCCTCCGTTCTGGGAGCGACCGCCGGGGGTGATCATACTGATGGTGCCATCCTTTGTTTCGTACTTGTAGATCTGGGCGAATTCATTGCCCCCCACATCTTTGGTAAACAGGAAATAGCTGCCGGCTACCGGCTCATAGGAGGCGTTAGACAAGGGCTCTTCGAAAAAGGTCAGCTGCTTGCGGTCACCCATCGGCATGCGCACCTCGTGCAGCTGCGGCACATTGGCAAATCGGGTGCTGATGATCATCTCGCGCTTCTTCGGATGCCATTCCGCAAAGCCGGCACTCCGGGACTCGGTATAACGCCGGACATCCTGCGCGATAGAAGACGGGATAGCAGGGATACCCTCAGTGATGAGGTTGCCGCCGGGCGCGATCACCTCTTTATTCTGGGCAAAGCAGGGAACGCTGAGCAGGAGCAGTAAGAGTTTTTTCATATGGTCGGGTGGGGATAAACAGTGTTGAAATTAAGGATTGGGAGGTTAGTCCGCTAACGTCCGGAAGCAAGTTTCTATTTGGCCGCTGCTTCGGGTTTGAGACGCAGAGGCGAGGGAACAGGTTACAACAGGACGGTGGACTATCCGACCCGGCAATCGGGGCCGGGCAACGGATTTGGGCAGGGCCAGCCATAAGAAAACAGCAACCAGCAATACCGGGGTGCACTGAATCATCCGGCTGCATCCACTGATTTACAGGCGCTGCGAGCTCATAGCCGTAAGCCTGCTTTAGCCTTAGCCCATTAGCTGAATGCAGCAGCAATAACGATCGCAATACATCCGGAAAGCAGGCACTGAGCGCAAGCTGAAAGCGGGTCATCGACAATGCATTAGCTGAAGTTCAATTCCCGGTCCATATTCCCGATTTCCATTTCCCAGAAATTGCCCACAGCCAGGCAAGCCTTATCCGCCTGTTCCAGCGTGCTGCTCAATGCGGCCAGATCAGCTGGTTTCAGCTCCGCCAGATCCTTCCGCGCGATCCCATAAACCGCCATGCAATAGCTGAGCTGCATCAGGGAGGTATTGATGAACACGCTTTCAAAGCCATGGTCGTGATCGATAAAGACGATGGTCCCGTCTGTAGTATCAATGCACACGGGATTTCCTTCGGCGTTGGCACCAATCACCAGGTACTGATCGAGCACCGGGAAATCATCGCGGTGATATAGCTGGGTATGGGTGAAGAGCTTTTCGGAAAGATCGGTAAAATCCAACCCCGGCTCGGCGGCCTCCGGATAGCCTACTTCGTCCAGGAATGCCAGGGTTTGCGCATCCAGCCCCGGATAGTCGTCCGCGTTCAGCTGCACCGGATACAACGGCACCCCGAGCGCTTGCCATAGCTGGCGGATGGTCCCGAAGGACAGCAGGCCCTGTTGATGAGGAATCATGTAGTGGAGATTTCGGATGTCGAATTTCGGATATCGGATGGAAGTAAGGCAGACAAAAACAAGTTTCCATCCGGGGACAGCTCTGAACTCAAAATCGAGCGCCTGTAATGTCTTACTTCCCCCATCATAGGAAACCCTCAGCGGCATCGTCAATCAGCTGATCAACTTGCCTACCTTTAACTTACCCATGTCGCTCTACTCAACCGCATCCGCTATCACCATCACCTGCCACAAGCGGCTCAGCCCTTACCTCGAGGCGGAGGTCAGGGAGCTGGGCTTTGAGGTAACGGAGCGCTTTGTGACCGGCGTGCGGCTGAACGGCACCCTGAATGACTGCATCCGGCTCAACCTGAACCTGCGCTGCGCCAGCCAGGTGCTTTACCACCTAAGCTCCTTCACGGCTAACCACAGTGATGACGTCTATCAGCATGTGAAGGCCTTCGCCTGGGAAACCATCCTGCCGCCGGATGGCTATTTTTCCATCACCAGCAATGTGCTGCATCCCAGTATCAACAACAGCATGTTTGCCAACCTGCGGGTAAAGGATGCGATCGTTGACCGGGTGCGGGAAAAACGCGGCACGCGGCCGGCGACCGGTGCAGAGTTGAAAGGCGCGGTGGTACACCTGTTCTGGAAGAACGAAGAGGCCGCCATCTTTGTAGACACCTCCGGCGACTCCCTCGCCAGGCATGGCTACCGGAAGATACCGGGCCGCGCACCGATGCTGGAAGCATTGGCATCAGCTACCATTTTGGCCACGCGATGGGATCGCAAATCTCCCTTCGTCAATCCCATGTGCGGCTCGGGCACCCTGGCCATCGAGGCGGCGCTGATCGCAACAGATACCCGGCCCGGGCTGTTTCGTACCAATTATGCGTTTATGCATCTTACCGGTTACGACGAGCAAGTTTACCTGGAAGAACGGGGCCAGCTGGAAAACAGGATCGTGGATGTCTCGGGCCTGCGCATCATCGCGTCCGACTACAGCGATATAGCCCTGAAAAATGCAGAGAAGAATGCAACTGCCGCCGGCGTGGCCGACCAGATCGAATTCAGCAAATGTGATTTCGCCCAAACAGAGGTGCCGCCGGGCGCCGGAGGCATCGTGTACCTGAATCCCGAATACGGCGAGCGGCTCGGAGAGCAGCAGGAGCTGGAAGCCACCTATGGCCGCATCGGCGACTTCTTCAAGCAAAAATGCGGCGGTTATTTCGGCTATGTATTTACAGGCAACCTGGAGCTGGCTAAAAAAATAGGACTGAAAGCCAAGCGCCGGATGGAGTTCTACACCAGCACCATCGACTGCCGGCTGCTGGAGTTTGAACTGTATGAAGGCAGCCGGAAAGCGCCGCGGGAGGAATAGTCAGGCGCAAGCGGTGAATCGCTGTCCCCGCAAGCTGCCTGTCCCGCCAACGCTAATTCAACTGGACATACGTATTGACGATGGCGCCCGTGTTGTATTGAAACACATTCCGGCCATTCACCTCGCGGCCCAGTTGTACGATCTGGCTCAGGTATCCGGCTTCGGCACGGAATACCTGGTTAAATTTATATCCCAGCAGCAGGCCAGCCCGGTTCTGGTCGAATATATTCTCGCCCACGTTCTTCCCGAAACCGATGAACAGCTCGTCGTAGCCTGCCGCATACAGCTTCTTCCTCAGTGGCACATCGAGCCGGGGCATGTACCGGATCCGGTTCAGGTACACCCAGCTATCCGGTGCCCTTTGCTCTACATGGATATACCGGCCCACCCACCGCTGCTCGAGGCGGAAACGGTGGGATAAGGTGGCTTTGCCCACCGGCGTACTCACCACAACCTGCTCATACAGCCGGTGCTCCGGATAGGTGCGGGGTATGGCAGCCAGCGTAATGTCCCCGTAAGGGTAGGTCAGTATCCACCCGTATCCGGCCTGCAGGGTGACCTGGGGATGGACTTTATAGCTCAGGCCTACCCGTAACAGGCTTTGCTGCCAGTTGTCCAGCCAGTCTTCCCGGCGCCATTGATATTCAGCATGCAGGCTGATCTTATCGGTAAGCGCGGGCGTCACCACCGTCGTCAGCCAGCCGATCTGATGGTTTTGACGCTCCCGGTTTTGGGCCGCCGCGGTCCACGATATCAAAACAAAAAACAGGATCCCTATTCGCTTCATCGGCTGCAAATATAGAGGGGATCGGCCGCCAGGACACTCATTCCGCGGCACTTTGCCCCTTTGGCGATGAAGATAGTACCAGATAGTTTTCAGCATATGAACCGATGGCGCTACATTAGTGATACCATGGAGGAGTTGTCCGCCTTTGCAGGGTTTGTCAGGCAGCATAAGCTGGAAGAGTTGGTGCGATCCCAGCTGGATCTGTTGTATGCGTCGGACGCTACCATTCTTAAAATAGTGCAGCACTTGTCGCCCGAAGAGCTGTACCAACGGTCCCTGGAAAGCCAATACCGGTTCCTGACCGCCCTGGAGACCGGCGCGGGGCTGGAGATGGCCCGGCAGAACCTGGACCGTTGGGAACAGTCGCCATCCCCCGGAATTCCGAAAGCTGCCATCTCACTGGCGGACGTGGTATGGCTGCAGCGGGTGCAGAAGGCCGTGCTCATACGCCTGCTGCCGGCTTTCACCGATCAGGTGGATATCGCCGTAGGCATTACACAGGCCCTGGACGAATACTACCACGAGGTGCAGCTGATGTCTATCCGGACTCTGGAAGCGGTGCACCGTGAGGAAGAGCAAAAGATGATGGAAACGGAGGAGAAATACAAAGACCTGTTCGACAATGCCAGCGATATGGTGCATATGGCGGCCCCGGACGGCTCCATCCTCTACGTCAACAATGCCTGGATGACCACGCTGGGATATACGCTGTCAGAGCTAAAAGGGACTTCCATTTATTCTTATATCAGCCCGGGGGATCAGGAAAAGTTCCGGGACTATCGCGATCTGATCCAGGCCAATCCGGGGGTGAATGAGCCGATAGAAGTTTGCTTCCATACAAAAGAAGGACGGGAGGTGCTCCTGGAGGCACAGGTCACCTGCAAGTTCAAGGACGGTCATCCCTACTACACCCGGGGTATCCTGCACAACATAACCATCCGGAAGGCCAACGAGAAGCAGCTCCGCTACTATAACGAGCAACTCCAGGAACGGGAGGAGAACCTCCGCCAGCTGATCCACAACGCACCGGACGCCATCATCGTCGTCGACGAAAGCAGCCACATTACCGTGTGGAATCCAAAAGCGGAACAGCTGTTCGGCTGGAGCGCTTCCGAGGCGATCGGCCGGCATCTGGCAGAAGTCATTATCCCCCCGGCTTACCAGGAAGCCCATATCAAAGGGATGCAGCGATACCTGGAATCGGGCGAGGCGCGGGTACTGAACCGCACCATCGAAGTAATGGCGCTCAACCGAAAGGGCGAGGAGTTCTATATCGCGCTCACCATTTCCCGGTCGATGCAAAACGGCGTTTCCTTTTTCATCGCATTCATCCGCGATATCGACCAGCAAAAGCGGGACCAGCTGGAGCTGGAACGGAAAAGGCAACAACTCGTGCAGACGAACCGGGAACTGGAACAATATGCCTGGCTGACCTCACATGACCTGAAAGAGCCGGTGCGCAAGATCATCACCTTCAGCAATCTGCTGCTTAACAGGCATCACCAGCACCTGGATGAGGCAGGCATCGCGAGCCTGCAAAAGATCAACGACTCAGCCCACCGGATGACGAACCTGATCGATGCGATCCTCCGCTACTCCAATATTTCGAATACCGAGGCTCAACGGGTAAAGACCGACCTGAACGGTTTGCTGGAAGAGGTGCTCCGTGACCTGGAGGTTGCGATCCGGGAGAGTGGCGCGGTAGTAGCAAAAGACACAGAGCTACCGATCATCCAGGGCGATCCGGTTCAGCTGCGGCAGCTGTTTCAGAACCTGCTTGCCAATGCCATTAAATACCGGAGAAAGGAAGTGCCTCCGGTCATCACCATTGGCTCGACATCCAGCGCAACCGGGGTTAAAATTTTCATCACCGACAACGGACAGGGCTTTGAGCAGGCTTATGCCGAAAAGATATTCAAGATCTTCCAGCGGCTGGTGACCCACCAGCAATACGAAGGCACCGGCATCGGGCTGGCCTTATGTAAGAAGATCGTCGAGAATCATGGCGGCGCCATCTCCGCTTCCGGCAGTCCCGGCAAAGGCAGCACTTTTGAAATCTCCCTGCCCTTAGGCTAACCAAAAAAATTTGTTGGACAATTACGAAGAGCATCGTACATTTGGATACGACGCCTTTCGTAGGCTGCTTACAAGTAGAGACAACACACCGCAATGACTACCAACAAACAGATCCGGCCGACCGATGCAGAGCTTGAGATCCTGAACATTCTGTGGGCCCGGGGGCCGGCCACTGTCAGGGAGATCCACGATACGCTGGCAGCCACCAAGGATGCGGGGTATACGACTACGCTGAAGCTGATGCAGATTATGCTGGAGAAGGGACTGTTGCACCGCGACGCCTCCGTGAAGACGCATGTCTACACGGCAGCCATTAACCGGGAGCAGACCCAGGGGCAGCTGGTAAAGCGGATGATCGACACGGTTTTTAATGGCTCCGCGATGCAGCTGGTCATGCAGGCGCTGGGCAATCACAAAGCGGACGCCGCTGAGCTGGAAGAGATCCGGCAGTATCTGGCGGCCATGGAAGTGCAGGGCAAGGCCAGGAAAGGTAAAGGACATTGAAATAAACCATTTCAGCCATGAATCACATGTTCTCCGAAGCATCCGTGCTGGTCCAGTCGATGGGTTGGACGCTGCTGCATTCCCTTTGGCAGGGAGCCGTTATTGCTGCCGGCCTCTGGCTGGTATTGAAGATGATTCCCAACGCCAGATCCAATGTCAAATACCACCTTTCGCTGGCCTCACTGGCCCTGCTCACCGTATGGGTAGCGGGCACCTGGATGCAGCAATGGCAGCTGCTGCAGGCAGTACAGGTGCATGTGACCGAATCGGCAGCTAATGCAGCGCCGGCCCGGACTTATATCATTGCCACACTGCCCCAGGCCTCCGGGAGCTGGAGCTGGCTTCAGCCTTTATGGCCGGCGCTGGAACGGGCATTCCCCTGGCTGGTAGGCGGCTACCTGACCGGATTGCTGCTGATGTCCCTCCGCCTGGCTGCCGGCTTCACGCATCTCTACCGGATACGCCGCACAGGCCTGGGCCGTCCCGCCCAACAGTGGCTGCAGCTGCTCGACCTGTTAAAGGAGAGGCTGGAGATCGACGGCCGCGTACAGCTTTTCTTTTCGAGCCGCGTGCAGCTGCCGATGGTGATGGGCATCCTGAAGCCGGTGATCCTACTGCCCGCCGCCAGCCTCGCGCAGCTCAGCCCGCAACAGCTGGAAGCCATCCTGCTGCATGAGCTGGCGCATATCCGGAGAAACGACTACCTGATCAACCTGGTTCAGACGGTCGTGGAAACCATCTTGTTCTTTAACCCGTTTGTGTGGCAGCTTTCCGCGATCATCCGCAGGGAGCGTGAGCATTGCTGCGACGACCTGGTCCTGGATAACGCGCAGGAGCGTCTGCCTTATGCCACGGCGCTGGCATCGCTGGAGATGGCCCGTGCCGCAACCCCGGTGGGCGCCCTGGCCGCTTCGGGACAGCCCCGTCATTTATTGAACCGCATTCAAAGAATCATGGAAATGAAAAACAATCCGTCCAACTACAGCAGGATGATAGCCGCCGTCCTGGTCGTTACGCTGATCGCCTGCTCCGTGGTCTGGCTGACCCCTTCTTTCGGTCAGTCAAAAAGCAAGCAGAAAGAGGAAACCTCCTCCCATAAAGAGCAGCCGGCAACCAATCACCCATCCACCTCGCCGGACGACAACGTCACGCCGCGTACGCCGAACGCCGCAAGCGCGGGAACGGGCCGCGTGATGCACCATACGGACAGCGCGCTCCGTATAGCAGATGCCGCGCTGAACAGCATAGACATGGAGCAGATCGGCAAGACTGTGGATGAGGCCATGAAGCACGTTGACTGGAACGAGATCTCCAGGGCACAGGAAAAGGCAATGAAAGAGGCGGGGAAAGCCATGAAGCAAGCCGAAAAAGCCATGAAGAGCGAGGACTGGAAGAAGCTGTCACCCGCAGAGCAGCGCGAGGTGCAGGCAGCCCTGGAAGAAGCCGGCCGCGCGCTCAAGGAGCTGGATATGGATGATATCCGGAATGAGGTAGCCACAGCCATGAAGGACGTTGACTGGACGAAGATCCAAGCCGAAGTACAGCAGAGCCTGGAAGAAGTACAGCGCGAGCTGAACGATCCCGAAAGGAGGAAGCAGATCCGGAAGGAAGTGGAAAAAGCAAGGGCCGACGTGGCGGAAGCAGCCCGGGAAGCAAGGGCAGCCGCGCTCGACGAAGCAGCCGCCAGGCGCGAAGAGGCGAGAGAAGCGGCACGGGCCCACCGGGAAGAAGCGCTAGCCGAAAGGGATGAGGTCCAGGAGCATCGCGCGGAAGCACGGGCACACCGGGAATCGGTGGTCGCCGTTTCAGGCAGCGGCCGCGTTTCTGACTACCGGCAGATGCTGGACCAAATGGAAGCCGATGGCCTGATCGACCGGGACCGGGCCTTTGCGATCGCCTACAGCAACAATAAGCTGACCATAAACGGCAAGGAACAGCCCCAGGCCGTACGCGAAAAGTACCGCTCCTTCCTGGACGGAAAACATATCGCCATAGCCGGCTCCAAGAACAACCTGGCCATCCAGGCGGATTGATCAGGTCCCGCTTTGACGCACATAAAAGAGGTCCCGCTTCGGCAGGACCTCTTTTCTTTTTTATCTGTACCCAGTAGCTAGCGCCTCAACTCTATCTGCACCCCGCCGTTGCCTTTCGGAGCCCTACTCAGGCGATACTTGAACGACAGCAGGAAATATTGCCGGATAATATCCGACCGCCTTTCCACCAGGTAATTCCCTTCGCTCAGGCGCTGCAGGCCGGTATTGCGGTTCAGCAGGTCGAAGGCATCCAGGCTGAGCACGCCCCGCTTCGCCGGCAGGAAGTAGTAAGCGGCGGTCGCATTTACCAGAGGTACCGTCACGGTGCCTCCCAGACTCGCTGAGACATACTGGTCGATGGTGGCGGAGAGGGAAAGGTAAAAATGGGCCGAAGGCCGGTAGCCGATCTCGCCGAAACCACTGTAATGATACAGCTGCGTGTTCATGGATGACTGCACCGAGAAGCGTGCGGTAGTGATATCGATGCTCCCGCCGGCGCTTAAGTCCCACTTGTCCTTCTTACGGTTGCTGCCGCTCAGCCTCAGGCTGTGCCGGTAGCCGGTGTTATCATTTGGTGTCCCGTCGATCAGGCTGATGCTTTGGGTAAATTGCTCCGCCAGCGCTACCGACAGGCTGATGCCTAGCTTTCGCAGGGGCATATTGTATTCCAGCCGCGCATTTACCCGGTAGTCATCCGGCACGTTGATGAAGGTTATATCCTGGCTCAGATCCGGTGCGACCGTGCGGGACCAGCCGATCTTATTGTGGGTATAGGTGCCGCCAATGCTGGCCATCAGCGAGGTGAAGCTGAACTGATCGAACCGCAGCCAGCCCGCACGGAACTCATGCCGGTATTCGGGCGACAGGCCCGGATTTCCGGCAGTCCGCTGCACGGGATTGGTATAGTCGGTCACCGGCAGCATCCGGGCGGCGGAAGGCGCTTCCACAGAGGTCCGGTAATACAGGTTCACCTGCGAGCCCTGGCGATAGGCATACTGCCAGAATGCAGACGGGAGCAGGTAACTGTAATGGCGTTCCTCCTCCGGCTTACCCGCCAGTCCCGACCGCAGTACACCCAGCTCCCCGTCGATCGACAGATTGTACTGGATCTTTTCGGTGTTGTGACGGAAGCTCAGGCCGGGCCGGCCCCATTGATAGACGCGGCTGAAATCGGGGCTGAGCGAATCAATGGCCTGCTCACCGGCCGGCAACAATCCCTGCCGCCGGTTGATTGCATCGACGTCTGACCCGGCCCTGATCCCCGGCTCCAGATAATAACCACCGGCCAGCCGGCGCACGATAGAAGTTCCCGCATCATAGCTCAGGCGCCGGCTGTCGTTGTCCTGGTACTGCCGGTCGATAACCGTGATGCCCGCGACGGGGAAATCAGTGCTGTTGTCCCATTGGGTGGTGGTGCTGCTTTGCTCTATCGCGCCGCCCGCCGACAGCTTCCACACCGGCCAGGCCCCCTTACTTCGCTTGAGGTAAGAGACATTCAGGTTGCCGCTTAGGCCCGTCCCTTCATCCTCCACCTCACTCCGCAGGCTGTTCTCCACCAGGCCTTCCATCCGGGAGGCTGAAGACAACTCGCGCCGGGTGCTGGTGCCCGTCCGCTCCACACCGCCGTTCAGCAGGATCTGCTTAGAGGAATCCAGGTCGTTCCGCCAGCTGACATTCATCCGGTGCGCACTATTGGTACTGTGCTCGTGCACCTCATCATCTCGGGTGAAAGCCCCCTTGTCGGTGAAGTTGCGGGTCAGCGTCTGCTCGGTCAGTTGCTTGGTAGCTCCGTTGCCGAGATAACTGACGGTAAAGCGGTTACCTTTCCGCGGCTCCGCGCTGTAATTGATACCGCCGGCGCCGGAGGTGATCAGCCCGGTCACCGGCTGTCCGAAATCAACGGGCAGGTTGTCATTGAGGGCCAGCCGTACCCCCCCACCGCCATCCGCCAGACCGCGCATGCCGCCTTTGAAAGCAAGGTAATCCTGCAGGGTGAAGCCGAAACGGTTGATGTTGTTCATCATGCCCAGCACGGCCAGCTGCTGCTTCTGGTTGAACTTATAGAGGTGCGCGCCCAGCTTATACCGCTCATCGGTGCCGCCTCCCGCTTCCGCATCGCCGAAAATTCCTTTCCGCCGGTCGTCTTTCAATTGCAGGTTCAGGGTCTGGTTCCGCTCGCCATCATCAATGCCGGTGAACAGGCTTTGGTCCGACTTCTTGTCAAAAACCTGCACCTTGTTGACGGCATCGGCCGGCAGGTTGCGGGTCGCCATTTTCGGATCATCACCGAAGAATTCCTTGCCGTCCACCAGCACCTTATGCACATCCTTTCCCATCGCCTTGATATTCCCCGCACCGTCCACTTCCACCCCCGGCAGCTTCTTCAGCAGGTCTTCCACCACGGCGTCCGGCTTGGTCTTGAAGGCGCCGGCGCTGTACTCGACCGTGTCTCCTTTCAGCAGCAAGGGGATCCGCTCGCTTTTCACTTCCACTTCCTTCAACTGTTGGCTCACGGCCTGCAGCCGAATGGTGCCGAGATCGTTGCCGCTGGCCAGTGGCAGCTGCACCGCCGCATAGTGCGTGCGGTAGCCCATGCCAGCCACCTGCAGCACATAGCTTCCGGCCGCAGCCGATCGAATCTCAAACCGGCCGCCGGTGTTGGAAACGCCGAAGTACGCCAGCGTGGAGTCTGCGGGATAAAGCAGTGAGACGGCCGCCCCGGCAATGGGCTTTCCGTCCGGCTCCGTGAGCATGCCGCGAAGGTCATTCGGCTGTGCCTGAAGCTGGCCGACAACGACGATGGCTGCGATAAAAGAGATCAGCTGTTTCATGAGAGGATCAGTTGTTTTGCACGCGGATGATCACATTCCCATTGCCGCCAAACTGCTCCTGCATCTCTTTCCGCTTGGCGTCTACGATCGCCTTATACTCCTGCTTTGATACCTTTTTTCCTTCCTTCGGCTGCACCAGTAATTTCCCCTCTACATCTCCCGGAGCCACCGTGACCGCCCGGATCAGCAACCGGCCGTTCAGGTCCGCCTCCAGGATCATCCCGGGCAGGCCGGTCCAACCGGCAGGTCCGCTGGAAACCGGGATGCCGGTCGTGAACCAAGCCGTGACTGTATCCTTTTCATTGATCCGGACGGCCTCCTGGCAGGGGTACTCTAGGACTGCCTTCTGACGGCCGGTCAGCTTCCAGGCCCCCTTGGTGGTTTCACCGGACACCAGGAACTTCCGGCCCATGAAATCGCGCTGCTCTACGGTTCGGGCATTCTTGAGGTCTGTATAGATCTTGTCCTGCGGCACATCCATGCGGATCCGCATCCGGACATTGCCATCCGCAGCCGCTGTTTCTTCCTCCGCCTTTTTCTTTTCGGTCTCCGGCAGGTACAGGCTGGCCTCCGGGCCGAAGTACAACACTTTCCGGAAGTGTTGCTCCTTCGGGAGCATGTCGGCAAAGCGGACGGCGTCTCCTTCGAGCTGCACGTCCATCTTTACAGTTTCCTCGTAGGTGATCTTGCCCGATTGTACCTGAGCGAATGCAGCAGTAGCAAGCAACAGGCTGCCGGCGAGCATGGTGGTCTTCTTCATAGGTCTTGATTGAGACCCGAAATTATCCGGGGAGGCAGCGCACCTCGGTTAAAGCAAAGGGAATTAAGGTTAAATAAGGTTAATGAAGTGCCGCGCTGGGGCGGATGCGTAGTAATTTGCCTGCCTATTATGAACAGGAAGGGTATCGGGAAGCTACGGCTCACACGCCTGCTGATGTGGACCAGCCAGCTGTTGCTGGTTTGCTTTGTTGTTTACTGGCTCATGGGGCAGTACAAGGGGGCGAGGCAAGAGCTCACCAAAGATCTTACAGCTGAACTAAACCAGTCCATACAGCAATCGTCCCATAAAGCCATCAAGGTTTTTTTAGGAGATTTCGTCAGGCAGATGGGTCCCAGGGAAAACTGGACGACCGCCAAACGGGTATTGGTCCATGATACGATGCGCACCATTTTAACCCATGCACCAGCGAATGGGATAAATACGCGAGCCGTAGAGCGGCTCATCGATACAACACAGCGGCTCATCCACCGGATGAAGAAAACGAATGGCCCGGAAGGCCAGGCTGAAGGATTGCAGGTGATGATAAAAAGCTCTTTCGGCCTGCCGGACTCCCTCGAACGCCACCTGATGGGCACGGACACCACAGGACTTCTAGGCAGGTTCAAGAAAAGACTAGAGAAAAAGCGATGGAACTTCCCGGCCCGGTGGGTAAGTAAAGGCACTATGCCTGCCAACGCCGATGTCGTTTACGTAGCTCCGCCGTTGCCGGAGGTTAGCCAAGCGATTCAGGTAAAAAGAGTCAGCGGCTACTTGCTCCGGCAAATGTCAGGTTCCTTCTTGTTTGCCTTTATCCTGCTGGGCCTTACCGGCACTGCCTTTTGGTTCACCTACAAAAGCCTGAAAGCGCAGATGCACCTCGCCGCCATTCGCAACGATTTCATCAGCAACATGTCGCACGAGCTGAAGACGCCGGTGGCTACCGTCAAAGTGGCCCTCGAAGCGCTGGCTGACCCGGAAGTGCTGCGGGATGCCCGGACAGCCCGCGACTATGTGACCATTGCCGCGCTCGAAACAGACCGGCTCGGGCAGCTGATACATATGAGCCTGCAGACCTCCCTGCTCGAAGAAGGCAGGCTGGCGCTGCAACGGGAAGCGGTAGATCTGAGAGCACTGGTGCAGGAAACGGTCCGCATCCTGCAACGGGACGAGCACACCCGCATCACCGTGGAAAGCGAAGGGGCTAATTTTACGGTTACCGGCGATAAGCTGCAACTGCAGGGTGTGCTCCTCAACCTCCTGGATAATGCGATCAAGTATGGCGGCGCCGCGCAGGAGATACGACTGCGACTGTTTGCGGCGGCAAGCTCAGTACACATCGGCATAAGCGACCAGGGCCCCGGCATTCCCGAAGCCTATCGCCGCCGTGTGTTCGATAAATTCTTCCGGGTGCCCACCGGCAACGAGCATTCGGTAAAAGGCTACGGCCTCGGCCTCAGCTATGCGGCTCAGGTGATCCGTCGCCATGGCGGCGATATTGAGGTGCACAACAACCCGGGCGGCGGCTGCACCTTTACCATTCAGCTGCCCACATCCGCGGCATGAAGCGAAAGATACTCTACATAGAGGACGAGGTATTCCTGGCCCGTATTGTCAAGGAGACACTGGAACGCAAAGGCTTCGAGGTGCTGCACAAAAAGGATGGCACCCGCGTGCTGGATCATATCCAAGCCTTCCGCCCGGATGTATGTGTGCTGGATGTGATGCTGCCGCACATAGATGGGTTCAGCCTCGGCAGCACCATCCGCAACATCCATCAGCGCCTGCCGATCGTCTTCCTGACCGCCAAGACCCAAACCGCCGATGTGCTCGAAGGCTTTTCCTCCGGCGGCACGGACTACCTCAGGAAACCGTTCAGCATGGAAGAGCTGGTGGTGCGGATCGAAAACCAGCTGCGCCTGACGGCTGCGGAGGAGCGCGCAGCCGATCAGCTGCCGGATGAGATACCGCTTGGGAAGTACTGCTTCCACCCGGCACGCTTTGAGCTGCAGACCCCCGCAAACGAGGTCGTCCGCCTCTCTCACCGCGAAGCGCAGGTGCTGAGCGCACTCTGCCGGCACCGGAATACGCTGCTCGACCGCAGGAAGCTGCTGCATCTGGTATGGGGCGACGATTCTTTCTTCAATTCAAGGAACCTGGATGTCTATATCCGGAAGCTCCGGGATTACCTTTCGGCCGACGGCCGGCTGGAGATCGTGACCCTGAAAGGGAAAGGTTACCAGTTCGTGGTGCCCGTGAAATAAATTCCGGTTCCCGGGAAACAGAATTGTACTGCTGCACTATATTTACAGCCCGATCGGGTGCTTAGCTCAGTTGGTTTAGAGCACTACTTTGACAGAGTAGGGGTCGTTGGTTCGAATCCAATAGCACCCACCCCTGTTTCAGACCTCAAAGGTTTTCAAGACCTCTGAGGTCTTCTTAATTTGGCAAATCCCTAAACCCGAAGGAGCATGCAATTAGGGGGTCATCCAACAGAAGATCTATACCATTCGCGAAAGAAGGTAATGCTTGACGTGGACCTCGCCCAACGGTATGAGGTTGAGACTAGGGCAATGAAACAAGCAGCAGGGAGGAATATTGAGCGGTTTCCGAAGATTTTATGTTTGAGCTGACTTCTGAGGAATATCAGTCTTTAAGATCACAAACTATGACCTAAAAACCGGCTGGCCGGGGCAAACACAGTAAATATCTCCCCTTTGCCTTTACAGAACACCGCGTGACCATGCCGGCCAGCAGCCTGAGGGGTGAGAAGGCCATCCAGGTCAATATCGCCATTGTGCGGGCCTTTATCGCCCTTCGCGAGTTCGCCCGTTCCCATCAGGATCTGGCCGAGCAGATCGCCCGATTGGAATAAATGCAGGAGCAAAAATTTGCAGCTGTCTACGAGGCGCTGAAGTTATTCCTGGCGGGCGCCTGCACCGGGCCTGCCGCGGGAGCGCGAGCGAATCAGGCTCTAAACAGCAACGCAGTTGGCCCGTCTTCCCCAAATGGCGTAGGTTTGCACCTCTCTTTTGTCTATGTCTACCGTCTCAAGCCAATTGCCGCCGGCCACCCTGGAACAGGCCACCAAGCTCGGTCTCCGCGAAGAAGAATTCCGGCAAATCTGTGACATCCTGGGCCGCACCCCGAATTTCAACGAGGTGGCCATGTACTCGGTGATGTGGAGCGAGCACTGCTCCTATAAGAACTCCATCAAATGGCTGAAAACCCTGCCCCGCGACGGCGAGCGCCTGCTGGTGAAGGCCGGTGAGGAAAACGCCGGCCTCGTGGATATCGGCGACGGCTGGGGCTGCGTATTCAAGATCGAATCCCATAACCACCCCTCCGCCATCGAGCCTTTCCAGGGTGCGGCTACCGGCGTAGGCGGCATCCACCGCGATATTTTCACCATGGGCGCCCGGCCCATCGCCTCGCTCAACTCCCTGCGCTTTGGATTGATCGACAACCCCAAGACCAAGTGGCTGGTGAAGGGCGTGGTGAAGGGCATCGGCCATTACGGCAACTGCTTCGGCGTGCCTACGGTGGCTGGTGAGGCTTATTTCGAAAGCTGCTACCAGACCAACCCCCTCGTCAACGCCATGAGCGTAGGTGTGGTGAAGGTGGGCGAGACGGTCTCCGCTACCTCTTATGGCCCCGGCAATGGGGTATTCATCGTGGGGGCGTCCACAGGGAAGGACGGTATCGGCGGCGCCTCCTTTGCCTCAGCCGATATCAGCGAGAACAGCGCCGAGCAGCTTCCTTCCGTACAGGTAGGCGACCCCTTTGAAGAGAAAAAGCTCCTGGAAGCCTGCCTGGAGACCATCCAGACCGGCGCAATAATCGGCATGCAGGATATGGGCGCGGCCGGCATTACCTGCTCCACCTCCGAGATGAGCGCCAAGGGCGAGCACGGCATGATCATCCATCTGGACCGCGTACCCACCCGCCAGTCTAATATGAAACCCTGGGAGATGCTGCTCTCCGAAAGCCAGGAGCGCATGCTGATCGTGGTGAAGAAAGGGCAGGAGGAACCTGTGCAGCACATCTTTGACAAGTGGGATATCCACTGTGTCCGGATCGGCGAGGTGACGGCGGACAAGAACATCAAATTCTATATGCACGGCGAGCTGGTGGGCGATGTTCCTGCGGAAAGCCTGGTGCTGGGCGGCGGCGCCCCGGTGTACGAGCGGGAATACCGGGAGCCGGAATATTTTAAGACCATAAGGGCGTTCAGCGCGGACAGTGTATCCGTCCCTACCGACCTGAAAGAGATCGCCTACCAGCTCATTCAGCTCCCGAATATTGCCTCCAAGCGCTGGATCTACGAGCAATACGATAGCATGGTGGGTACCGGCAATACCAATACCAACGGCCCCAGCGACGCCGCCGTGATCCGGGTGCATGGCACCAAAAAGGCGTTGGCCGTCACCACGGACTGCAACAGCCGCTATGTCTTCGCAGACCCCTACAAAGGAGGTATGATCGCGGTGGCGGAGGCGGCCCGGAATATCGTCTGCAGTGGCGGCACCCCGGTGGCGATCACCAACTGCCTCAACTTCGGCAATCCTTACAACCCGGAAGTCTACTACCAGTTTGTGCATGCGATCAAAGGCATGGGCGATGCCTGCAATAAGTTCGGCACGCCGGTCACCGGCGGCAACGTGAGCTTTTATAACCAGAGCGAGGATGGGCCGGTGTATCCCACGCCTACCATCGGGATGGTGGGCATGATGGATGGTCTGGAGAACAAGATGACCCTGCAGTTCAAAAATCCGGGCGATCTGATCTATCTGGTAGGCACCAGCCGTGCAGACATCAACTGCTCGGAATACCTGCACCATATCTGCGGCGTCAGCCACAGCCCGGCGCCTCACTTCGATCTGGACGAGGAGTATCAGGTACAGCGTACCATCGCCAGTATGATCGAAAAGAATGTCATTCACTCGGCCCACGACATCTCGGAGGGCGGACTGTTCGCCTGCCTGCTGGAATCCGCCATGGGCACCGGCTTCGGCTTCTCCATCAACACCGATGACAGTATCCGGAAGGATGCCTTCCTGTTTGGTGAGGCCCAGAGCCGCGTGGTGGTAACGGTGGGTCCTGCATTCAAGGCCTTGTTCGAAGCCGAGGTGATGGACACCCCGCACCAGTTCCTGGGTAAGGTAAACGGCACTCACGAGCTCACCATCGACGAGCAGGACTGGGGCTATTTATCTGACTGGCACGAGGCTTACGATACGGCGCTGGAAAAGCTACTCAGCTAACAGATCCGTCGATCCATTCATGAGGCTTTTGGGTGCGTGGGGACATAAAGGCAATAGCATAGGCCCTATTCCCGGAAGGACCACACCCTCACATCGTCCATGAGGAGGCGCCTACCGGTTCGTCCGGCGTTGAGCCACACGACGGCGCTGTCGGCTTCCTGGGGCTGCAGCTTCGCATCAATCCAGATGGTTTTGGTGGCCCAGTCGTCCAAATCACGGTGCAGGCGGATGGCTTCCTCCCGTACCGGTCGACCTTTGGACCAGAGCTGCAGGTGCCAGGTCGCCATGCTCCAGATATCCCATTCTTTATTGGTGCCCTGAAAAACAGCCGATGCCCGCAACCATCTGGCTGAACGATCTTTCACCCGGAAACCATACCGCGGCGACTCGGGGTGCGCGCTGTCCACAACCAACCAGTGGGAGCTTCCGGCAGGTTGCTCAACCATCCCGCTGGTGTCCTGCTCAAAGTTTCTCTGAAAGAGTAAGTCCGGCTGTCTGGGATTCCCCTCAAAAATATGGCGGGTATCTTTGAGCTTCCACACATCCGGCACAGGCGGCTCCCACCGCCCCACCACCCGCCTGAAGTATTGCCGGGTCATGCCGGTGGCATCATACAGTCCCGCCGTCTGCTTTTTCCCCCCGGGCCAGAGACTGCCGGGATGCGCGAACCAGGTAAACCAGAAATTATGGTAGATAAACAGGAGGAAGAACGGCGTGGCAGCGGCCAGCAACCACTTCCGCCGCAACGCCGCAGCAATAAAGGCGGCTAGCAGGACGGATAATACCGGATAGCTCTGGATCATGGCCCTGCTGCCGTACGTCCATACATCCCAGGAGGCGACGATATAGTAGTTGAGCAGGGCAAACGCAAGGATCATAACCTTGTTGCTGCCCGACCGCAGGAAGGGGATGATCCCAAATACAGCAAACACCATGATCGGCGCATAGATCAGCCAGCCGGTCGTATAGTCCAACGTATAGTCTTCGAAATGAGGGTTCCGGAAAGAAAACGTTTGATCTCCGTAACTGTAAACCAGCCAGTGACCGGTAACATATTTCCAATAAGCCAGCTGAACAGAAAGTAAGAGGAGAGCCGCAGCCGCAGCCAGCAACAATTCAGGCAGCTGCCTGCGTAGAAAACCGAGCTTTTCGCGGATGGCTCTGAAAGAGAGGCGTTCCATGCCCCATAACAGCGGTATCAGGCAGGAGAGGAGATCGGTGGGCCGCGTCAGGCCGGCCAGCCCCACCAGCAAGCCAATTCCGACAGCGGCTCCATATGTTGGCCGCAGGTAAAACCTCCTGGTGAGCAATAGCAAAAGCGCATATAACGTGAACAGCCAGGTATGCGAGAGGCCGACATCGATAGCCGCCCAGTTGAGGTAATTGCTGCCGAATACCAGGAGGAGCAGGACCAGGGCCACGACCTTGTCCTCGTAGTAGTATTTCAGGAACCGTCGGAGCAGCCAAAGCCCCAGCAGCGACATCAGTAATCCGCCCAGCTGTATCGCCAGCTGGTATGGCGGGGAAAAGCCGTCAGCCGGATAGCCCAGCGGGCGGGCCAGCAGGTGGGCAACGGTGAAGAAAGGCAGGTACATCAGGGCCATCCCGGAGGAATACTTCATTACGAAGTTGCCCGATTGAGGATCGGTAAACCCATGCTGCAGATCGGTAGCGGGATGGTACTTGTCAAGGATGCCTTGCTGGAAAGCCAGGTGCCGGAGATCGTGGTAAATGAAGATCGCCGGCAGATAAGAGTAATACCCGGCCACATCCCAGGCGATGACCGCCTCCGTGGCTTCCTTCCGCCAGCGCGGGTAGTAGACCAGCGAGGCATAAACCAACAGGAGATAGCTCAGTATCAGGGACAGCCTGGATGCCATGCATGAGGATTTAGGTGATGCCGGATGTACCGCAATAATTTAAAGACGCCCTATAGACCAGCATCCCGCTCACCCTTCATAGGTAACCGCCGCATATCCCACATCCCCCGGCATCGGCGGATGCAGCTTCCGGACGGTGATACGGATGCCGGGCCCGGCCAGGTTCAGCTCCGACTTCAGGGCAGCGTAGATGCTGCGCACCAACGTCTCCAGCAAGGGCACCGGGTGGCTGAACACCTCCTGAACGATCCGGCTGATCTGCGTATAGTCCAGGAAAGGCCATTCTTCCTCCGCCGTCGCCGCCACGCTGATATCCACGTCCACCTCGTACCAGCCGCCCAGCACCGCTTCTTCCGGGTAAAGGCCGTGCTTCCCGTGCAGGCGCAACTTATGGACGGATACCGTTAGCATCGGCCGCAAGGTAAGTTTTGATACCGTCCGCTGCAAACTGCCGCCGCCGGCTAGGCCAACTGCTAACTGTCAGCGTATCTTGCAGCCCTCCGGCACCCATGCGGCACCTCTTTCTGCTATTATTTACTGCCTGCTGTTTCCTCTATCCCCGGCCTGCCGGGGCCCAGCACGTACTGCCCGCCCCATCGGTCCGCCTCCGGCAGATCTCGATCGCCGGCAACACCCTCACCCGCCGGGCGGTCATCCTCCGGGAACTGAGCGTGCAGGAGGGACAATGGCTGCCGAAGGATTCGCTCGAAAGCCTGATCGCGCAGACCAGGCTCCGGCTGGCCAACCTGGCGCTGTTCACTACTATAAAGATTGACGCCGTTACTACCGACTCGGTCACCGACTGGCAGATCACGGTCAAAGAGCGCTGGTATATCATCCCCAAGCCCAGCCTGCAGCTCGCCGACCGCAACTTTAATGTATGGTGGAAAGAACAGGACCGCGACCTGCGCCGCATCAACATAGGCCTCACCCTTACCCATAATAACTTCAGGGGCAACCTGGAACGGCTCAGCATAGCTGCCCAGGCCGGCTACACGCAGCGGCTGGGCATCGACTACCAGCGCCCCTATCTCGACCGGCGCCAACGGCACGGGGCCGGCTTTTCCTTCAATGCATCCCGCAGCGGAGAGCTGGCCTACACCACCGACAGCAACAAGCTGCGGTTCGTGCGGCTGCCCGGCAACCACATTATCCGCCAATACGATGCTGCGCTGCTGTATACCTACCGTCCGGCTTACGCCACCCGGCACCTGCTGCAGCTTTCCTACCACGATATCCGGATCGAGGACACGGTGGTGCACCTCAACCGGGATTATTTTGAGGGTGGCAGCGACCGGCTCCGGTACATAGAGCTGCTTTACCGGATAGACCAGAACTACGTAGACAACTGGAACTACCCGCTCACCGGCTTTAAAACCGTGAGCTATCTGATCCTCCGCAGCGGCCTGGAAGGCATGCGGGCACAGGCCCAGCTACGTACCGAGGCGGGGTGGTTTCATCGCGTCGCGCCTAAATGGTACACGGCGCTGATCTTCCGGGGCCGGCTCAGCCTTCCGGGCGATCAGCCGTACTACTTCCGCCCCGCGCTCGGCACCAAGACAGAGTATGTAAGGGGGTATGAATATTATGTGGCCGATGGCTCCCATTACGGGCTGCTCCGTGCCGATCTGAAGCGTGAGCTCCTGAATACGACCTTGTTGCAGCTGCCTTTCCGTTACCTGCCCTCCCTGCCCGTCCGCATCTACGCCAAGCTGTTTGCCGATGCCGGCTATGCGCGCAACGGGGATGCCGGCAACAGCTTCCTGAATGACCGCCTGCTGTATGGTTACGGCTTCGGGCTGGATATCGTCACCGCCTACGATCTGAAGATCAGGCTCGAATTCGCCTGGAATCACTTGGGTCAAAATGGGCTATTTTTACACCTCAACTCGGAGTGACCTTACTGCCGACAGATCTCTTTTCATGCTCGTAGCGCTATATAACCGGACCTTTGAAGAACGCGACATACCTACGCTGCAGCACATCGTCCAGATGCTGGAATGCCACCGCATCCAGATGATGTTTTACACGGATTTCTACCAACGGCTGCAGCCGCACCTGTCTTTTCACGATACCCCACGCCTCTTCACCGGCAAGCGTGACCTGCCCCCCCATACAGATATGTTGTTTTCCCTGGGCGGGGACGGTACCCTGCTGGATACCATCTCTTTTGTCGGCCAGTCCAACATCCCCTTGATCGGCATCAACCTGGGCCGGCTCGGCTTCCTGGCGGCCATACCGGTGGAGGAAGTGGACGACGCGATCCTCTCCCTCGTGCGCGGATCGTATACGCTGGAGAAGCGCTCCCTGATCCACCTCGATTCCAGTGTGCCCCTGTTCGACAGCTCCCCTTTCGCGCTGAATGAATTCACGATCCACCGAAAGGACTCCTCCTCCATGATCCGGATCCATACCTATCTGAACGGGGAGTTCCTGAACACTTACTGGGCCGACGGCCTCATCGTGTCCACGCCCACCGGATCCACCGGCTACTCCCTGAGCTGCGGCGGACCGGTTGTATTCCCGCAGACCTCCTCCTTCCTGATCACACCCGTGGCGCCGCACAACCTGAACATCCGCAGCATCATCGTCCCCGACGACAACGTGATCTCCTTCGAGGTGGAAGGCCGCGCCGAGCAGTTCCTCTGCACCCTGGACGCCCGCAGTGCTACCATCACCAGCGGCATCCAGCTGGCGGTGCGTAAGGAGACGTTCACCATCTCCCTCGTCCGCCCCGACGAGCATAACTTCCTCCGCACCATCCGCCAGAAGCTCTACTGGGGCCTCGACCGGCGGAACTAGGAGCAGTAATTCCGTTCACAGAAGCGGGCTTATCCCATAAAATTTTGGCAGCCTGCTATCGTAAAAAAGGGATAAAATATTGGTGTGCCTTATAATTGAAGTGCCGTCGACAAGCACACTCCACCCACGCTCCTTCCCACAACATCAAGGCTCATGGCCGGGATCACAGTAGTACCACAGCTCAATCGAAAGGCCGCCGGCAGCAGCGGTAACCGCTGCCGGCTGGCTTTTTGCCTACTTTTGGGCCAAGCCAAAAGTAGGGCCCGCCGCAGGGCGACTCGCGATAAACACCCGCGGCAGGCGACGCGCGAATGACGCGAAATACACCCGCGGCAGGCGACCCGTAAAGCATACCCACCGCAGGCAACCACCATCTTTCCAAACGCAACTTCCGGGGACTTCCAATGCTACTTTCTATCCCTGCGAAGCATAACTACCCATTATTTTTGGGGAGGGCCGGAGGCCTGGACCTCCATGAAGCTGCAGTGGCGTTGGCACCGTTCAGAGACAGGATGCCGGTGGGGCGGGGAAAACCCTAGGGCTGATTATCGACTGCGGAAGGGTCCCGGTGGAAGCCCCAGGAATCCTGTATATTTAGGATGGTCCTACAGCACCAGCGATCCTATGCGCGCCAGAACCCTCCCGCTGCTCATCTGCCTGTTAGCGCTGGCCCCATTTGCCGGCGCGCAAACGGTGGAAGTCTTAAAAACGGCGCAACAGCAGCTACCACCGGCCACGGACTTTGCCTTTATTGAGCCGAAGACCGACCCTGCGGGGTATACGTTCGTTTCGACCTACAAGGTCACCGGCAAGGGAGAAAGCGCCCGTATCACCAACCTCTTCCTCCTCATCTCCGAAAGAGCTTTGCAGGACGGCGCAACCTGCTTTAAGCTGGGCTCCTTCGAGCGCAACAGTGCCCGCGAGGAAGCAACGCTGGTGCTCGACACTTACTACTGGAATGACTCCGTTCGGCTGGAGAATTTCAATAACCACGAGCAGGACTGCATTTACATCTTTGGCGGAGAAGCGCCGGATGAGGACAATTCAATGCATTTCAAGATCAACAATGAAAAGAAAACCCTGAAGTCCGGCACCTGGTACCGGCATCAGCGAAAGGAAGGGGAGGAAGTAAAGATCAATGTGGGCGGCATCACAGGGATGACCGTATGGTACACTCTGCACGGCCATAAACCCAACCTGTTCCTCACCCTGACCGGCTTGGGCGTCGGCGGCGCTCCGGCCTCGTCGAACGTTGTCGGGCTGTCCGTGAACACCGGCCGTATCCGGCAGGTACCCGGCGACCTGGGATGCTTGCTGGTGCGCCTTTTAAAACCAGGCAACTAGGCGTGCAGGCAGGGGTGTGTTACGGAGATATGCTATTCCATAAGTGGCGTCGGGTGTTACCACCCGACGTGTTCCGTGGATTCCTTCTGATTCGCTCGAAGCTAAGGAGTGTCTTGACTACTTAAGGTGAGCTCCTTAGCGGGTATGGCATTATCCGAATCCGCTTATTGGTCCACCGGCTCCGGGAATTTACTATTATCAAATCGCTACCGGGAGGCCAGCTGGTCGGGCAGGAGAAATTGGTGGGGCAATAGCAGGCGCCGGGTACAGTTACTGCTCCCCATTGGACCTTCAAAAAGATGCCTGTACAATGGACGGTCAGTACATACGTTGAGATTATTCCCAGTGGCGTCGGGTGTTACCACCCGACGTGTTGCCGGATTTCTTCTTCCCAGTGGCGTCGGGTGTTACCACCCGACGTGTTGCCGGATTTCTTCTGACCTTGAAATTCCCGGTGGCGTCGGGTGTTACCACCCGACGTGTTGCTTGGATTTGACCTTGAAATTGAGGTGCTTCCTGACGACGTAACTTGAGCCCCGGAGCGGATGACCCGTGAACCAGGATTTGTAACGACTTCTATCCTATCTGAAGCACCCTTCCGTCATAGTCATCGCTCAACGAATTTCGCGTTCGCTATTCCCTTTCGGTCACAAACTCCGGCAACAGACGGCCCCATTGGAAGCGTACAGCGCCTTTCCAAAAGGTCGTGCTGAAATCATCGCTTAGGTCCTTACAGGATGGCAAACATTTACGAGCATTTCCGCATAGCCCGGCGTTCGTCTGGTACCGTTTGTCGAGCTTGTATTCGACCCACCTTTCTGCCGGGTCCTCCATAGTTCCAATGATCTGGGTAACTTCAGCAAAACCGTCAGAAAGCATGAGCATCATCAGCCAACTAGCTACTTCACTGAATCGCCGGGATGAGGTCCCTAACCAGGAGCTGGCCGCGCAAATAGCGGCTACGGACGACCGGGCCGGCGTTAAAGAGCTGGTTGAAACCCTGGCCGGCAAAAACAAGGACCTGCAAAGCGATTGCATCAAGGTGCTGTACGAGGTTGGCGAGCGAAAGCCGGCCTTGATCGCACCCTATCTGGGAGATTTTGTGGACTTGCTGACCAGTAAAACTTTCCAGCACATTGGGATCCTAAGCTTAGAATTCCACGTGGACAAGTTGTCGCG
>JADMIO013028590.1_pt1 | contig 150033 bp, 114 predicted proteins | sample 8958161 | NCBI WGS metagenome assembly JADMIO01 (sample SAMN16585339, study PRJNA669376) | soil metagenome | isolation source: Crop rotation soil | place: USA: Cullars Rotation, Alabama | collected 2011 | reverse complement strand
TCTGGGACCACGGTCCCACTCGTATCGTCGGTCTGATTATTAGTCTGGGACCACGGTCCCACTCGTATCGTCGGTCTGATTATTAGTCTGGGACCACGATCCCACTCGTGTTGTCGGTCTGATTATCGGTCTGGGACCACGGTCCCACTTGTATTGTCGATCAGACTATCAGCGTGAGACTACGATTCCATCAATGCCTGTCAAGGGCAAGTATTGACATTCGTCGTAACCTGTAGAACGGAGTAACCTCGGTGTGCGGTTGTATGCCTGCTGTGGATTGCTGCTGTGTCCTGCTTATCCACAACATTTTGCGCACGGTTATGTGGACAAAATACCTGGTTACCCAGGCCGTGCCGGCACGTTAACCGGGCTGCATCCGATGCAAGTGTGTCGCTGTCGACGAGCTCGCGAGCTCGGACATGAGGTTGCCCCGTATTCAGTGTCGCTGATTTGTATTGTCTGAAGTTGCTTTTACGTTAAGTTGATGCAGATCAATTAATACGATACCTGCGTCATAATTGATTATTTGACGTGGTTTGATGGCCTCCACGCACGTTGTGATATGTAGATGATAATCATTATCACTTTACGGGTCCTTTCCGGTGATCCGACAGGTTACGGGGCGGCGACCTCGCGGGTTTTCGCTATTTATGAAAATTTTCCGGTTTAAGGCGTTTCCGTTCTTCTTCGTCATAACTTAATGTTTTTATTTAAAATACCCTCTGAAAAGAAAGGAAACGACAGGTGCTGAAAGCGAGCTTTTTGGCCTCTGTCGTTTCCTTTCTCTGTTTTTGTCCGTGGAATGAACAATGGAAGTCCGAGCTCATCGCTAATAACTTCGTATAGCATACATTATACGAAGTTATATTCGATGCGGCCGATCTAGCAGAAAGTCAAAAGCCTCCGACCGGAGGCTTTTAACTTCTGTCACCTAGGTTACGCCCCGCCCTGCCACTCATCGCAGTACTGTTGTAATTCATTAAGCATTCTGCCGACATGGAAGCCATCACAAACGGCATGATGAACCTGAATCGCCAGCGGCATCAGCACCTTGTCGCCTTGCGTATAATATTTGCCCATGGTGAAAACGGGGGCGAAGAAGTTGTCCATATTGGCCACGTTTAAATCAAAACTGGTGAAACTCACCCAGGGATTGGCTGAGACGAAAAACATATTCTCAATAAACCCTTTAGGGAAATAGGCCAGGTTTTCACCGTAACACGCCACATCTTGCGAATATATGTGTAGAAACTGCCGGAAATCGTCGTGGTATTCACTCCAGAGCGATGAAAACGTTTCAGTTTGCTCATGGAAAACGGTGTAACAAGGGTGAACACTATCCCATATCACCAGCTCACCGTCTTTCATTGCCATACGAAATTCCGGATGAGCATTCATCAGGCGGGCAAGAATGTGAATAAAGGCCGGATAAAACTTGTGCTTATTTTTCTTTACGGTCTTTAAAAAGGCCGTAATATCCAGCTGAACGGTCTGGTTATAGGTACATTGAGCAACTGACTGAAATGCCTCAAAATGTTCTTTACGATGCCATTGGGATATATCAACGGTGGTATATCCAGTGATTTTTTTCTCCATTTTAGCTTCCTTAGCTCCTGAAAATCTCGATAACTCAAAAAATACGCCCGGTAGTGATCTTATTTCATTATGGTGAAAGTTGGAACCTCTTACGTGCCGATCAGATTAAAACGAAAGGCCCAGTCTTTCGACTGAGCCTTTCGTTTTATTTGACCATGTTGGTATGATTTAAATTAATACGACTCACTATAGGGTCAGTGCGGCCGCGACTTCAAGTCACGTGAATTCCAAGCTTCGGATCCCACTGTGCTGGAAAGGGGCTGTTCGAGTACAACACGGATCTCTTTGAGAGCACGACAATCGAACGCATGGTGGGCCATTACGAACAAGTATTGTCGGGTATGGTCCATGACGTAGAGCAGCCGATCTCAACATTGCCGCTGCTGACGCCGTCGGAGAGCCGGCAGTTGGGAAGCGAACTCCGGGCGGCACGAAGAGAGTTTCCGACTAACAAGTGTCTCCATGAAATATTTGAGGAGCAGGTGGAGCGCACGCCGAATGCGACGGCAGTCGTTTTTTCCGGGGAGTCTCTAACCTATCGAGAGTTGAATGAGCGAGCCAACCAGCTTGCACACCGGCTGCAAGCGCAGGGAGTGAAGGCCGACATGCGGATCGGACTGATGTTGGAGCGCTCGCTGGAAATGATCGTCGCCGTGCTGGGCACGCTCAAAGCAGGAGGGGCTTATGTTCCGCTCGATCCTTCGTATCCGCAAGAGCGACTCACATTACTACTCGAGGACGCGGGCGTTTCGTTGCTCCTGACGCAGCAGCAGTTCGGCGAAAAACTGGACCAGCCAGTGGCGCGTCTGATCTTTATCGACCGCGAGTGGGACGACCTTGAGTGCGAGAGCAAACTCAATCCCTGGTGTCCGGCGGATCCTGAGAGTCTGGCCTATGTGATTTATACGTCCGGTTCGACGGGGCGGCCGAAGGGAGTGATGGTAAGCCATGCCAGCGTGACGCGGCTGTTTGCCGCTACTGACGCATGGTTCAACTTCAATGCGAGCGACGTCTGGACGCTGTTTCATTCCTATGCTTTCGACTTCTCGGTGTGGGAGTTGTGGGGCGCGTTGCTCTATGGCGGACGCCTCGTGGTAGTGCCTTACTGGATCAGTCGCGCGCCGGACGAGTTCTTCAAGCTGCTGTGCTCGGAGCGAGTGACAGTACTTAACCAGACACCTTCCGCCTTCCGGCAATTGATTCGTGTGGATGAGTCGAGCAAGACGCGAGATCAACTTTCTTTACGGCTTATCGTCTTTGGCGGTGAAGCGCTCGAATTGCAAAGTCTCAAACCGTGGATCGAACGACATGGCGACGAACGCCCGCAGCTCGTCAATATGTATGGCATCACGGAAACCACGGTCCATGTGACGTACCGCCGGATTACCGATCGCGATCTGACGATGGCTCCGGGAAGCGTCATCGGCGAAGCGATTCCGGACCTCGACGTTTTTGTATTGGATAAACATCTGCAACCTGTACCGATCGGAGTGAGCGGACAGATGTTCGTGGGCGGGGCTGGTTTGGCACGCGGCTATTTGAACCTGGCTGAGTTGACGGCAGAAAAATTTATCCCGCATCCCTTCAGTAGAGTTGCTGGAGGGCGTTTGTACCAGACCGGGGATCTGGCGCGCTATCTGGCCAATGGAGAGCTCGAGTATCGGGGCCGCATTGATGAGCAGGTCAAGATACGCGGCTTCCGCATCGAATTGGGCGAAATCGAGGTTGCGTTGGGCCAGCATCCAGCCGTCCGCGAGGCATTAGTGTTATCGATGCCGAGAGATGACGGAGCCCATGAAAATCGGCTGGTTGCCTACCTTGTTTGTGAGAAAGATCAAGCACCGACCACCAGCGAGGTGCGCAGCTATTTAAAGGAGAAGCTCCCCGAGCACATGGTTCCGGCGGTATTCATGATGCTCGACGCCTTCCCGCTCACGGCGCACGGAAAAATCAATCGTCGAGCATTGCCGCGACCGGAACAAGAGCGTCCCGAGCTCGATGAGCACTACGTCGCTCCTCAAACCGCGGTGGAAGAAATTCTGGTGGCGATCTGGTCACAGGTCATCGGAATCCAGAGCATCGGCATTCACGATAATTTCTTTGAGCTTGGCGGCGACTCTATTCGCAGCATTCAAGTGAGCGTGTTGGCCCGCCAGCGAGGTTTGGAAGCATCCGTGGAACAACTGTTCCTGTACCAGACCATCCACGAACTGGCACAAGCTATTGCCGCTGCGGACGCGCCCGAAAGTACTGATCGGATTTCGGAGCCCTTCAGTCTTATCTCTGATGAAGACCGGTTGAAGCTTCCCGCAGATGTAGAAGACGCATATCCGCTCGCAATGCTTCAGGCAGGAATGCTGTTCCATTCCGAGTACAGTTCGGAGAGCGCGATTTATCACGACGTCTTTTCCTTCCATCTCAAGTTGCGTCTTGATGTTGAAGTCCTGAAGCTGGCTATACAGCAGGTCGCCACTTATCAGTCGACGCTCCGAACTTCGTTCGACCTGAGTAATTACAGTGTGCCGATGCAGTTAGTACACCGGTCCGTAGAGATCCCCCTGGAGGTCGCCGACCTTCGTCATTTATCTGCAGCAGAGCAGGATGACTCGCTTGCGGAATGGATTGCGACGGAAAAAAATCATGTCTTCGATTGGAGTTGTGCTCCGCTGCTGCGTTTCCATATTCACCTGCGAAGTCATGAGACCTTCCACTTAGAGCTTAGTTTCCACCATGCAATTCTGGATGGTTGGAGTGTGGCGACTATGCTTACGGATTTATTCCAAACCTACTTCTCGTTGCTCAATGGGAAAGCTCTTCCCGATGAAGCCGGCCTGGCCAGCTCGTACAGCGACTTTGTTGCTGCTGAACTGGAAGTTATAGCCTCGGAAGAAGCGCGCACCTATTGGCGCGAGAAATTAAGCGACGTGACAGTGATGAGACTGCCGCGGCCGGCACTACCACCACCACCTGGCTCTACGCCCGTCGGCCGGCATCAGGTAGATCTCACGTCTGAACTGTCAAATTCCTTAAAACACCTGGCGGGGCAAGCCGCTGTACCGCTCAAGACGGTCCTCCTTGCGGCGCATCTGCGAGCGATGAGCTTGCTCGGAGGGCACACGGATGTGCTGACCGGTGTCATCTCTCACGGGCGACCTGAAAAGGCTGACGGCGAACGCATAGTCGGGCTATTTCTTAACACTCTTCCCTTCCGCCTAAAACTGACAGGCGGTACCTGGCTCGAACTCATCCAGCAAACATTCGTGCAGGAGCGGGAGTTGTACCCAGTGCGGCGTTATCCGATGGCCCAACTCCAAAAAGAAACGGGTGGCAGGCCGCTCTTCGAGACCGCTTTCAGCTACATTCATTTTCACATCTATCAGGGACTACAGAACTCAGGTGAAATAGAAGTACTTGGAGTCAGTGGTTTTGAGCAGACGAATTTTACCTTCTCTGCCAACTTCCGTTTGGATCTGTCTACCTCAAACGCTTTGCTCAGACTGGACTACAACACCACAGAGCTCTCTCAGTCACAGATTGAGACGATCGGTCGTTATTACAGAAGAATTCTCGAAGCGATGGTGAGCGACCCTTCACAGCGGTACGACTCGCAGGACCTTCTGGGCGAAACGGAACTTAATCAATTACTGGTTGAATGGAACGATACGCGGCGAGAGTATCCGGCGGACTTGCCGTTGCAACAGTTCATCGAGGAGCAGGCGACGGTGAGACCGGAGGCGATCGCAGTTGTGTTTGAGCAGGAGCGGCTTAGCTATCGAGAGCTGAACGAGCGAGCGAACCAACTGGCGCACTATCTGCGGCAGGCAGGGATCGGAGCCGAGGCAGTAGTGGGGATCCTGATGGAGCGGTCGAGCGAATTGGTAATAGCGTTGCTGGCGACATTGAAAGCAGGAGGAGCTTATTTGCCGCTCGATCCCTCATATCCGAGCGAGCGACTCTCCTTCATGTTGGCCGACGGAGGCGTTTCGGTGCTGCTTACACAGCAGCGCTTCGTGAACCAGCTGTCCGTACCGCCAAGCCGAGTGCTGTGCGTGGATAGTGAGTGGGAAGAGTGCGTGGCCGAACACAGTAAGCAGAACCCGGCGGTGAATGTGGAGCCGGAGAACCTCGCTTATGTGATCTACACGTCAGGATCTACCGGACAGCCGAAGGGAGCGATGAACACGCAGCGAGGACTGGTGAACCGGCTGTTGTGGATGCAGGAAGCATACGGCCTTGGACCAGACGATGTGGTGTTACAGAAGACGCCATACAGTTTTGATGTGTCGGTGTGGGAGTTCTTCTGGCCCCTGATGGTTGGAGCGCGGCTGGTGGTAGCGCGACCGGGAGGACATCAGGACAGCAGCTACCTGAAGGAGTTGATAAAAGACGCCGGGGTGACGACGCTGCACTTTGTGCCGTCGATGCTGGCCGTATTCGTGGAAGAAGAAGGTGTGGCGGAGTGCGAGAAGCTGCGACTGGTGATCAGTAGCGGTGAAGCATTGTCAGAGGAGTTGACTGAACGTTTCTACGAGCGGCTGGGAGAGCAGGTGAAATTGCACAACCTGTATGGACCGACGGAAGCGGCGATCGATGTCTCGGCGTGGGAGTGCGAGCGGGGCAGCACGCGCGGGAGTGTGCCGATCGGACGGCCGATAGCGAATTTGCAGCTCTATATATTGGACGAAGGAATGCGAGCGGTGCCGGTGGGAGTCGCGGGTGAGTTGTACATCGGCGGCGTGGGATTGGGACGAGGATATTGGCGGCGAGCCGAGTTAACGGCGGAAAGGTTTGTCCCGCATCCGTACCGCGCAGGGGAGCGGTTGTACCGGACGGGAGACGTGGCGCGGTATGGGGCGGACGGAGCGATTGAGTACGTAGGGCGAATGGACCATCAGGTGAAAGTGCGGGGGTTCCGCATCGAGTTAGGAGAGGTGGAGGCGGCGTTGCGGAGCCATGCGGGGGTGCGAGAGGCAGTGGTAGTGGCACGGGCAGAAGAGAGTGGCGCGAGGCTGGTGGCGTATGTGGTGCGCAGCGGAGAGGTGACAGTGAGCAGTGCGGAGTTGCGACGCTATGTTGGGGAACGGTTGCCGGAGTACATGGTGCCGGCAGTGATCGTGGAGTTAGAGGAGTTGCCCCTGCTGTCCAACGGCAAGCTAAACCGCCGCGCGCTCCCCGTCACGGACGGAGCAGCGTTGGGCGTTAAGCGATCGTATGCGCCGCCAAGGACACCCGTTGAGAGACAACTAGTCGAAATGTGGCAAGAGTTGTTGGGAGTGGAAACAGTGGGAATTGATGATCACTTCTTTGAATTGGGTGGTCATTCACTCATGCTGACGCAACTCGCCTCCCGTATTCGCAAAGAGTTTCAGGTGAACATTCCCTTGCGAGTGTTGTTTGATGCTCCGACCATAACCGCTATGGCCGACGCGATTCTGACGCGACAGGTGGATCAAGTTGATAAGCGGAAAGTGGACGAGATGCTACAAAGATTGAAACGACTCTCACCCGAACAGATGAAAGCTCTGTTGGCAAGCGCCAAATGAAAACTCCGAAACCCATCCACCCATTACACAGATTGGTTCTTGAATCTGTGTAATCTGTAGATAAAGAACCGAAATGAAAATCCTGCTCACAATGAACCTGCCTTACACCCGTGTGCACGGCGGAACTAACAGATCTAATAAGAGTCTGGCCGAAGGTATCGCTGAGCGGGATCACAATGTTCGCGTCGTCGTTCCGGCACTGGCCACACCGAGCACGATCACTCTGGCGGAGCTGGTCGCAGGACTGGAAGCAGAAGGCATTGAGGTCATTTCAAATGGCGAAGCTTACATCTTTGAGATGAACTGCGTGGAAGTACACGCGGTGATTGAACCAACTCGCTTGCGAGCGTATCTCATGGAGCAGTTGCGCAGTTTCGACCCTGACTGGGCTTTCGTATCGGCAGAAGACCAATCGCAAAATCTGCTCGACGCGGCGTTGAAGGTATGTCCGACGCGCATTGTTTATTTAGCGCACACTCCGCAAATGTTTCCTTTCGGCCCGGCTAGTTTATACCCGGGAAAGGCGAGAACCGAACTCGTTGGACAAGCGGCAGCCATCATCTCCATTAGCCACTTCGTTGCAAACTATATCAAGCAGTGGACAGGCTTCGAGGTTTTTGTAAACCAGCCGCCGCATTTCGGCTCAGAACCTTTTCCCGATTTCGGGTGCTTTGATGAAGGTTATGTTTTGTTGATGAATGCCTGTGCGGTGAAGGGAATCTCTATCTTTCTCGCGCTTGCAAAGAAATGTCCTGATATTCAGTTCGCGGCTTTGGCCGGCTACGGCACCACACAGGCTGACCGTGAGGCGCTCGCGGCAGTGTCTAATATTACATTGCTACCGAATCTCCCAAATCTTGACGACATTCTTTGCCAGACGCGGCTGCTGCTGATGCCCACCCTGTGGGTCGAAGGTTTCGGCATGGCCACCGTCGATGTCATGCTACGAGGCATTCCCGTCCTGGCGAGCGATTTCGGTGGCCTGCCCGAAGCAAAACTGGGTACGGATTATCTTTTACCGGTGCGTCCGATTGCTCGCTTCGAGGAACAACTGGAAGACAATCTCCTTCCTGTCCCTATCGTTCCGGAACAGGATATTGGTCCGTGGCACACGGCCCTTACCGAATTGCTCTCGAATCGCAAGCTCTACGAAAGACAGTCGAAGGCGGCGCGAGAGGCCTCGCTAAAGTTTGTCAACAGTCTTAGCGTCGACCCGCTGCTGGAGATGTTGTCGAGCTTGTCTTCAAAAAAGTCCGCCAACACGAAACCGGCGGCGCGCAGTGTAAACCCTGATGAATCGAGTTCGAACGCGCCAATCGCCTCCGCACTGGACGACCTCACGCCAGAGCAACGCGCCATCATGCTGCTCTGGTTGGGGGAAGAAATTTCCGCTGTGAAGACTCCCAAAGCCGAGCCGCTGACGATTAAAAAGGCAACTCGAGACAAACCGATCCCGCTCTCGTTTGCACAACGGCGTCTCTGGTTTCTCGAACAACTGGGAGCGGTCGAGGCAGTTTATAACCTCCCTGTTAACTTACATCTCAGCGGTCGCCTCGATGTCGCCGCGGTGAAACAAACGCTGGCCGAGATTGTGCGACGCCACGAAATACTTCGCACGACCTTTGACGTTATTGACGGGGAGCCGACGCAGATCATTGCTCCTGAAGGAAAAATCGATCTGTCGATCCTTGACTTCTCTTCGCTATCACCCGACCAGCGAGCAGAACAGACTTCCCGCCACACTCGTGAGGAAGCACGCCGGCCCTTCGACTTGTCACATGGACCACTCCTGCGCGCCACACTTATACGACTCTCCGAGGAAGAGCACGTCGTGCTGTTGACGATGCACCACATCATTTCTGACGGTTGGTCCATTAGTGTGCTGATGAGAGAAATTGTGACGCTTTATGAGGCGTTCAGCGCAAAAAAAGCTTCGCCGCTGGAGGAGTTGCCAGTGCAGTATGCGGATTACGCTATCTGGCAGCGCAGCGAGTCGAGGGCCACTGTTTTGGAAGAGCAGCTTTCTTACTGGAAGCAGCGTCTGGCTGGTAGTTCGATTCTGGAACTGTCGTTGGATTACACACGACCGCGCGTGCAAACGTTTAATGGGGCCAGCCGTTCGAGAGAGTTGTCAAAAGTCTTGAGCGATGCACTGAAAACGTTGAGTCAGCGTGAAGACGTCACACTCTTCATGGCCATGCTGACCTGCTTCAAGATGCTGCTGGCGCGTTATACGCGACAGCAGGAGATTGTTGTTGGTACGCCCGTCGCAGGCCGCAATTTTCTCGAACTGGAAAATCTCATCGGCTTTTTCATCAACATGCTGGCTCTGCGTACAAGTGTGAGCGGCGATCCGAGTTTCCGGGAATTGCTCAGGCGCGTGAAAGAGATTGCGCTCGAAGCCTTTGAGCATCAGGATGTTCCATTCGAGCGTGTCGTGGAAGAGGTGCAGGTGGAACGCAACCTGGATCGCACGCCGCTCTTTCAGGTGGTGTTTCAGTTGCAGAACGCAACGCGCGAGCAAATAAAACTGCCGGGACTCTCTTTAAAGTCGTCGGAGTCTACGAATAATGAAGTCGCAAAATTTGAGTTGACGTGGGGCATCGCAGAGGCGTCATCCGGATTGGTCCTCATGATCGACTACAACACCGATCTTTTCCAGGCAACCACGATTGACCGAATGGCCAATCACTTCATCAGGTTGTTGGAAAGCGTCGTTGCGGATCCCGATCAACGGCTTTCCGCGTTACCAATTTTAACTACCAACGAGCGGCAGCGTTTGCTTGTCGATTGGAACGACACCGCGATTACTTTCCCGAAGGATCAATCCATCAGCAACCTCTTCGAAACCCAGGCTGAGCGGTTGCCCAGTGCACTAGCCGTCGTCTGTGGCGATGAAAAGCTGACTTACGCTGAGTTGAACCTGAGGGCTAACCAGCTAGCTCATTATTTGCACTCGCTCGGCATCGGGCCGGAGTCTCTGGTTGGCGTTTTGATGGAGCGCTCGGTCCCCATGGTGGTCGCCTTGCTTGCTGTGCTCAAGACTGGTGGTGCTTATCTCCCGCTCGATCCGGCTTACCCGCGAGATCGTCTGGCCTTCATGTTGAGCGATAGCGAAGTGACCGTGCTGCTCACGCAGGAAGAGTTGGCCCATGGACTGGGTGAAACTAATGCGCGCGTGATTTGTCTCGATCGTGATTGGGAAACAATCAGCCGTGCAGAAGGTGGGAATCCAGGCGTTTTGGTAACGCCGGAAAATCTTGCGTACGTCATCTACACGTCAGGCTCTACCGGACAACCCAAGGGTGTGCAAGTTCCGCATCGCGGCTTACTCAACCTGGTCCACTGGCATCATCAGTTTTACCACGTGAGCGCAGTTGATCGCGCAACACAAGTCGCGGGTGTAGGCTTCGACGCTTCTGTCTGGGAAGTGTGGCCTTACCTCACTGCCGGCGCTTGTCTTTACATAATCGACGATGAAACACGAACCACTCCCGAGGGGCTGCAACGGTGGCTGATCGAGAATGCGATCACGATCAGTTTTCTACCGACACCCCTGGCCGAAACCTTACTGGGCTTACAGTGGCCCAAAGAAACGCCGTTACGAGCGATTCTGACGGGAGGAGATAAGCTTCACGTATCTGCGCCCGAGTTCGCTCCTTTTGAACTCATTAACAATTATGGTCCAACTGAAAACACAGTGGTTGCGACCGCCGGATCGGTTTCATTCCGCACGCCAACCGGCAGGCTTCCGAATATCGGACGACCGATTGCAAACGTCGAAATTTATCTTCTGGACGAGCAACTGCAGCCAGTGCCGGTGGGTGTGAGCGGAGAGTTATATATCGGCGGTGAAAGCCTTGCGCGCGGCTACCTCAAACGTCCGGAGCTAACAGCCGAACGCTTTGTTCCGCATCCCTTCGCTGTGCAGCCGGGCTCGCGTCTCTACCGGACGGGCGACATGGCGCGCTACCTCGAAGATGGCCAAATTGATTTTTTGGGAAGGCTGGACCAGCAGGTGAAGGTCCGTGGCTATCGCATCGAGCTTGGTGAAATCGAAGCGGTGCTGAGCCTCCACGAGACGGTGCGCGAAGCGGTTGTTGCCGTTCGCACCGACGGCAGCGAAAAGCGTCTGGTGGCTTATGTAGCGGCCGCTGGAGAGCAGGGCGTGCAAGTAGAGGAGTTACGCCGTTACTTGAGAGAGTGTGTGCCGGACTACATGATTCCGTCGAACTTCATCGTGCTGGAGACACTGCCGCTAACGCCAAACGGAAAGATCGATAAAGGAGCATTACTCACACTTCAACCGACTCCCGTTAATGCTGCCCGCGATACCGGCACTCCAGTCGAAGAAATATTGGCAGGCATCTGGGGTGAGGTGCTCAATCTCACTGACGTCAGAACGGACGACAACTTCTTCGAGGTTGGAGGGCACTCTCTGCTCGCCACACAGTTGATGTCGCGTGTGCGCGAGGCCTTCCGGATTGAGTTGCCTTTACGCTACTTATTCGAAGAGCCGACGTTGACGGGACTTGCTGCACTAGTCGAGCGCGAGATGAAACTCAGTCCGGGCTTACAGTCGCCTCCGATCCTGCCCGCGCCCAGAAGCCATGCATTGCCACTCTCCTTCGCACAGCAGCGTTTCTGGTTTCTCGATCAGTTGGAACCTGATAGTGCCGTCTACAATATCTCGGTGGGAGTGCGGCTCACGGGCCAACTCAATCTCGAGGCTTTGCGGCGAACCTTCAATGAGCTGGTGCGACGCCACGAAATCCTTCGCACAAACTTTGCCGTGGTTGGTGGACAGCCAGTACAGATAATTTCCCCAAGTCTGACGCTGGAACTTCCGTTGATTGACCTCCACAAACTGCCAGAAGCTCTGAGAGAGGTGGAAGCACAGTGCATCATCGAAAGGGAGGCGCAGTATCACTTCAATCTCGCGACCGACCCGCTGCTGCGTGTCAGTCTCGTACAACTTTCCGAGGACGAGTACATCGCCCAAATGACGACACATCACGTCGTCCTGGACGGTTGGTCAATGAGCGTCTTGATAAGGGAAATCGCTGCGCTTTACGAAATGTTCGTCGCCGGCAAAGAGTCGTCGCTGCCCGAACTGTCCATTCAGTATGCGGACTTTGCAGTGTGGCAGCAGAATTGGTTAAGGGGCGAAGCGCTGGAAACGCAACTTTCCTACTGGCAGAAACAGCTGGCAGGAGTTCCCAGGCTCGCACTACCAACTGACAAGCCACGCCCGCCGATTCAGACCTTTGCAGGCACGACTGAAACCTTCACCATATCTTCCGAGATTACCAATCGCGTGAGAGTGCTCAGCCGCCAGAGCGGCGTCACCGTATTCATGACTTGGGTGGCAGCCTTCAATATTTTGCTCCAGCGTTACACGGGACAGGACGACATCGTCATCGGCTCCGGCAGTGCGAACCGCAACCGGTATGAGACCGAGCCATTGCTCGGCTGTTTCTTCAATATTCTCGTGCTGCGGACAGATCTGTCTGGAACTCCAACCTTCCGCGAGTTGTTGCAGCGCGTTCGAACTGTCACGCTGGGCGCTTATGCGCATCAGGATCTGCCATTTGAAAAATTGCTGGAAGAGCTGCAACCGGAACGAGACGCGGGCCGCTCACCACTCTTTCAAGTAGCCCTCACCTTCCAGAACTTCCCCGCACAGACGCTCGATCTGGGAGGATTGAAATTGACTCCGGTGTCGACTTCAAACCGCGTCGCCAAGTTTGACCTGAACCTCGCCGTCGAGGATACCGCGGATAACTTCCACGGGATTTTGGAGTTCAACACTGATCTATTTGAGCCCGCGACCATTACGCGAATGATCAGCCAACTGCAAATACTCCTGAAAAATATTGTGGAAAACCCGGACCAGGAAATCGAAAAAATCGGCATGAGCACTGAGCAGGAGAATAGAGAATTGATCGGCGTGTTCGATGAAGACTTAGCCGTTTACTGAAATACTTTGGCGAACCCTCTCCAATGCCGAGCGACTATCGCCCATGCAGACGCTCGACGGTCTTGTTCAATTACTCGATGGCGATCTCGAATTGTTCGGCTACGAGATCAGGGCCTTGACCGAACGCTACGGCGAAGTCTACACGCGCGATGCCACATTCATCCTGAGCCATCTCGAACAATTTGCCGCGCATCATGGCAACACGCTTCTCGGAATTCTCCAGCTCTACTCTGAATTCACACGTCAGGTGGTTGAAGACTCCAAAATGTTTGCCCGCACCGGACGCTATGAAAACAGTTTGGAAAGCGACATCGAACACCTTGTCTCCGATCCGACGTTCCAGTTGCACTACCTGTATTTCCTTACGCTCAGCAGCGCGCTGCTGCGGAGCCGCTACGAAGTTTTCAGTCACTACCGGAGCATGGTCAGAAAACATCTCGGCGGAGACAACCTGTGCCTCGAAATCGGAGGCGGCAACTGCATCGACGCCCTGTTTCTGAGCGACTTCGGACGTGTCGATGTGTTCGAGCGAAACGAGATGAGCCTGCTTTGGCAGAAGATCCTCGGCATTGAAAACAAAGTCACCCTGAAGATCGGTTACTACGATTTCGGGGACCGCGCGAAATACGATTTCGTCACGATGATCGAATTGCTCGAACACGTCAGCGATCCGGCGCAATATCTTAAAGGGGCGCACAGAGTCTTAAAGGATGAGGGCAACGCTTATCTCACCTTTGCGCTCCGGATGCCGCAGGTTGACCACCTCTTTCTATTCGAATCGATAGAGCAATGTCAGGGACTTCTGAGCGACAGTGGCTTCAGCATCGTTGAAGATTTCTGCACTATCAACACCCACCAGCCTTTCGCTGAGGAAACACGCTGGACATTGGCGAACGATCCGAAATCCGCCGTCACCTATTGCTGTTACGTGAAGAAACATGAAGCACGTGAAATCCAACGACTCATTGACGATTTCAACGACGGCTTGAACTTTAATTAGGAGTCTCTTACGACCCGAGCGGCTTGCGGTGGCCCAGTCAGTAATCCAAGTCCTTACAGCTTTGCAGAAGAGTCGGAACCGGTGGGCACAGCGCCAAAGGCGCGAAATACGACAGCCAGGGGCAAGCGCTGAGCAACGCGAGGCGCGTCGCCCCTGGTTAGGAGATATTAATTGAACGGAGCACTGCAAGTGCGAAATATCGTCGTTAGTTATTCCACTCTTTCAGTGCTTCACCATCATTGTGATTGTGATCCAGGGGCGACGCGCCTCGCGTTGCTCGGCGCGTGCCCCTGGGCTGTCATATCTCGAGCCTTTGGCGCTCAGCAGCTGAATTACGACTCTTGTACAAAGTCATTGCTGGACCACCGCGAGGAGTTCATATGGATTTTGGAATAATGTTCTTTTCCAGCAGCTCACAGGCAAATGACAAACGCAAGTATGGTTTGCTGATCGATGCCGCACGGTATGCCGACAAGCACGGCTTCACAGCAATATGGACACCGGAGCGCCACTTCCACGTGTTCGGTGGATTGTTTCCGAACCCGTCCTTGACCAGTGCCGCGCTTGCGATGGTGACGAATGATCTCCAAATCCGCGCCGGCAGCTTGATTTCTACCTTGCACCATCCAGTTCGTATCGCCGAAGACTGGTCCGTGATCGATAACCTTTCGGGAGGCCGTGTGGCTATCTCGTTTGGGTCAGGCTGGAACATCAACGATTTCATCTTTTTTCCCGAACGATATGCGAGCCGCCAGGCGATCATGTACGAGCAGGTGACAACAGTGCGCAGTCTATGGCGGGGCGAGCCAGTCGTGCAGACCAACAGTCTGGGAAAGGAGATCAGTGTAACGATCTACCCAAAGCCTCTACAGACTGAGTTGCCTGTTTGGATTACCTCTTCCGGAAACGCCGAGACGTTTGCCAGCGCTGGCGCCATCGGCGCTAATATTCTCACCCACCTGATCGGTCAGGATATTGAAACGCTGGCCACAAAGATTCAGCGCTATCGAAAAGCGCGCCATGAAAACGGATTTGATGTGGCCACCGGTAAAGTCTCGCTGATGCTTCACACTTATCTCGGAGACGATCTCGAGACGGTCAAAGCAAAGGTTCGGCATCCGTTCCGCGAGTATCTCCGCTCGGCTATCAACCTCGAAGAGACGGCGGCGAAAAGCGGGGGCGTCATCAGCGGTGGTCACAAGATAAGTCCGCACGACATTCCGGATCACATTAGAGAAGAGTTGCTCGACCTTACCTTCGAGCGGTACTTCCGCACTGCGGCCTTGATGGGCACCCCGTCGAATTGCAGAGAGTTGATTTGGCAGTTAGAGAGCATTGGGGTTGACGAGGTCGCCTGTCTTATTGATTTTCTTGACGACGATCGCGCGATACTCGAGAGCCTCGAATACGTAAACCAGGTTCGCGAATCGTTCTCACCCGAAGCGCTGAACCAATCTGCCCTGGAAACCGTCGGTGCATTCATGGACAACTTGGGCGAATAGGTCCTATAGGACAGATAGGCCCTATTCTACCGACAGTCAACTCATAGGAATAAGTTCAATGTGTGGGTTCGCCGGATACCTTGATTTGCGTGGCGAGCGCAGAGCAAAGAGAGACCTGCTTAACAGGATGACGGATACGCTCACCCATCGCGGTCCCGATTCGGCAGGCTGCTTCGTAGAGGCGAATCTAGGATTGGGTTTTCGTCGCCTGAGCATTATCGACCTCGCGGGAGGCGACCAGCCGCTATACAACGAAGATGGCTCCCTCGTTCTGGTATGCAACGGCGAGATTTATAACTACCGCGAGTTGAAACATCAACTCGAACAGAAAGGCCACGTCTTTCGCACACATAGCGACGTCGAAATAATCCTTCACCTCTACGAAGAAGAAGGAGAAGACTTACTGCAAAAGCTAAACGGCCAATTTGCTTTTGTGCTGTACGACAGGCGGAAGAAAATTCTCTTTCTGGCGCGGGACCAGTTTGGCATCAATCCTCTGTATTTCACTGTCGCTGACGGCGTCCTGATCTTCGCCTCGGAAATAAAAGCGATTCTCGAACATCCGCTTGTCGAGCGCCAGATCGACCTGACGGGTATGGATCAAATTCTCTCCTTCCCGGGGTTGGTTAGTCCGCGCACGATCTTTAAAGGTATCGAGAGTCTTAAGAGCGGACATTTCGCCACCGTAAAAAACGGCGATATCAAAATCAATGAATACTGGGATCTCGATTACCCGCGTACAGGGGATGTTTCGTACGATCGGCCCGAAAGTTTTTATATAGAAACACTCTTCGAGTTACTGGCCCAATCCGTGAAGTATCGTTTGCAGGCCGATGTGCCGGTTGGTTTTTATCTCAGCGGCGGGCTCGACTCCTCATTGATTGCCGCGGTGATCAAAAAGGTCTCTCCGCAGGTCAACCGTCATTCTTTTTCCATCAGCTTTACGGATCGCGAAATATGCGAAGGGAAGTATCAGAAGTTGATGGCCCAGCACGTCGGTTCCGAGCATCACGAAACCGTCTTCGACTGGACCGAGATCGCAGGCAGATTGCGAGACATGATTTGGCACTGTGAAAGCCCGGTCAAAGAATCTTTCAATACCTGTTCGATGGCGTTGTCCCAATCCGCGCGCGACCAGGACATCAAGGTGATTCTGGCTGGAGAGGGAGCCGACGAACTCTTTGCCGGTTATCCCGGATATCGTTTTGACCAACTCGGGCTCCGCAACTCCAAGCCCTATGATCTCGAGACCATCCTTGAGGACGAACTTCGAGAAAAGCTCTGGGGCGATAAGGACATCTTTTACGAAGTGGAACAAATTCGCCTTCGAGAGGTTAAGTTGGCTTTATACTCAACGGGCCTGAATGAACTGTTTGAGGATTTCGACTGCCTCAACCAGGAACTAGTCAACAAAGATCTGCTGCGAGATAGACACTTTGTTCACCAAAGGTCCTATTTGGATTTCAAGTTGCGGCTCTCGGATCATTTGCTCTCAGAGCACGGTGATCGAATGGTGCTGGCTAATTCCACTGAGGGTCGCTACCCGTTCCTGGACATAGAGCTGGTGGAATTCGCAACGAGGATCCCGCCTGATTTAAAGCTTAATAGCTTCACTGAGAAATATATCCTGAGAAAGATGGCCGAGGGTCTTGTGCCTCCGGAGATCATCAAGCGTGAAAAGTTTGGTTTCCGCGCGCCCGGCACTCCTTACCTGCTGAGGCAAAATATCGAATGGATTAACGACCTCCTTTCGTATGAACGAATCAAACGGCAGGGCTACTTCAATCCTGAAGTGACGGAAAGACTCAAGTCTCAATATTCGCAGCCCGGATTTAACTTAAATCCGCACCTCGAAATTGATCTCCTGATGGTGGTCCTCACCTTTAACATCCTCCTGGACTCCTTCAAGTTGCCCAGCTTGAATTAAGCGGCATTAAAAATGGCAACAGATTTTAGGTGGAACAAAGCCTTCGTGCTGGGAATTATCGGCGGAATGGGGCCCCTGGCCTCGGCGGAATTTCTCAAGACAATTTACGAGCACAGTCCAGGTAAACAGGAACAGGGATCAGCGAAGGTCTTGATGTACTCGGATCCGAGCTTCCCTGATCGTACGGAAGCCCTGTTGGCGGGTGCGGACGCCGTCGTGCTCGAAAAATTGATCGAGGCGTTGCAGTGTTTGCGTCGCCTGAACGTCTCCCGAATTGTCATTTGCTGCGTGACGATTCACCACCTCTTGCCGAAGCTCCGTGCCGATCTGAGAGAGCCGATTTGGTCGCTGCCGGACTTGATTTTCCGGCAAGTCTCATTGAGCAGGGAGCGACATCTTCTGCTCTGTTCGAGCGGCTCACGCAAGTTGGGAGTCTTCCGAAATCACGCTCAATGGCCAGCTTTAAAGGACCAGTTCATTTTGCCTGACGAAGACGATCAGACCCTGGTCCACCAGTGGATCTACCGGCTCAAGGGAGGTTACGAACCGCGTCGATTGATCTGCCCTCTGGAATCTCTCCTCGCTAAGTACAAAGCCAACTCATTCATCGCGGGCTGCACGGAGATACATCTGCTGGCGAAGCATTATGAAGCTGAAAATGGTAGCCGAAGAGAATATGGCTGCGTTGATCCATTAACAATAATCGCAAGGGACATTGCACTAGCGGCAAGGGAAGACCTATGAAACATGAAATCGTGCATGAATGGTTTAGCGAGGTTGCCGGAGAATTCCCAGGCAGCATCGCCATCGAAACCGCCACTGAACGCCTCAGCTACGCTCAGTTGGAGGAGAAGTCAAACACTCTCGCGAATTATCTAATCTCCCACGGTGCAACCAAAGGCTCTATGGTCGCTCTTCTCGCCGAGCAGACGCCCGCGATTATCACGGCAATCATCGGTATTCTTAAGGCAGGCTGCGTTTTCGTCCCGCTCGACTCTCGTATCCCCGAACAGAGAATGCAAACTCTGGTGGCGGAAGTATCGCCGACATGGTTCATTACAGAGTCCAAATTCTTACCTCGCCTTGGCCCATTCATGGACCAAACTGGCTTGCGGCCACGAATCATCTGTATCGATCAAAGAGGCACCTCCGACATCGACGTCGAGGATTATGCGGCCTTCCATGATGCCGCGATTCCAGGCCGGCCCAGCTTGCCGGATGACATGTGTTACGTTTATTTCACTTCGGGTTCTACCGGTAAACCGAAAGGAATAGCGGGACGTCTCAAAGCGATCGCTCATTTCATAAATTGGGAAATCGAAACGCTTGGCCTCACGCCAGGAACTCGCGTCAGCCAGTTCACGACGCCCGCTTTTGATGCGTATCTAAGAGATGTTTTTACGCCGTTGTGTGTGGGCGGCACGGTCTGCGTGCCGGAGAATTCCCAGACACTCCTGGATGGCAGCAAGTTGGTTGACGAGATAGATGCGCGGCAACTCAACCTGATTCACAGTGTTCCTTCGTTATTTCGATCTCTTGTCAATCAGGAACTCGATCCTCACAAATTCTCGGCCTTGCGATACATCCTCTTAGCGGGCGAGCCTTTGCTTCCAGCGGATGTCAGAAAATGGATGGACGTGTATGGCGCGCGCATTCGACTCGTCAATCTCTATGGGCCAACTGAGACCACTATGACGAAGTTCTCATATTTCGTAACGGCAGCGGACAGAGACCTGCGCTCCATTCCTATCGGCAAACCAATTGATGGTGCGCGCGCTTTGATATTTGATGCCAAAGGCAAGGTGTGTCCACCGGGCGTGGTGGGTGAGATCTTTATTCGGACTCCGTATCGCACGCTCGGTTATTACAACCAGCCGGAACTAACAAACGAAGTGTTCGTCCAGAATCCGTTCAACGATAACCCGAACGACCTTATCTACAAGACAGGCGATTTGGGCCGCATCCTGGAAGACGGCAATTTTGAATTCCTCGGCCGCAAAGACCAGCAGGTAAAGATTAGAGGCGTGCGTGTCGAGTTAAGAGAGATCGAAGGCTTGCTGCTTGGGCACAAGGAGGTGAAAGACGCGGTTGTCGTCGACCTCGAAGATTCCGCTCACAACAAGTACCTGTGCGCCTATCTGGTTTCCGAGAATGGGTTGGAAGTAAACACGCTGCGAGAGTTCCTCGGGCAAAGCTTGCCTGAGTACATGGTGCCCTCGGCCTTTGTCATCCTGGATGAGCTGCCCCGCACGATTAGTGGCAAGGTGGACAGGCGTTCGCTCCCCACGCCGGCACAGGCTCAATCTGAGCAGCAAGACTTCGTTGCTCCTCGCACCCCGGTTGAAGAAGAGGTGGCGAGAATGTGGGGCGAACTGCTGGGCGCAGAGCGGGTCAGCATTCACAGCAACTTTTTCGAGTTGGGCGGGCATTCCCTGCTCGCCACGCAACTGCTTTCACGCGTCCGAGCTACATTGGGAATCCAGTTACCATTACGTGATCTATTTGCTGCGCCGACGATAGCCGGAATGGCGCTCGCCATCACGCAGCTTCAGGTTGAGCAGCAGGATGATAAAGAGATGGCACGACTAATCGCAGAAATTCAAGCAATGCCCGAAGACGTTTTGGATGCCACCCTCAACGAGGAAGTTACTCACCTGAGCGCCAACACAGCAACACATTAATGCGGCCAGGCTGTGCGTCAGAAGTCATGATTGATGCCCGGACTCCATCCAACAGTGCCTTTTGAGGCAAGCATGTCAGCAATCAAAATCGAGACGCTCTCTCCGAAGCAACGAACACTGCTGGAGCTACGCCTGAAGCAGAAGAGCAGTGCCACCGTACCGTACCAGAAGCTTCAACCGCGGCCCAGAAATCTTGACGCAGGCGCGTTGCCGCTCTCCTTTGCACAGCAGCGCTTGTGGTTTCTGGACCAACTCACAGCGGGAAGCATTATGTATAACATTGCTACTGCCGCGAGACTCACCGGCCCGCTCAATCGCCTTGCCCTCGAGCAAACACTCGGCGAGATCGTCAGGCGACACGAAGTCCTGCGCACAACTTTCGCGACCATTGACGGGCAACCAGTTCAGGTCATCAATGAGACCACGTTCACTAGTTTGCCTTCGATAGATTTGACCGAATTGACGGAAGCTGACCGGAAAGCGACGGTGCGGCGGATTTCCACCGAAGAAGCTAATCGCCCGTTCGACCTCCAGCGCGGTCCGTTGTTGCGTGTGGTTTTGTTGAAGCTCGGTGCAATAGAGCATGTGGTCCTGTTTACGCTCCATCACATCGTCTGCGACGGCTCGACGTTACGGAAACTGTTCGGTGAAGTGATTGTCCTTTACGGAGCTTTCAGCCGGGGCGAACCGTCTCCGCTTAAGGATTTGCCGGTGCAGTATGCGGATTACGCCTACTGGCAACGACAATGGCTGCAAGGAGAGATGAAGGATGCTCAAGTACGCTATTGGAAAAAACATCTGCACACTCCGCTTCCCACGCTCAAGCTGCGCAATGCTCGCGCTCGGCCTTCCATTCCGAGCTATCGCGGAGCAAGTCAGGCGCGACTGTTCTCAGCAACGCTCTGCGATGAGGTCAAAGAACTGAGCCGTCAGCAAGACGCCACTCTCTACATGACGCTACTGTCTGCCTTCAACGTCTTGCTCTCTTACCATTCGGGTCAGCATGACATACTCGTCGGCACTCCTATCGCCGACCGCGGGCACGTCGAGTTGGAGGAACTCGTCGGCTGTTTCCTCAACACGCTGGTAATGCGCACAGACCTTTCGGGCAATCCCACATTCCGCGCGCTTGTGCGCCGGGTGCGCGAGATGGCTTTGAACGTTCACGCTCATCAGGAGCTTCCGTTTGAAGTGATCGTCGATGAAGTGCAGCCGGTGCGCAGTCTGAATCAGAACCCGCTCTTTCAGGTAGCTTTCACTCTGGAAAATGCCACCGCGAGCGCCCCACAGCTTTCCGATTTGACCGTAGAGTTCCTGGAGGCAGGCGGGACAACGGTTCAGTTCGATCTGGTTTTGCACATGGTTGATACGGGCGAGGGGCTGCTGGCCGCTTTGCAGTACAGCACCGATCTCTTCGACGAGGCCGACATCGTCAGGCTCCTGGACCACTTTGAAATTCTTTTGCATGCGGTCGTGGCCCGGCCCGATATCACCCTTGACCATCTCAACGAGATGTTGGCCCAAACGGACAGCCGGCAGAAACTCGCCAGAGGTAAAGAGGTCGAGGAGGCGGGTCTTCATAAGCTGAAAACTATTAAACGAAGAGCCATCATCTCAACGCCGCGACATGACGAAGAGGGAATCTTATGCTCGATGAGTTCCGCCCCATCCGTCGTAAAGCCCTGACCGTATCGTCGAGCTTAATCAAGACAAGTCACCTAAGGGAGGGAGCAACGCTGCCGCTGGTGATCGAGCCGGCGGTGCGCGGCATCAATCTCAATGCCTGGGCGGCGAGCCAACGTGAATTTATTCGAGAGCGTTTGCTCGAGCACGGCGGCATTCTGTTCAGAAATTTCAACATCAGGAACGCCTCGGAGTTCGAGCAGTTCATCAATGCTGTTTCCGGCGCTCCTTTGGAATACAACGAGCGTTCGTCGCCCCGCAGTCAAGTGAGTGGCAACATCTATACTTCGACCGATCATCCAGCCAATCAGCAAATCTTTTTGCACAACGAAAATTCTTATCAGCACACCTGGCCCATGAAGATCTTCTTTTTCTGTGAGAGAGCGGCGCAGCACAACGGCGAAACCCCCATCGCCGACGTGCGAAAGGTGTTCGCGCGCCTCAGACCTGAAGTCACAGAAGGCTTTAGTCAGAAGCACTGGATGTATATCCGTAATTTTGGCGATGGGATGGGGCTTTCGTGGCAGACGGTATTTCAGACGAGCGACAAAGCTGCGGTCGAGATGCATTGCCGGAAGAATGGCATCGAGGTCGAGTGGAAAGATGGTGATCGCCTGCGCACGCGTGCAGTGCGGCCTGCACTCGCCAGGCACCCGCAGACAGGCGAGATGGTCTGGTTCAATCACGCCATATTCTTTCACGTCACCACGCTTGAACCAGAGGTACGTGATGTATTGATGCGCACTTTCGGTCCGGAAGACTTTCCGACGAATACATGTTATGGCGATGGTTCACTCATCGAGCCTGACGTTCTAGACGAAGTACGCGAAGCATACCGGCAAGAGACGGTGACCTTTCCCTGGCAGGAAGGAGACATCCTGTTGCTGGACAATATGCTTGTAGCCCACGGACGTGCTTCTTATTCCGGTCCCCGGAAGATCCTCGTCGGGATGGCTGAACCCTGCAGCGACCGCGGCATCTAGTCAACGCGAGGGCTCGAGAAGAGGTCAATTACTCACGCCAGTCAACTCTTAAAGGACCAAAATGGGTAACGAAATAAAAGAGGGCTTTCGTCTCTCACCATCACAGGAGCGTCTCTGGTCGTTGCAGCCGGCTGAATGTGAAACGCCTTATTGTGCGCACTGCTCGATCCTGCTCGATGGTCCACTCGATGCACCCGCGCTGCGGTCGTCGATTGCTTCTGTTATCGATCGACATGAGATCTTGCGCACCAGCTTTCAGAGTTTGGAAGGGATGAATCTTCCGGTCCAGGTTATTGCAGATGACCATTCCTTTAGCGTAGACGAGTACGACTTTTGTTATTTGGATGAGCAAAATCAGGAAGCTCAAATAACAACGCTGGTCGAGAAAATAAGACGCGAGAGTCTTTATTTTATGGACGGCGTTTCTGTGCGAGTGGCCCTTGCGCGACTGGCTACCGACAAGCACGTGCTCATTCTCAGTTTGCCATCGCTCTGCTCGGATAGAGCGGGTCTCAATAATCTGGTGCGAGAAATTAGCCGCGCCTATCAGAGTTCCGTGCAAGGTGACGAACTGCCGGACGAGCCACTTCAATATGCTGATATCTCTGAATGGCAGAATGTTCTGCTCGAGTCTAATGAGACGGAAACCGGTCGAGAGTTTTGGCGTGATAAAGAATACTCATCATTACTTGATGTAAATCTTACCGGTGAAAAAGTTTCTGCCGGCGAGTCAGCATTTGCACCTGAAGTTCTGACATTCACCCTCGACGGCGAGACGACTGCGAAGATCAAATCACTGGCCCTCCAGAAAAAAACGTCGCCAGCCGCCATCATGCTGGCATCGTGGCAAACGCTTCTCTGGCGATTTACAGGTCAGGCAGAAGTCGTGATCGGGGTGGCTCACGATTGCCGTAGGTACGAAGAATTAAACGAAGCTCTCGGTCTATTTGTCCGCTACATTCCTATCTATTCCGATCTCGATCCACGTGCTTCTTTCATGAACGTCGTCAAGCAATGCGAAGAGGCGATGCGCGAAGTGGGTCAGTGGCAGGATTACTTTACCTTGCCGCTTGCTGCCATAGGGCAGCGAGCTTTCGCGTTCGGCTTTGAATACGCGTCTGGACCAGCAACGTTGAATGCCGCGGGTGTGCGCTTCAGCGTGCTCGCAGAACAGGTCTACACCGAGCCGTTCAAGCTCAAACTCAATTGTCGGGACAACGAAGCGGAGTACTTGCTGGAAGTGCAGTACGACGGTGGAAAGATCGAGCGCGCGGAAGCAGAGCGGCTGGCGCGTGGGTACGTGCAACTGGTGCGCAGCGCCGTCCGTGAAACTGAGGCGGAGATCAGACGGTTGGAGATCATGGACCACTGTGAGCGGCAGCAGGTCTTAGTCGAATGGAACCGCACGTCGTCGACCTATTCGCCGGAGATTTGTATCCACCGACTATTTGAAGCGCAGGCGGAACGTACGCCGAAGCGGATTGCGGTGGTTTATGAAGGCGAGCAAATGAGCTACGAGGAGTTGAATCGTAGGGCGAACCAGGTAGCGCACTATCTCAGGGAAAGAGGAGTGGGGCCGGAAGTGTTTGTGGGCATCATGATGGAACGCTCGATGGAGATGGTGGTCGCGCTACTGGGAGTACTCAAGGCAGGAGGGGCGTATGTACCGCTGGATCCTGATTATCCGCGGGAACGGCTGCGGTTCATGCTGGCCGATGCGGAGCCGGCGGTGTTGCTGACGCAGCAGCAACTGGTAGAGCGTCTCGGAGGAGATGAGAACCGCGTTTGGCGGGGACAGTTGTTCTGCATTGATGCGTTGAAGAACCGCATTGCTGAGTGCGCGGAGAAGAACCTTGAGGTGGCAGTGACACCGCAGCATCTGGCCTATGTGATTTATACCTCTGGTTCGAGTGGACAGCCGAAAGGCGTGATGGTGTCGCACCGGGCCATAGCGAACCGGCTGCTGTGGATGCAGCAGGAGTTGCCCCTGCTGGAAAGCGACCGTGTGCTACAGAAAACAGCCTTTAGTTTTGACGCGTCGATATGGGAGTTCTTCGTGCCGCTGATGGTTGGGGCGCAACTGGAGTTGGCCCGACCCGGAGGACAACAGGAGAGCGGCTATCTGGCGACGTTGATCGCGGAGCGGCGGATAACCATCTTGCAGGTAGTGCCGACGATGTTAGCGGTGTTGCTGGAGGAAGAAGGGTGGGCGCGGTGTGAGAGTCTGCGGCGGGTTTACTGTGGCGGGGAGAGGTTTTCTGAAGAGTTGAGGAAGCGCTTCTACGAGCGGCTGGGAGAGCGGCGGGTGGAGTTGCACAACCTGTATGGGCCGACGGAAGCAGCGATTGATGCCACGCATTGGGAGTGTGAGCGAGAGAGTAAACGAGGAAGCGTGCCGATCGGGCGGCCGCTGGTGAACGTCGAGACCTATGTTTTGGGGCCGGAGCTGGAAGCAGTGCCGGTGGGAGTGATTGGAGAGTTGTACATCGGCGGCGTGGGGTTGGGACGAGGATACTGGGGGCGACCGGAGTTAACGGCGGAAAAATTTATCCCGCATCCGTACAGCGTGGCGAAAGGAGCGCGGCTTTACCGGACCGGGGATATGGCTCGGTATGCGGCCGACGGCGCGATTGAGTATTTGGGGCGAGTGGACCATCAGGTAAAGGTGCGCGGCTTCCGCATCGAGTTGGGCGAGGTGGAGGCGGCTTTGCGAGGGCATCCCGGAGTGCACGAGGCAGTAGTAGTCGCACGCACGGATGAGACGACGCATAACCGCCTGGTTGGGTATGTTGTTCCACGACAAGAGCGCAAGCGGCATCTTTCTGAACAGCCTCTTCACCTGTTACCGAACGGCCTGAAAGTCGCTCATCTTAATAAGAATGAAACGGAAGTTATTTACAAAGAAATCTTCGAGGACTTCACCTACCTGCGGCACGGAATCACCCTTCACGACGGCGACACTGTTTTTGATGTTGGCGCTAACATCGGTTTGTTCTCCTTGTTTGTGCATCATGTTTGTCGCGACGCGAAAGTCTTTGCCTTCGAGCCGATTCCCTCGACCGTAAAACAGCTTAAGGCAAACGTTAGTCTCTACGACTTAAACGTCAAAGTTTTTGATTGCGGTCTCTCAAACGAGGCGGGTAGCGCCACTTTCAGTTTCTACCCACGCATGTCTGCAATGTCAGGTCGCTACACCGATGAGTTAGAAGACTCGGAAATTACGCGCGCCTTCATGAGCAATCAGGACGCGAGACTAAATGCGTACGCCGACGAATTGCTCGAAGGCAGGTTCCAGAAAGAGACCTACGAGTGCCAATTGAGAACCATCTCCAATGTTATTCGAGAACAGGGAATCGAGTGCATTGACCTGCTTAAGATCGATGCGGAAAAGAGTGAGCTGGACGTGGTCCATGGTATTGCCGAGGGTGACTGGGAAAAAATAAAGCAGGTCGTTGTAGAGGTGCAGGACTGCGAGGGCCGGCTCGAAAAAATCGAACAGTTGCTTAAGAAGAACGGCTTCCAGGTAGTAGTAGAGCAGGATGCAATTCTCAGGAATACAAGACTGTACAACGTCTATGCGACGCGCGGGGACCAGCGGGCGGAAATTTCCGAGCTGGACGAAGTGCGAGACAGAATTGAGGAAGGACGACTGTTGCTCGAAGGCAGACGTGGCGTTGGCACTGACGAGTTGAAGCGTTATCTGAAAGTGCGCCTGCCTGACTACATGATCCCTTCAGTGTTTGTTTTTCTCAGGTCTTTGCCAGTCACTCCGAATGGCAAGCTGGACCGTCGCGCGCTGCCCACTCCCGACTCAACACGTCCCGATGCGGATGAGTCCTATGTTGCGCCGCGCACGTCTGTCGAAGAGGTGCTCGCTGGTATTTGGGCGCAGATTCTGGGAGTCAAAAGGATCGGCATTCACGATAACTTTTTCAATCTCGGCGGCGATTCGATTCTTAGTATTCAAGTCATCGCGCGGGCCAACCAGGCCGGTCTGCATCTCACGCCGACCCAGCTCTTCGCGCATCAGACGATTGCCGAACTCGCATCGGTCGCGCGAATGGCTGAGGCATCTGCCGCTGAGCAGGGATTGGTTACAGGTCCGTTGCCTTTGACGCCGGCGCAGCACTGGTTCTTTGAACAGGATGTCCCCGAGCGGCATCACTGGAATCAGTCGCTGTTCTCCGAATCGCGCGAGAAACTTGACGTTGCATTAGTTAAAGAGGCAGTGCAACAAATCCTCGCTCATCACGACGCCTTGCGGCTGCGCTTTAAACGGGACGAAACAGGCTGGTCGCAGAACAATGCCTCGGTAGGGGAAGACGCGCCGCTCTCCTGTTTTGATTTCTCGACGCTGGACCAATCTGCACAGCGCGCGGCGGTAGAAACAACCGCGGCGGAATTACAGACGAGTCTTAACCTTTCGGACGGACCACTGGTACGTGTGGCGCTCTTCAAGCTGGGCGCCACGCAGCCCGACCGGCTGCTGATCGTCGCCCATCACCTCGTCGTCGATACGGTCTCGTGGCGTATCCTGCTCGAAGACTTTCATACCGTTTACCAACAACTGAGTCGAAACGAGAACGTTTCTCTGCCGCCGAAGACCACTTCGTTCAAATACTGGTCGCATCAGCTCACCCAATACGCGCAATCGCATGAGCTACGCGAGGAGCTGACTTACTGGCTCGATCCGTTGCGCGCCGGCATCAGCAGTGTCCCGTTAGACAAGCCGCATGGCGTTAACACGAAAGACTCGACACGTTCCGTCACGGTGGCGCTGAGCGTTGAAGAGACGCAAGCCCTGTTGCAAAAGGTGCCGAAGGCTTTCAGCACACAAATCAATGAAGTCTTGCTGACGGCGGTGGCGCAGGCGTGGACGCGCTGGACTGGAGAGCGCTCAATCTTAATTGCCATGGAGGGGCATGGGCGCGAAGACATCTTTAAGGACGTTGATCTTTCTCGCACGGTCGGTTGGTTTACAACTTTGTTTCCCGTCTGCTTACACCTTCAGAATCCTTCAGACATGGGCGACTCCCTGAAGTCAATTAAAGAACAGTTGCGGCAAGTCCCGAATCGCGGTTTTGGTTACGGTGTCCTGAAGTACTTGTGTCGAGATAACAAGCTCACAGAGCGCCTGCGATCACTCCCGGCAGCGGAAATCAGTTTCAACTATCTGGGCCAATTCGATCAGGTTTTACCGGCTGACTCACCCTTTTCGCCCGCGCGCGAATCGAGTGGCGCTAATAACAATCTTCATGCGAATCGCACCTACGTTTTGGAAATTGGCGGCAGTGTTGCCGGCGGGCGGCTGCAACTGCAGTGTGCTTACAGCGAGAATCTACATCGACGGGATACGATTGCGCGCTTCGCCGAATCGTTCATCAGCACTCTGCGGGAGATTATTTCACAAAGCACGTTGCCTCAAACGAATGGCCGGGCGCCTTCAGACTTTCCGCTTGCTCACCTCGATCAGGACAAACTCGACTGGCTCATGGCCAACCGGCCACAGTTGGAAGATATTTATCCACTATCACCACTTCAGCACGGCATGCTCTTTCATACGGTTTACTCGCCCGGGCTTGGAATGTACATGGAGCAGGTAAGCTGTACGCTGCGAGGCGACTTCAACCTCACGGCTTTCAAACAATCCTGGCAGCGTGTAATGGAACGGCATGCGATTCTACGCACCGCATTTGTTTGGGAGAATCTTAACGAACCACTACAAACCGTTTCGACTAACGTCGAGCTTCCAATGGAGCAACTTGATTGGCGTGTCTTATCGACCGCTGAACAACACGAATGCTGGACCGAGTATTTGAAAGCAGACCGCGAGCGCGGCTTCGATCCGGCACAGTCGCCGCTGATGCGCATACTGCTGGCGCGAACCAGTGATGAAGCTCTCTATTGCGTCTGGAGCTTTCATCACCTGCTCCTTGATGGCTGGTGTATATCGATGATGCTTCGTGAAGTCTTCATGTTCTACGAAGCATTCAATCAGGGTGTGCAGGTGGAAATGGAATCGTGTCGACCCTATCGTGACTATATCTCATGGCTTCGACGCCAGTCGTTATTACCGTCCGAAGATTTCTGGCGTCGTGCCCTTAAAGGGTTCACTGCGCCGACTCCTCTAGGAGGCGAGCTTCATGCTGATCACAGCTCCGAGGAGAACCTGGAGTCCGATCGACTTGAAGTCCACCTGTCCGTCGAGACGACAAACGCGCTCCAAGCCTTTGCGCGACAGCACCAGTTAACTTTCTATACGCTGGTCCAGGGAGCGTGGGCACTCGTTCTGGGCCAACACAGCAAGACACACGATGTTGTTTTCGGCACAGTCATATCAGGTCGTCCGGCTGATTTGCCTGGAGTCGAAACCATAGTTGGGCCATTCATCAACACCATGCCGGTGCGTGTCAAAATTCCGCTTCAGGCATCGCTGCTGGATTGGCTCAAGGAATTGCAAACTCAACAAGTCGAAGCGCGACAGCACGAACATAGCCCGCTGGTCCAGGTTAAGGGTTGGAGTGAAGTGCCACGAGGACTTCCGTTGTTCGAGAGTCTGCTGACTTTTGAGAATCGTCCATCCGGTTTTACTGCGCCCGAGCAGAAGCCCACTCTTAGGATCAGCAATCTCTACCACTGGAACCGGAATAACCTGCCGCTGACGATGGTTGTTAATCCGGCCCATCAATTAACACTCCAGGCAACTTACGATGGCCGTCGTTTTCAAGCGGCATTGATCAATCAACTATTGAGTCGTTTCAAGACGGCACTGGAAAGCATGCTCGCGCAACCCGATGCCAGGTTACAGGACATCGAACTGCTGAGTGAGGCCGAGAGGACCAAGCTGAAAGAGGCGGAAACCAAACGCGTGGTTACGAAGTTTAGCCGTTTCAAGAATATCAAACCGAAGTTTGTCGAAGTCGAGCAGCCAGGCTTGATTAAGACAAGTTATTTTGCGCCCGATCAAACACTGCCACTGATTATCGAGCCGGCTATTACCGACGTTGATCCGGCAAACTGGGCTTCGAACAATCGCGATTTCATCGATGCGGAACTACGCCGCCACGGGTCCATACTCTTCCGAAACTTCCAACTGCATTCCGTTGCCGACTTCGAGAACTTCGCGCAGGGTATCCATCCGGAGTTGTTCAGTAACTATGGAGATCTACCCCGAGAAGAGAGCAGCAGCAAAGTCTATAAATCAACTCCTTACCCTCCGGACAAAGCCATTCTCTTTCATAACGAGAGCTCTCATCTCCGTCACTGGCCCATGAAACAATGGTTCTACTGTGTCAAGGCCGCTGAGCAGGGTGGCGAAACACCTATTGTGGATTGTCGAAGAGTCTACAGTCTTCTCGACCCTGAAATCGCGGCACGGTTCGCTTCAAAGCAGTTGATGTATGTCCGCAATTTTACGGATGGCATTGATGTTAGTTGGCAAGAGTTCTTCAAAACGACAGACCGGAGCGTGGTAGAAGAGTGTTGTCACGAGGCTGCGATGGGTTTCGAGTGGAAGGAAAACGGGCTGAAGATTACGCAAGTTTGCCAGGCAGTAACAAAACATCCCACCACAGGCGAGACAGTTTTTTTCAATCAGATTCAACTACATCACATTTCCTGCCTGGAACCAGAAGCACGCGAAAACATTCTGGCTCTCTTTCAGGAGAAAGATTTTCCACGCAACGTCTACTACGGCGACGGTTCAGTCATTGAAGATTCTGTAGTGGATGAAATTCGTCAGGTTTACGAACGCGCGGCAGTCAAGTTTGCGTGGCGGGAAAGCGATGTCTTGATGGTCGACAACATGCTGGTCGCACATGCGCGCGCGCCTTTTATAGGTTCACGCAAAATCGTGGTGGCCATGGGCCAGATGATGAGCAACGAGCAAGTGCAGGAGAATTAACAGTGCAAGGTTGTCGTCTTTCACCGGGACAAAAACATCTCTGGTTGGTCCAGCAAGGCAAGCCGGATTTCCGCGCCGGGTGCACTGTACTCATCGAAGGAAAACTCGATGTAAACACTCTGGAAGAGGCGTTTCGTCTGGTCATTCGCCGCCATGAAATTCTTCGTACAACTTTTCGTCACCTGCCTGGCATGAAAATTCCAGTGCAGCTTGTGGGTAACGGCGAAGTGGAGTTTCACATCGAACAGTGGCTTCCAGCGGTGGAGTCGGAAGGCCCTGGTCCATTGCAGGCTTGGCTGGAGACACTTCCCGATACGAAGCAGCTTTTGCACATTAGCCTTCCTTCGTTGTGCGCCGATGCGTGGTCGCTGAAGAATCTTGTACGCGAAATCGTCGAAAGCTACGAGGGACGATTGGTGCAAGCGGACACCGAAGTGACGCAGTACGTTCAGTTCTCCGAATGGCAAAACGAACTTCTCGAAGGCGACGCGGTGGAGGAAGGACGAGAGTTCTGGCGCGAGAAGTATTCCGCGCAGGAGACAGAGTTAACTCTCCCCTTTGAAATACAAAATCCCGAGAAGAGTTTCAACGCGCTTTCAATTCGACACTCGATTAATTCCGACTTACGGCGGAGTATCGAATCATTTGCGCAGCAGCGGAACACGACAGTTGAAGTAGTCCTATTAGCTTGCTGGCAATCCCTGCTCTGGAAACTGCTGAGAAAGTCTCCCCTCATCATCAGTCAAACATTTCATGGTCGAAGCTATGAAGAGTTGCATGGCGCGCTCGGATTATTTGCGAGGGATCTGCCGATTCAAGTTCAGTTTGAAGAGAGTTCAAGTTTCAGCGATGTACTTGAGCAATGCCAGAAAGCTATGCGCGAAGCCTACGAGTGGCAGGATTACTTCGCCTTCCCCGGCGCTGACGCTGGCCGGCATGGTTTCGGCTTTAAATACTCATCAGCACTACCGTCGATGAATGTTGGCGGGGTGCGGTTCAACATGCTCGCAGAGCAAGTCTACACCGAGCCGTTCAAGCTGGGGCTCACTTGCCGCGAAGACGGAGCGAAGTACCTCCTGGAAGTGCAGTATGACGCTGGAAAGATCGAGCGCACGGAAGCGGAGCGGTTGGCGCATAGATACGTGCAGTTGGTGCGCAATGCGGTTGTTGGATCTGACGTGCAAATCGGACGGCTGGAGATCATGGAGGAATCTGAGCGCGAACAGATATTGGGTGAGTGGAATCGGACGAAAGCGGAATACGGGTTAAGTGGGTGTGTGCATGAAGTGATCGAGCAACAGGCTGCGCGCACGCCGGAAGAGTTGGCGGTGGTGTATGAGGCAGAGGGAGTAACGTACCGGGAACTGAACCAGCGCGCCAACCAACTGGCCCATTACCTGCGCTCGTGCGGCATTGGCTTGGAGAGTCGAGTTGGGTTGTTGCTGGAGCGGTCAGTGGAGAGTGTGATTGCGTTGTTGGCGGTGCTCAAAGCAGGGGCGGCCTACGTGCCGTTGGATGTGGCGCAGCCGGCGGTGCGTCTGGAGTGGATGCTGGCGGATGCCGGGGTGGAGGCGCTGATCACGCGCGCCGAGTGGGCAGTGGAGTTGGGGGCCGGAGCGAAGCAGATCCGGTTGGACGAACAAGCGAGTGAGATCGGAAGACAGAGCGAGGAGAATGTGGCGGCCGGAACGCAGGTGGAGAATCTGGCTTATGTGATTTACACCTCGGGATCGACGGGTCAAGCGAAGGGGATAGGGGTGGAGCACCGGCAACTGGTGAACTATATCGGGGCCATCAGTGAGCGGCTGCAGGAGCAGGGAAGTAGTAGGCCGCGGAGTTACGCGACGGTGACCACGTTTGCAGCGGATCTGGGACACACGATGATCTTTCCGGCGCTGTGCAGCGGAGCGACGCTGCATGTGATCGGGGTGGAGCGAGCCGGGAGCAGTGAGGAAATGGGGCGCTACATGAGAGCGCACGAAGTGGAGTGTTTGAAGATTGTGCCTAGTCACTTGCAGGCGTTGTTGAGTGGCGCCGACGGTGGCGAAGTGTTGCCGCGGCGCTGGCTGGTGGTGGGCGGAGAGGCGGCGAGCGCGGAGCTAGTGAGGCGGGTGCAGGAGCTGCAGCCAGGCTGTCGGGTGTTGAATCACTATGGGCCGACGGAGACGACGGTGGGGGTGTTGGCGGGAGAAGTAAAGCCGGCGGAGGTAGCGCGCGGCGGGCGAGTGGCGTTGGGGCGGCCGTTGGGAAATGTGCAGGCTTATATATTGGACGAGGCGGGAGCGGGAGTGATGCCGGTGTGGCTGACGGGAGAGCTGTACATCGGGGGCGCGAGTGTGGGGCGAGGCTATTTGAAGAGCGCGGCGGAGACGGCGGCGCGGTTTGTGCCGGACCCGTACAGCGGGGAGGTTGGAGCGCGGCTGTACCGGACGGGAGACCGGGGGCGCTGGCGCGGGGACGGTAAGGTGGAGTTTCTGGGGCGCGTGGACCATCAGGTGAAGGTGCGTGGCTATCGGGTGGAGTTGGGAGAGATCGAGGCGGTGCTACGGGAACACGAGGGGGTGGCGGAGAGCGTGGTACTGCTCCGGGAGGAGCGGCTGGTGGGTTACTACGTGAGGCAGCGGCGAGAGAGAGAAGTGGAGAGTCGCGAATTGCGTGGCTGGTTGAGCGAGCGGTTGCCGGAATACATGGTGCCGTGGGTGTTAGTGGAAGTGGCGCGGCTGCCGCTGACGGCGAATGGAAAGATCGATATGCGAGCGCTGCCGGCGCCCGAGGAGATACCGCGTGAGGAGAGCTATGAGGCGCCGCGAACGGAGATAGAAGCGGTACTGGCAGGCATTTGGTCTGAAGTGCTGCGGGTGGAGCGAGTTGGTGTGCGCGACAATTTCTTTGAGTTAGGTGGTCACTCTTTGCTTGCGATGCAGATCATTTCGCGAGTGCGTGAGACGTTTCAAGTTGAGCTTCCGCTGCGGATTCTCTTTGACGCGACGAGTGTGGAAGAGTTAGCCCGAGCCATGCTGGCTTATGAATCGAAGCCGGGACAAATGGAAAACATCGCCAGACTTCTGCAGAAGATCAAGAACATGTCCAGTGCTGATATCAGAGCGGCACTCGAGACGAAGAAGAACAGAAAGAGCATGGTGTCGTCCGGAATTCCTCAGTGAAACCCTAACATTCGAAATCGACTTCTGATTACGAACTTGTCTGTAGTCAACAAGCCTTCGAAGTCGACGGAAGCAATATGTTCAACCTCGAATTTTTCCCGACAAACGGTGCGAAGTGATCTTCGTTCCTCAACCTCAACCAAAGCCTAACGGCAGAAAAGGAGTAAACACCATGTTAGAGAACGCTCAAAACGACAACAACGTCGAGGCCAAGCCTTTGACCTTCGTTAAGATGACGGTTGAAGAGAACGCGCCATCGCAGGTGAGGATGCGCGACGTTGGAGACCTTGGCATTGCTCAAGGTGATTAATAACTAAACCCTTCAGTTTCTCTGGTCCCCGTCGTGAGCTCAAGGCTGCCTCGATGTCGTGGAACGCTGCGCGGGGCAGCTTAGACTGAGACCAAGAAAGAAAAAGCGGTGAATAAGTTAGATCTGATTCTAGTTTCCATGCCTTGGGCATCCGTTCATCGGACGCCCATTCAAGTGGGAATTCTCCGCTCGGCCGTCGAGAAAGCAGGATTTAGTGTCACCACTAGATCCTTCTTTCTCTCGGCCATAGAGTACTTCTCTTCTGCCACGGCTGACCTTTCCTCTGCCGAGCGCATCACGGTCGCAGATTACGACGTAATCTCTGAATCTTCATGGAGAGTCGGCATGGGGGACTGGATTTTCGTGGTGCCACCTTATTGTGCCCCTGGTGTCGAGTTAGACGAAGAGTATTTTTCTTATTTACGCTCTCACGAAGTGTCAGAGGAGTTGATTTCGAAAGCCGTACAGATGCGCGCCTTAGTTCCGTCGTTTCTACAGATGTGTGTGGAAGATATTCTGGCCGCGTCTCCGAGAGTAGTAGGGTTTACTAGTTCTTTTAGTCAAAATGTTCCGTCGCTAACTTTATCGAAGATGTTGAAGGAGCGAGATCCCTCAATTCATATCGTATTTGGAGGTGCAAACTGTGACGGCGGTATGGGTGCGGCGCTTCATCGTACGTTCCAATGGATTGATACGGTGGTGTGTGGCAAAGGCGAACATGCTTTAGTCGAACTCGTTCATGACATCGTTTCCGGTGAACCGATAAAACCGCAGCCCGGCCTATGTTTCAGACAAGGTGATGAATCGATAGTCGTAGCCTCAACCCAGGCGAAAGAAATACCCATGGATGAAGTGCCAACGCCGAACTACGACGAATATTTTGACCATTTGCGGAAGAGCCACCTGTATCACGAGCTGGCGCCAAGAATCACTGTCATGTTTGAAAGCGCTCGCGGTTGTTGGTGGGGCGAGAAAATGCATTGCACTTTCTGCGGATTGAATGGTTCGACAATGGCATTCAAGAGCAAGAGCCCCGGATTAGTGGCCGACGAAATTTACAGCCTGGCGTCCAGGTACAAACAAGTAAATTTTGAAGCCGTCGATAACATTATTGATCTGAATTATATGGAAGAGCTTTTGCCACAGTTGAGGGATTACCGCCGAACCGGCGTAGACATTAACTTTTTTTACGAGACGAAGGCTAACTTAAAGAAGAAATATGTACGCTTGATGCGCGACGCCGGAATCCACCGCATTCAACCCGGAATCGAGAGTTTGAGTTCATCAGTTTTGAAGCTCATGCGAAAAGGTGTAACAGGACTTCAAAACATAAGACTCTTAAAATGGGCGAGACAGTTTAACCTCAAGGTGCATTGGAACCTTCTTTACGGAACCCCCGGTGAAACGCTGGAAGAATACGAGCGCATGGCCTCGGTTATGCAATCACTTACTCACTTACAACCCCCGAGTACGGGTCAAATGGTGATAGAAAGATTCAGTCCTTACCACCAGAACCCGTCCGCGTTCGGATTAACTGACGTCAAGCCATGTGCTTTCTACAAATTCTTATATGGAAACGAAGCTCCTCTAAACGACCTGGCGTATGACTTCTCGCACAAATATGCAGACGATCGTGATCCTGCAAAATACTTGAGCATCGTGAAGAGCGTCATTGAACAATGGAGGGAAGGTTTCGATCAGGGCATTAACTCATTAACGTACAAGCGGGGCCCAAATTTTCTAGTGATCTCAGATCGTCGTTCGAACCTGAAAGGGTCCGATTACTATCTCGAGAAAACCGAGGCCGCAATATACCTTTGCTGCGATGCGGGGGCTACTCCCAAGTCAATACTGGAATATCTGCGCAGAAACGGAGAACGGAGCAGGAGTATCGCTGATGTTAAGGAATTTCTTGACTCCTTAACTGAAGCGAGGCTGCTTTATGAGGAAGCAGGCCAGTATCTATCACTGGCTCTGCCAATCAATAGTGACGCCGACGACTTTAACTTCGATTCGACTGAGACTGAAGTACCGCGAAGGTCGGGAATTCTGTTGGATACGGTCAGTACCACTTGCGGTAGCGGGTGGGTAAACCATCAGAATTCAAAATCGACAGACATTTCGCACGCTGATCATTGACCCGCCCGCTACCGCAGGTGGTACTGACTGTGTCCAGGTACGACGACCTGACTCTTGGGCCAAGGCCATCTGTTTTAGTTATTGAAAACGAGCGTTCAGTATGAGCGACAGCAAACATTCAACAAGCAGCACGTTATCGTTTGAAGGACGTGAGCTTCTTTCACTTCTGCTTGAAGAAGAGGGAGTCGAACTGCTCCATACGCCAACCATCGCCGCGAGAGACGAGCGCGTCGAATTACCACTCTCGTTTGCGCAACAACGCCTGTGGTTCCTCTATCAGTGGCAACCAGACACGGCTGTCTATAACATCCCCATCTTCGTGCGATTGCATGGACACCTCGACATCCCAGCTCTCGAGCAGACACTCAATGAAATTATCCGGCGCCATGAATCGCTGCGCACAACTTTTACACTTAACGATGGTCGCCCATTTCAGATCGTAGCTCCTTCACTCCACCTGCCGCTTGCAGTGACAGATCTCAGTCACATGCCGAAAGCGGAGCGCGAAGCTGAAGCACAACGTCTGGCACTGGAAGAGTCGCAGTACCGCTTTAACCTGGAGCAGGGGCCATTACTGCGCGTCAGACTACTGCTTCTGGACCAGGAAGATCATGTGGCGCTGTTGACGATGCATCACATCATTAGTGATGCGTGGTCGCGGAGCGTGCTCATTAACGAAGTCGCAACGCTCTATGATGCATTCTCGAAGAAGCAGTCTTCACCATTGCCCGAGCTTCCATTTCAGTATGCGGATTTTGCTGTTTGGCAGCGTGAGTGGTTACAGGGAGAAGTGCTCGAGCAACAGCTTGCTTACTGGCGGAAGCAACTCGCGGGGCTTTCGGTGCTGGAGTTACCCACTGACCGACCCCGTCCTTCGGTGCAAAGTTTTCGCGGCGCCCAACAAATGTTCGCTGTTCCCAGCGCGCTGGTAGATCGTCTGCAAGCGTTGAGCCAGCGTGAAGGAGTAACGCTCTTCATGACGGTGGCCGCGGCTTTCAAAATTCTCCTTTCGCGCTACAGCGGCCAGAAAGACATCAGCATTGGTACCCCCATCGCGAATCGCAATCGCGCTGAGTTCGATAGTCTGATCGGTTTCTTCATCAATACACTCGTGCTGCGCACAGACTTTTCAGGCGATCCGACCGTGAGCGAGTTGCTGCAACGCGAGCGCGAGGTTGCGCTGGGCGCATATGCGCATCAGGACATTCCCTTCGAGAAGCTTGTCGAGGAGTTGCAGCCCGACCGGAACTTGAGCCACACACCGCTATTCCAGGTAATGTTTGTGCTACAGAACCTGCCGCGCGAAAGCCTCGCCTTGCCGGAGTTGAATCTCACTTCATTTGGCGTAGAAATTACGACCGCGAAGTTTGACTTGACCCTCATGATTGAAGAAACCGCAGAGGGTATGTTCGGTGCTTTCGATTACAACACAGACCTGTTTGATGCCGCGACCATAGCTCGGATGGCGAACCACTTTGAACGCTTACTCACTGCCATGGTGAGCAATAGCGACGAGCGAATCTCACGCCTGCAATTGTTGACCGGTACCGAAGAACAGTTGTTCGAGCAATGGAATGAAACGCAGCGGGAGTATCGGACAGACTTGCCTTTGCAACACTTCATCGAGGAGCAGGCGACGCTGAGTCCATCCGCAATCGCGGTGGAGTTTGAGAAGAAGTTGCTCAGTTATAGACAACTCAACGAGCGGGCGAACCAACTCGCGCACCATCTGCGGGAAGCAGGAATCGGGGCGGAGTCGGTAGTGGGCATTCTGATGGAGCGCTCAACTGAGCTGGTTGTGGCGCTGCTGGCAACGCTGAAAGCAGGTGCTGCTTATTTGCCGTTGGACCCCTCGTATCCGAGCGAGCGACTTTCGTTCATGCTGGCGGACACAGGCGTTGTGGTGCTGCTGACCCAGCAGCGATTGAAGAGTGTGGCAGTTGGTGCGGGCAGTGGAGTGCGGCGGGTGCTGTGCGTGGACAGTGAGTGGGAAGAGAGCGTGTCCGGTTTCAGTAAGCAGAACCCGGTGGTGAATGTAGGACCGGAGAACCTGGCTTATGTGATCTACACGTCGGGCTCGACCGGACAGCCGAAGGGAGCGATGAACACGCAGCGCGGACTAGTGAACCGGCTGTTGTGGATGCAGGAGGCGTATCAGCTTGGGCCAGAGGATGTGGTGTTGCAGAAGACGCCATACAGTTTTGATGTCTCGGTGTGGGAGTTCTTCTGGCCGCTGATGGTGGGAGCGCCGCTGGTGCTGGCCCGACCGGGAGGACATCAGGACAGCGGCTACTTGTGCGAGTTGATTAAGAGTGCAGGGGTGACGACGTTGCACTTCGTGCCGTCGATGCTGGCAGTGTTCGTGGAAGAGGAGAGTGTGCGGCAATGCGAGAGCCTGCGGCTGGTGATCAGTAGCGGTGAGGCGTTGACAGAGGAGTTGAGTGAGCGCTGCTACGAGCGGCTGGGAGAGCAGGTGAAACTGCACAACCTGTATGGACCGACGGAAGCAGGGATCGACGTGTCAGCGTGGGAATGCGAGCGGGGCAGTACACGCGGAAGTGTGCCGATTGGACGGCCGATAGCGAACCTGACGCTGCACATACTGGACGAAGGATTGCGAGCGGTACCGGTTGGAGTGGCTGGAGAGTTGTACATCGGCGGCGTTGGACTGGGCCGAGGATACTGGGGACGATCGGAGTTAACGGCGGAAAGGTTTATCCCGCATCCGTACAGTGTGGGGGGAGGGGAGCGACTCTACCGGACCGGAGACGTGGCGCGGTATGCGGCGGACGGTGCGATTGAGTACTTGGGGCGAGTGGACCATCAGGTGAAGGTGCGTGGCTTCCGCATCGAGTTGGGGGAGGTGGAGGTGGCATTGCGCGGGCATGCGAGTGTGCGCGAGGCAGTGGTAGTGGCGCAAGCCGATGAGAGTGGCGCGAGGCTGGTGGCCTATGTGGTGGCGAGCGGTGCAGAGGCAGTGAGCAGTGCCGAGTTGCGGCGCTATGTTGGAGAGCGGTTACCGGAGTACATGGTACCGGCAGTGATCGTAGAGTTGCAGGAGTTGCCCTTGCTGCCCAACGGCAAGCTCAACCGCCGCGCGCTTCCTGCGACTGTAAATCATCGGCCGGATAAAGAACCTTATGTTGCCCCGCGTACCCTCGTTGAAGAAGTGTTGGCGGAGATTTGGTCCGAAGTTCTTGGCCTCGAACAGGTTGGAATCCACGATAACTATTTCGCCGTTGGAGGCGATTCAATTCGCAGTCTGCGGATCATCTCTCTCGCTCGCGCTAGGGGCTTGGAGTTTTCGCTGCAACAGCTCTTCCGGCATCAAACCATTGCCGAGTTAGCCGCCGAACCAACGCTAACTAAATCCATCACGACTGCCCGTGCGACCACCCCTTTCAGTCTTGTCGCAGACGCTGATCGCGCGCTACTTCCCGAAGATTTAGAGGATGCCTATCCACTGACCATGCTTCAGGCAGGCATGTTCTACCACATGCGGATGATGCCCGAGTCAGCTGTCTATCACAATGTGAATACCTGGCATCTACGTGCGCAGTTTGACCGTGAAAAGCTTGAAGAAGCGATACAGGATGTTGTCGCACGCCATCCGGTGCTACACACATCATTCAATCTGTCGACTTACAGCGAACCTCTGCAACTGGTCCATACGACGGCAATGCTGCCGTTGCAGGTTGAAGACTTGCGCCACCTGTCGCCGGCCGATCAGGACAAAACACTGGCGGCCTTTATCGAAGCAGAACGCGGGAATCGGTTTGATATTTCACGCGCTCCGTTACTGCGCTTCTTCATTCATCGCCGGACGGACGAAACCTTCCAGTTCTCATTGACTGAGAGCCATACGATTAATGACGGCTGGAGTCTGACTTCGACGCTCGCGGAGATTTTTGAACGCTACTTTGCTCTGCTTGCAGGAGTGAATCCTCCGCCAGAGCCGCCGCCTGCAGTGACTTTCCGTGACTATGTCACGCAGGAACGCATGGCCCTCGACTCCGCAGAATGTCAGCGCTACTGGGACGACAAGTTGGCTGACGCCAACATCATGAAGCTGCCACGCGTTCCCGCTTCATATCGCCAAACTGCGGGTCATCGATTCTATGAAGTTCCTGTTCCGATCTCTGTCGCGTTGACGGAAGAACTCAAACGTGTTGCCCGAACTGCGAAAGCTCCTCTCAAGAGTGTGCTGTTGGCGGCGCATTTAAAGGTGCTCAGCGTGATAAGCGGGCAGACGGATGTGATGGGTGGGATTGCCAGTAATGGCCGCGCCGAAGAGGCTGGCGGCGATCAGGTGCGCGGGCTGTTTCTCAACTCATTACCCGTTCGTGTTGATTTGGCTGGTGGTACATGGCTCGATCTGGTGCGCAGGGCATTCGAAGCCGAGTGGGAGATGTTGCCGTATCGCAGGTATCCGCTCATCGCTCTACAGCGAAAATACAACGGCCAGCCGCTATTTGAGACGCAGTTCAATTACGTGCACTTCCACACGTTGGAAGGCGTTACCCGCTCGGGCGAGGTTGAGGTGCTGGCTTCCAATGTTGGCGGAGTTGAGGAAACCCACTTTACTTTAGAGGCTGACTTTGGTTTCAACGGGTTGTCATCGCAAGCTTATCTGACCGTAAAAGGCGATGCCACGGAGTTGGGCGTTGAGCAGATTAAAGCCGCTGCCGCTTATTACACCAATATTCTTGAAACTATTGCTCGCGAACCTCTCGCTCAACACAACACGGTGTCTCTGTTATCACCAAATGAACAGCAGCAACTGCTGGTTGAGTGGAACAACACAAGCGCCTTTTGCCCGCAGGACAAATGCATGCATCAACTGTTCGAGGAACAGGTTGAACGCACGCCCGATGCGCCGGCAATCATCTTCAAGGGCAGGCGTTTGACTTACCGCGAACTCAACCGCCAGGCAAATCAAATGGCGCACTACCTGCGCAGCCTCGGTGTTGAACCAGAATCGCGCGTCGGCATCCTGATGGAGTCTTCGTTAGAAACAGTTGTTAGCCTGCTCGCCATTCACAAAGCCGGGGGAGCTTATGTGCCGGTCGACTCTGCGTATCCGAAAGAACGGATTGCATTCATGTTGAATGATGCGCAGATCGAGATCTTATTGACGAACTTGCAACTGGCCGAAAGCCTTCCGCCTCATGGGGCCAGAGTCGTTTCAATGGATGTTGAGGCGCGCAGAATCGCAGTTGAGAGCGAAGAGAATCTGCAGCGTGCCGCGACGGCCGACAGTCTTGCATACATCATCTACACCTCCGGCTCGATGGGCCAGCCTAAGGGAGCAATGCTTCCACACCGTGGCATTGTCAACTGCATGTCGGGCATGCAGGAGATATACAAGCTCACGGAGAGAGATCGAACTTTGTTGAAAACACCGCTGAGCTTTGACGCTTCGGTTTGGGAGGTGTTCTGGCCCTTGACAGTCGGCGCGAGCGTCGTCGTCGCGGAACCGGGAGGGCAGAAGGACACGGCTTATATCGTCAATACCATTATCGAGCATGAGATCACGACTGTTTACTTTGTGCCCTCGATGCTCTCGGTCTTCCTTGATGAACGACGACTCGCGGAGGTGACCTCCCTGAAGCAGGTGATCTGCGGTGGAGAGTCTTTGCCGCTTGAAACGGTACAACGTTTCTACAATCGCCTGCAGGCTGAATTACATCATTCCTACGGACCCACAGAAACATCGATCGCCGCTTCCGAGTGGACATGCGAACGCGACGGTAAACGGCAACTTATTCCAATCGGGCGCCCCCTCGCGAATACGCAGATTTATTTGCTCGACAAATATCTGCAGCCTGTTCCGGTAGGAACGCCCGGCGAGATGTACATTGGCGGCGACGGACTTGGGCGTGGTTATTGGAATCAGCCGGAATTGACGGCGGAGATATTTATCCCCGATGTCTTTTCCAGCACTGCTGGCGCGCGTCTTTATAAGACAGGAGATCTCACGCGCTATCTGCCCGATGGCATCATCGAGTTTCTCGGGCGCGTTGACCATCAGGTAAAAATTCGCGGTTTCAGAATCGAGCTGGGCGAGATCGAATCCGCAATCTGTTCGCATCCGGCAGTGAAAGAGGTTGTCGTCATGGCACGCGAAGACAAGCCTGGCGACAAGCGTCTCATTGCTTACGTGATTGCCGCGGAAAGTGCACGGCCCACGCACAGCGAACTCCTCAGTTACCTGCGAGAGAAATTACCCGAACACATGATTCCGGCTGCGTTCGTATGGCTGGAAGAGTGGCCGCTTATGACGAACGGCAAAGTTGATCGCCGCAGACTGTCTATACCGGAAGAAACGCGCCCTGATTTAGCGACCGAGTATGTCGCTCCGCGAACTGAGGTTGAGCAAGTTGTCGCCTCAATCTGGCAGCAAGTGTTGCAAGTGGAGAAGGTCGGCCTGCACGACAACTTTTTCGACCTCGGCGGCCACTCCCTGAGAATGCTGCAAGTCAATGCCAAACTACGCGAGGCTTTCAATCAGGACATCTCGATGGTCGAAATGTTTCAGTACCCGACGATCGATCTGCTCGCCGGCTTTCTCAGCCGAGAGCTGGACACGATGGGGCAACCTAACGAAGAACGAACCTCCCCTCGCAAGAGACTAGCGCAACAGCAGCGACAACTCCGGCAAGCACATCGCGCTGCCGCGGAATAACAAGCCACAGATTACACGGATTTAAAATCGGATTTTTATCCGTGTCATCCGTGGCCAGTACTACCTACCGATATGTTTGAACACGTCCCTGAAACTGATATCGCCGTCATCGGCCTCGCCGGTCGTTTCCCAAAGGCCAGGAACATCGATCAGTTCTGGCAGAATCTGCGCGACGGTGTCGAATCGATTTCGTTTCTCACTGACGAAGAGATCGAGGCTGCCGAACTCGACCCAGCCCTGAGGCAGAATCCTGATTACGTCAATGCCGCGTCGGTGCTGGAAGACGTCGAGATGTTTGACGCTCCGTTCTTTGATTACATCCCGCGCGAAGCTGAAATCATTGACCCGCAACACCGTTTCTTTCTTGAATGTGCATGGGAAGCGCTCGAGAACGCAGGCTACGATTCGGAAAGATTTTCCGGGCCGATTGGCGTCTTCGCGGGTGTCAGTCTCAGCACTTACCTTTGGAACATCTATTTGAACCCTCATGTGACCAGATTGTTCAGCCGTTTTCAGATCATGATCGGCAACGATAAAGACCATCTCGCTACACGGGTCTCGTATAAGCTGAACTTAAAAGGCCCGAGCTTTAGCGTGCAGACAACCTGCTCGACTTCGCTCGTCGCTATCCATCTTGCGTGTCAGAGTTTGCTCAACGGCGAATGTGATATGGCGCTGGCCGGTGGCGTCTCCATTAAGGTGCCACAGAAGACCGGTTATCTATATCGTGAGAGCGGCATCAGTTCTCCTGATGGACACTGCCGTGCGTTTGATGCGAAGGCACAGGGGACAATCGGTGGCAACGGCGTAGGCGTTGTGAGTTTGAAACGGTTGACAGATGCGCTGGCCGAGGGCGATCACATCTATGCCGTCATCAAAGGCTCAGCCATTAATAATGACGGCTCACTAAAAGTCGGCTATACGGCGCCCAGCATCGACGGACAGGCGGCGGTGATTAAAGAGGCTCAGGCGGTGGCTGGCGTAGCGCCCGAGACCATCACTTATGTCGAAGCACACGGCACGGGCACTACACTTGGCGACCCCATTGAAATTGCCGCGTTGACCAGGGCCTTTCGCACGACGACCCGGCAGAAGCAGTATTGTGCCGTTGGCTCGGTGAAGACCAACCTGGGCCATCTGGACGCGGCGGCGGGAGTGACCGGATTTATCAAGACCGTGCTCTCGCTCAAGCATCGAATGATTCCTCCGAGCCTTCACTTTGAGCAGGGAAACCCAAAGATCGATTTTCTGAACAGCCCGTTCTTTGTCAACGCGACACTGCGCAACTGGGAGAGCGACGGGACTCCACGCCGCGCCGGCGTGAGCTCTTTCGGTATCGGCGGCACCAATGCGCACGTGATTTTGGAAGAAGCGCCGAACACGGCAGTGCCGGAGGAGACGACCGCTCGGCAACTCGTGCTGTTGTCGGCGAAAACCGGCACCGCGCTCGAGCGAATGGCGGACAATCTGGCTGCATTTATCGAACAACACCCGAACACGAATCTGGCTGATCTCGCCTACACCTTGCAGGTGGGCCGCCGCGTGTTTAAGCACCGGCGGATCGTCATCTGTGATGATGGCGCGAGCGCGATTGAGGCACTTCGCACGAGCGCCGTGCCGCGTGATTCGACAAGGATTTGTGAACCGCGAACGCGGTCCACCGTCTTCATGTTTCCTGGACAAGGTTCGCAATACGTCAACATGGGTTTGGATCTCTACCGGAGTAAAGAGACGTTTCGCGAACACGTTGATCGCTGCTCCGAAATCCTACGTCCGCTGCTCGGGCTGGATTTACGAACCATTCTTTATCCGAGTGAAGATCAGACGGAGTCTGCCACTCGAAAACTCGTGGAAACCAACCTCACCCAACCGGCTGTTTTTGTTGTCGAGTATGCCGTCGCGCGGCTCTGGATGCAGTTGGGTGTACAGCCGTCGAAGATGATCGGTCACAGTATTGGTGAGTATGTGGCGGCGTGCCTGGCGGGTGTTTTCTCGTTGGAAGATGCGCTCTCGGTTGTAGCGACACGAGGAAGAATGATGCAGCAGCTACAGCCGGGGGCAATGCTGACATTGGCGCTGACCGAGCAGGAAGTTGTGCCGCTCCTCGATGAGAATTTGTCGCTCGCTGCTGTCAATGGCTCGCAACTCTGTGTCGTCGCGGGAGCCGAGGAAGCCGTTAGCGAGCTTGAAGAGCGCTTGAATAAAAGAAATATTGTGAGCCGCCGTCTTCACACTTCACATGCGTTTCACTCAGCGATGATGGAGCCTATCCTGAGCGAGTTCGCAGCGCAGGTCAGAAAGGTAAAACTCCAGTCGCCGTCAATCCCGTACGTTTCGAATGTAACCGGCAGTTTGATTACAGCCGCCGAAGCAACCGACGCAAATTACTGGGCCAGGCATTTGCGACAAACCGTGCGTTTCAGCGATGGGCTGAATTCACTGCTGAAGGAACGCGAACAGATACTACTCGAAGTCGGACCGGGACAAACTTTGACCATGCTTGCCAAACGCGAACTGGAGAAAGACTCCGGACACGCCGTCGTAAGCAGCCTGCCGCCGGCGAAGGCCACGCGCTCGGGCGACGAGCAGTGGCTGCACGCGATGGGCCAGCTCTGGCTCGAGGGCATTAATCTGAACTGGTCCAAGTTTCATGCGCAACAACGTCGCCGGCTACCCTTGCCGTCCTACCCCTTCGAACGGCAAAGATACTGGATCGAACCGTCAGCAGGTACCGCTGTTCAGCCTGTTGTTGAAACACCGGTCAACGGAAACGGGAACGCACCTGCGAAGATCCGCAAACAAGTTAGCCCACACGAGAGCCTTGTTGCGAAGCAACTTCAGTTGATGTCGGAACAGTTAGAAATTTTGCGCCACCGGCGCTGATTCTCTGTGCAATCTCTGTGGTTAGAGAATTCGGAAAAAACAACCACAGAGACACAGAGAACGCAGAGGTTTGCACAGAGAAGTAGTCACCCATCCCCTGAGCAATTTTCCATCACCGCCAAGTAAATACGCCTTTGAATCAAGGAGTAAGCAATGTCTACGCCTCAAATTTCCGCATTACCCAATTCAGCACGCAAGGAAACAATCTTATCGACGCTCAAGCGTGTAGTTAATGAATTGACTGGCATCGACGAAGACGCAATCGACGTTAATGCCAATTTCATTGAGACGGGCGTTGACTCGTTGATGCTTATCCAGGCGGTTCAGGTGATACAAGACACGCTCGGGGTTAAGCTTTCAGCGGTGCAACTGATGGAAGAACTCACTTCCCTCGATTTGGTCGCCGGTTATATGGACGAACTATTGCCGCAACAGGAAGTGCTCGCCACCGAAACAATCCCGAACGCGCCTGACCCCTCGACCGTCGCAGAAAAACCTCAGACACCAGCGTCTCCCCAGATGGACATGCCGGCGAGCACGGTAAAAACACCTGTTACGCCGGCGATGTCTATGCCGGAGAACGGAAACCACGATCAGGAACCTGAATGGTCCATTCCTGCAACTGGATTAGACCAAATCATAGCGCAACAGGTTCAGGTGATGGCGCAGCAGTTGGAGATGTTGCGCGGCAGTCGTGTGACCGCGGTGACACCCGAGATACCACCGGCCTCAAAGCCCGTCATGAGTGCGACAACAGCAGTCGCTGCACCGATCGAAGTGAAACTTGAGCCTGAAGGTATTTCGGTTACCGCAGTCAAAGGGATTACTCCGGAGTTGTTCAACCCATACCAGCCGATCGATCCCGGCAGCAAAGGTGGATTGACTCCGCAGCAGCAGCAACATCTCGATTCTTTGATCGCGAGGCATACGGAGCGCACCAAAGAATCGAAACGCGTCACGCAGACTTATCGTCCGTATCTGGCAGATAGCCGTGCCTCCGCCGGCTTCAAGCTACGTTGGAAGGAGATGATTTACCCGATTGTCGGCGCCGGCTCACGCGGTTCGCACCTCTGGGACGTGGACGGCAACGAGTACGTTGACTTAACCATGGGCTTTGGTTTGCACCTGCTGGGACATTCGCCGGGCTTCGTCATCGAAGCGATGGAGAAGCAACTTAAACAGGGTATCGAACTTGGCCCGCAAATTTATCTGGCCGGCAAAGTATGTCAATTGATTTCCGAGTTGACAGGGGTTGAGCGAGTCAACATTTGCAACTCGGGAACCGAGGCCGTGATGGGTGCGTTGCGTGTCGCGCGCACGATCACGCGGCGCAACAAGATTGCTTTATTCGCAGGTGCTTATCACGGGTGGTCTGATGGCACCCAGGCGCGCCCGCTGACTATCCGCGGCAAACAGCGGACGGTACCGAATGCACCGGGCGTGCAGCCACAGGCAGTCGAGGACGTTATGGTTCTCAATTGGAACGATCCGAAGTCTCTTGACACTCTCAAAGAGCATGCGCATGAACTAGCGGCCGTGCTGGTCGAGCCGGTGCAAAGCCGTCGCCCCGACATCCAGCCGCGAGAGTTTCTCCATGAGTTACGACGATTGACCGAGCAGGCAGGGACGGCATTGATTTTTGACGAGATGATAACGGGCTTCCGTATCGCGAACGGTGGTGCGCAAGCATTTTTCGGAATCAAGGCCGACCTCCTCATCTATGGCAAAGTTCTCGGGGCCGGTTTACCGCTTGGCATGGTGGCCGGCAAGGCCGCCTTTATGGACGCCTTCGATGGCGGTATGTGGAATTATGGCGATGCTTCCTATCCTACAACCGAGAAGACGTTATTCGCCGGAGCTTACTTTAAGCATCCGCTGACAATGGCCACAGCGTGGGCCATACTCAATCATCTCAAAGACAATCCTGATCTTCTCCCACAGTTGAATCAGAAGACAACGCGGCTCGTTAACGCTCTCAACGACTATTTCCAACAGTGTCAGTTGCCGATCTATGTCGGACAGTTCGGATCGATCTTCCGCTTCCTGTACCCGCGGGATTTCAAACACATGGACCTGTTCTTCTATCACTTGCTGGATAACGGTGTGTTTCTCTGGGAAGGTCGCAACTGCTTTCTCTCCGCAGCACACACCGATGAAGATTTGGAATTCATCATCGAGGCGATCAAGAAAAGCGTCGAACAAATGCGCGAAGGCGGATTTTTTCCCGACCTTACAACGCCTGCGCCGATTACGCAGCGGACAAGCGCTCCTGCGCCGAGCAATAACGGGCGTGGCAACACGCCCGTGGAGATCATCAGGCAAACAGACAAATTGGTCCGAAGTGATCGCGAATCTTCCAATCTGAAAACACAACAAAGCTCGATGCAATTCAGTCTTTATTATTTCGGCAATTATGAGTCGGAGTTCAGTTCGGACAAGTACGATCTATTAATCGAGGGTGCAAGATTCGGCGACCGCCATGGGTACTCGGCCATTTGGGTTCCCGAGCGTCACTTCCATTCCTTTGGAGGATTCTCGCCTAACCCGTCGGTGGTCGCAGCGGCTATTGCGAGGGAAACCGAGCACATCAGCATTCGTGCCGGCAGTGTGGTGCTGCCACTGCACAATCCGATACGCGTTGCAGAGGAATGGTCGGTAGTTGACAATCTTTCACAGGGCAGGATTGGTATTTCTTTCGCCTCTGGTTGGAATCCGAATGATTTTGCGTTCGCTCCCGATTCCTATGAGCGCCGTCGCGAAGTGATGTACGAGGGAATCGAGATGGTCCAAAAACTCTGGCGCGGCGAAATGGTCCAGGTTCGCAGTGGCACTGGGAAAGAGATCAACGTGAAACTCTCGCCGATGCCGATGCAGGCGGTGTTGCCTACGTGGGTCACAGGCGCGACTAACGGGACTTTTATTAAGGCCGGCGAAATCGGTGCTAATTTTCTGACAAACCTCTCCGATCAGTCGATCGAGGAATTGGCGGACAAAATCGCTCTCTACCGCACCGCGAGGACAAAGAATGGACACGACCCGCAAGCCGGACACGTAACCGTCCTGCTGCATACGTTCGTGATCGATAGCGCTGTGCAAGCTCGTCAAAAAGCTCATGATCCTTTCCTTCGCTACTTGAAATCATCTCTCGGCCTTAGCACCAAGGGTAAAGGGAAGGTGCCGATAAATGTCGATCAGCTGTCTCCTGAAGACTTGAACTACATTCTTGAGTCCGGCTTTGAGCGTCATCTGAAGACGGGCGCTCTCATCGGAACACCGGAGCAGTGCGTCCCCATCGTCGACCGATTAATCGCGAGCGGAGTGAATGAAATCGGCTGCTTGATTGATTTCGGAATCGATACACCTTCCGTGCTCGACAGCCTGCAATACCTGAATGTGCTGCGTGCAAAGTACGAAAAATCAGATGCGCCAGCGGAGAAGGTACAAACAATTGAAGTTCGCTCTGCGGGCGAGAGCATCGACGAAAGCCTCGCCGCAACTGTTTGACGATTTGAAGCGGTTGAAAATCGCAGCTCGGCTCTTGCCCGAGTTGACGGCCTAAGGAAAAACGATACTTGTAATGGGCGATGACCGTTATTACTATCTCGGCGACCGCATCATCGAGTTGGATTACGGGCAGATGCTTTGCTCGACACTGCAACCGAATTGTCCCTTGTGAACAGCAAATAAGTGACTGACGAGGGAGTTTTCGCAGAAGAAAGTTGAGACGTGTGATGGAGAAACTAATACAGGATGTTAGTTACGGTATTCGCAGGCTCTGGAAAAATCCGGCAATAACGTTGGCCGCGGTATTTGCGCTGGCGCTCGGGATCGGTGCCAACACAGCTATTTTTAGTCTGATTAATGCGCTGGTGCTGCGCCCTTTACCGTATGAGAATCCTGACCAGATCATTCTTGTTTCTTATGCTTTGAATGAAGCTTCGCCGGCAAACTTTCTTGACTGGAAAGCTCAGAGTAAGAGTTTGGACAATATCTCCGCCGCCAATTTCTGGAGCGCCAACCTGACGAATGGGGACGAGCCCGAACGTCTTCAAGGTTTTCAGACCTCGGCGAGTCTTTTCCCAATGCTTGGCGTGAAGCCTGAGCTTGGTCGTACGTTTCTCGCTGATGAAGAGCAGCCGGGGAAAGATAACGTTGCAGTGCTCAGTCATGGATTATGGGAGCGTGCTTTCGCCTCTAACCCGAATGTTATCGGCCAGACCATTTCGCTAAATGCGAGAAACTACACCGTCATAGGGGTCATGCCGGCAGGCTTTCAGTATTACCGTCCCGCAGAGATCTGGTCGCCACTGTCTTTTACCCCGCAGGAAGCGACGCGGCGCGCTCCGGGCAATCTGATCGTCGCCGGCCGCCTCAAGCCAAACGTCACTCTGCAACAAGCACAATCGGACATGACGACGGTTGCGCAGCGTCTCCAGCAACAATATCCCCAGACAAATCAGGGAATAAACATACGACTCATCTCGCTGCACGAACATCTCATGGGACCAATGCGCCCGTTATTACTTGTATTGCTGGCGGCAGTGATTTTCGTGCTCATGATTGCGTGCGCCAACGTTGCCAATCTGTTGCTGGCACGTGCCGCCGCACGACAAAAAGAGATTGCTATTCGTCTGGCCCTAGGAGCCGGTCGTTTCCGCATCATTCGGCAGTTGTTGACCGAAAGCATTCTTCTTGGATTCCTCGGTGGCGTCGTCGGAGTAGTGCTGGCGTTCTGGGGCCTGCGTTTTCTCAACGCCAGTATTCCGCCAGGTACGGCCGGCTTTCTGTCGCAGTTGAATGGCATCAGCCTTGACGGCCGTGTGCTCGGCTTTACATTTCTGATCTCAATGCTGACGGGCATCATTTTTGGCCTCGCGCCTGCACTTCAAATCTCGAACCCTGTCTTGAATGAAACGCTCAAGGAAGGAGGGCGAGGCAGCGCCGGAGTGCACAGCGCGCGTCTACGCAGCGTGCTGGTTATTTCTGAAGTGGCGCTCGCGCTGGTGTTGCTAGTCTGTGCCACATTAATGGTTACCAGCTTCCTTCGGATGCTGAATGTCAACCTTGGATTTGAGCCGAAGAACGTTCTGACAATGCAGACGTCTCTGCTGCAAGCCCGGTATCCGGAAGATGCTCAAGTCAACACCTTTTACAAACGAACAATCGACCAGATCAGGAATCTCCCGGGAGTTGAGTATGCCGGTGCTACCAGCAATCTCCCGCTTGGTGGAAGCAACAAGGTAAGGGGACTCGAGATCGAAGGAAGTCCAGCTCCTGCTCCCGGACAGGCCACGCCTGCGGCCAACTATCGTATGGTTAGTCCTGATTACTTCAAGGCGATGGGCATTTCGCTGGTGAAGGGACGATATTTCACCGAGCAGGACACAGAAACTGGCCCTCCTGTGGTGATTATTAATAACGCTCTGGCAAAGCGTTACTTCTCAAACGCAGACCCGCTCAGCAAGCTAATCAGGAGACAGAATCCGGGGCCAAATCCTCCGCTCCCATGGATGCAGGTGGTGGGAATTGTCGAAGATGTCAGGCATTCAGCGTTGACAGAAAATCCACGTCCGGAGATGTATGTGCCGTTTTATCAGAACGCCTCGCGTGAGATGACGATTGTGGTTCGGACACTCTCGGATCCAACGACCATAGCTCCGGCGGCGCGGGAACAGATTTACAGCATTGATAAGGACCAGCCGGTCTACAACGTTAAGGCCATGGAAGAGGTTGTCGCCAGCTCGGCTTATCTCAATCGCTTCTCAATGTCTTTGCTCGCCATCTTCGCTGCCGTGGCTTTGATTCTGTCGTCGATAGGAATCTATAGCCTGATCGCATACTCGGTAACACAACGGACCCAGGAAATTGGCATTCGCATGGCCCTTGGGGCTCGCCCGCGAGATGTCTTGAAGTTGTTTGTGAAACAGGGAATGTTGCTGGCGCTCATCGGCATTGTGATCGGGGCACTGGGAGCGTTTGGCGCGACGCAATTTTTGTCGAGCCTGCTCTTCGGTGTGAGTAAGAGCGACGTGACGACCTTTGCCGGGGCGGCTTTGCTGCTGGCGCTGGTGGTGCTGGTCGCGAGTTACGTACCGGCGCGCAAGGCGACGAAAGTCGATCCAACGATCGCTTTCAGATCCGAATAGGTTTTGAGCGGAATGGTCCAACTATGATTAGTACTGTAAGTCTCAACTCGCCCTGGCTGCCGAATCATAAGCCGAGGCCGCAGTCGCAGTTGAGATTGTTTTGCTTTCCTTACGCGGGCGGGTCGTCGCTGACTTATCGTAAATGGCAGGACAGTCTACCGCCGGACATCGAGGTCTGTCCCGTTCAACTGACCGGACGTGGAAGTCGTTTGCGCGAGACTCCCTTTCGAGATCATGCCGCGCTTGTATTGGCGCTTGCGCAAGGTCTTACACCTTATCTTGACAAACCGTGTGCTTTCTTCGGTCACAGCATGGGTGCCGTGATCAGCTTTGAATTAGCCCGTTATTTACAAAAAGAGAACGGATTCGAAATCTCACATCTATTTGTGTCCGGTCGTCGCGCTCCGCAGTTTCCCAGGACCGATCCGTATACTTTCAACTTGCCGGAAGCAGAATTTGTGGAGGAACTCCGCCGCCTGAACGGGACGCCGAGCGAAGTGCTCTTTCATCCGGAGTTGATGAACTTGATGCTTCCTTTGTTACGAGCTGACTTCGAGCTGATCGAGACATACAGTTATGTGCCTGGGCCACCGCTAACTTGTCCTATCACCGCCTTCGGCGGCTTGGACGACGAAGAAGTTGCCGATGTTCTCGATCCGTGGCGCGAGCAAACCGATGGCCCATTCTCACTGCACATGTTTCCCGGCGATCATTTCTTTGTGAATACTGCCCACAGGCAGCTTACGGAGGTGATTGCTCGAAAGCTTTACGGTATGAAACTTCTCCGCATGTAGGTCCGCCTAACGAGGAACGGATCAAACCACTGGATTAAGTTGAGGAAGAAAAATGCCAAACAATTATCGAAAATATCCGCATCTGCTCAAACTGCTGTTAGTTGGACTAGGAGGTTTGGGCCTGGGTGCCACGCATAAGGCTGCTCCTAAAACCCAGGATAAACGTCAAACGGAACAGGAATCGAAAACTTTTACTGTGCCTCACAAGCCGCAGGTCAACATTGAAACTTTCGACGGCGTCATCACTGTCCACACGTGGGATAAACAGGAAGTGAAGGTTATTGCCTTGAAAGGGGCGCAGGATGGCGATGAAATGCGAGGCGTGTCCGTTCGTACTGAGCAAAGCGGTTCTGAAGTTCGTGTTGCGGCTACCTTCGATGAAGCCTTTAAGCGTGAAATCAACTTCAGAGGGAATCGCGTCCTGAGCTTCAGTGCCTCGGTAGATCTGGAAATTTATCTACCACGCGAGGTTAGTCTGGTGGCAAGGACCGGAGATGGTTCCATCACGGTCGAATCGCTCACCGGCGAAGCGGATTTGTGCACTTTGGATGGGCCGATTCAGGTGAGTGGCGGGAAGGGCTCACTGAAAGTCAAAACCGACGACGGCAGCATCATTGTCGATAACTTTACCGGCGAAGCGGAGGTTCACACCGGCGATGGCGTGATCAAATTGAGCGGACGTTTCGCACAACTCAATGCTGTCACTGAAAAAGGATCGATTTCGCTCAAATTCCCCTCGGATTTCAATGCGACAATCGAAACGAATTCTAAATCTGTTCATAACAGCTATGGTGTATTGGTTGCTGAAGAACCTGCCAGTGCGCAAACGCAGACACGACGTTGGCGCGTCGGGATCGGTGGCAATTTGCTAACGGTTCGAGCAGACGGCGGCGGAATCAGTTTCGGGCGCTAGATCAACTCCCCATTCCTCACAACCACAATCAAACCTCATTCGCTCTTGAAAGGGAATAAAATGAAAGCGCGTCATGTTCTCTCACTTGCGGATATCGGTCCGGAGGAGGTTTCAAAGCTGGTAAACGATGCTTTGGCCTTTGCCTCGGGGCGCAGAGACTGTAAACACTGTCTCGAGGGTAAAGTTGTCGGAATATATTTTCGCGGCGCTTCCACACGAACCCGCACCTCATTCACAGTCGCGGCGATGAAACTCGGTGCGAACATTATCACCTATGGGCCGAATGATCTGCAGACTACTACCGGCGAAACGATTGCGGATACAGCGCGTGTGCTTTCTGGCTATCTTGATGTTCTGGTTATTCGCACCAACGGTTCGATTGAAGAGATGAAGACGTTGGCGTCGCAGGATCGGATGGCGGTAGTCAATGCCATGAGCAGTAACGAGCATCCGACACAGGTGCTTGCCGACCTGGTAACGATTCGGGAAAAACTTGGCCGTCTCGACGATGTCCGTGTCCTGTATTTGGGAGAAGGAAACAACTCTGCGGCAGCACTGGCACTGGTGGTTGGGATGATGCCGGGGATGAGCCTCACGCTGCTCACTCCTGAAGGATATGGGTTGCCGGAAGACGTTCTCGAAAAGGCCAGAGATTTTGCAAAGCAGTCGCATTCCATCGTCGAGCAGCATCACGATATCAACAGCCTGCCGCGTGATGTGGACGTGGTTTACACCACTCGTTGGCAGACAATGGGTGTGCCGAAAGCTGAGCCTGACTGGCAGCAGAAATTCTGGCCTTATCGTGTGACGGAAGAGTTGATGGGAAGAGTTTCCAGACCCTCGGGAACGATCTTCCTTCATGACCTGCCGGCGGTGCGCGGAGCTGAGGTGACCGACGAAGTTCTCGACGGTCCGCAGAGCTTCGCCTTTAGACAAGCCGAAAATAAATTAAACAGCGCTCTGGCTGTCCTTTCCTGGTGCATCTCTTGAAAGCTTGATTGCGCAGTTCAATCAAGGAGCAACTAAGGGGTAGTACCTCAGTTTGAATTACGCCGAAGGCGTTCGCTAATTTCAGCCCGGGGTTGGAGCGTTAGCGACAACCCCGGGATCACACCAAGGGAATCAATAAACCCTGAAAAGGGTTCGCCGCCCGCCGAACCCTTTCAGGGTTATGACGGTTTTTCTGCATTCCCCGGGTTGTCGCTACGCTCCAACCCGGGGCTAAAATTAGCCAACGCCTTCGGCGTAATCTCAAGCTGAGGCACTACTAACTCTCAAACTGACGCACTACTAACTAAGGGCGCAGCTTGACGTTTAAAGCGAACACAGCGTAAATTGAAACCCCGATTTAATAGCGTTTAGTTACCCGTTAAATTGCGGCGCCCAACACTCTCTTAGTAATCAAATCGCGACGCGACATGCGGTAGCTTGCTTACTTCCTAAGACATCTTCAGTCCCATCCGTACCTGCTTTCGATCTAACACGTCCGAGTAAAGTCTAATGACGGCCACCCTCGTCAAAAGTGAGTACTTAAAGCCCGACGGGTCCCTGCCTCTGGTGATTCAACCTCAGGTCAAAGGCATCAATCCGATTACGTGGGCTGCCACTCATAAGCCGTACATCGACGCCAATCTCCTGACGCACGGGGGGCTGCTGTTCAGAAATTTCGGAATGAAAACGGCGACAGAGTTTGAACAGTTCAGTACGGTGGTTTGCGGTGAATTACTGGAATACCACGAGCGCTCATCGCCTCGCAGGCAGGTCCGCGGCAATGTCTATACGTCCACGGACTATCCTGCCAGTGAGACCATCTTTCTGCACAACGAGAATTCCTACCAACAAACCTGGCCCATGAGGATTTTGTTCTTCTGTCAAACAGCGCCTCAAAGCGGTGGTGAAACTCCGGTCGCCGACTGCCGGAAGATTTATCAGCGACTGAGCCCCGAGCTACGCCAACGCTTCATCGACCGGAAATGGATGTTGATTCGCAATTTTGGCGACGGCCTCGGTCTTTCCTGGCAGACCGTGTTTCAAACTACGGATAAGGCTGTCGTAGAGGAACACTGTCGTATCAACGGTATTCAGACCGAGTGGAAAGGCAACGATCGCTTGCGCACCCGCGCAGTGCGTCCGGCCGTCAGATACCATCCGGAAACAGGAGAACCGGTCTGGTTCAATCACGCTACCTTTTTTCATGTCTCTACTTTGGATCCGACGATCAGTGCAGTACTGACGCGACAGTTCAAAGAGGAAGATCTCCCCTCGACCACTTGTTACGGCGACGGTTCATCCATCGAACCAGAGACTCTCGAAGAACTTCGTGAAGCTTACCGCCGTGAGACAGTCGCGTTTCCCTGGCAGGAAGGTGACCTCCTGCTGCTCGACAACATGCTGGTGGCCCACAGTCGCGCGCCCTATAAAGGTCCTCGGGTGATTCTGGTTGGCATGGCCCAATCTTATGGTGGTTGAATTAGTTCGACAGATGTGGATTGAATCTGCGTCCCCCGCCCTTCAGTTACAGTCCCACGAATTAGAACGGGAGTACTCACACTCATTGAGGCAGAGTTATGTCTAAAGTTAAGGCTGTTTCAGACACGCGCGTCCGACGTCTTGAAGGCATCTTGTCGACGCTCAAGACTATCGTCAACGATCTGACTGGCATTCAGATCTCGGACATTGATGTTGACGCCAATTTCCGCGAGTCCGGCATTGATTTTCTGACCCTGGTCCATGCGAGTCAGGTGATACAGGAGAAGTTTGGAGTGCAGCTGTCGGTGGTCCAGATGCTCGAAGTGCACGGCACAATCGCCGCGGTCGCCCGCTATCTCGATCAAAATCTGCCTCCGGACTCCGTAGCGCCGGATCAATCGTCAGATCCGGAACCTCTCGAGCTGCCGCACACGTCGCCGCCTGTTCAAACACAGATTGAAATCGTTTCGAATCAACACGAACAGCAGTTGGTTGGCGCAAGTTCTTTGGAAAAGATCATGTCGCAGCAGCTTCTTCTCATGTCTCGACAACTGGAAATGGTGCGAGAGCACCACACGCCAGCTCCCGCGCCGGTTATGAAGACAGCACCCGTTGCCGCTGTTGCAGTTCCAACTCCCGAAAAGAAACCCAATCTCAACCCCGCGCCCTACGTTCCGTATCAACCAATCAAACAAGTCTCGAGCACATCGGCGCCCACTACGAGTACCGGACCGCGCGGCCCTTATTCAATACCCGTTACCGAAGCGCAGAGACAAATCTGGATCACTTCGCAGATGGGAGAGTCGGCGTCATCCGCTTACAACGAATCAATCACCCTATACATGCGCGGGCAACTGGATCTGCCTGCGCTCAAGCGTGCTCTTCAGCAGTTGGTTGATCGGCATGAATCGCTGCGGGTGACATTCAGTCCTGAGGGAGATCGCCAGTGGGTCGCGCCGCACGTCGCGTTCGAATTGCCCTACGCTGACTTCTCATCATTGGATGAAACGCAGCGCGAGGCGGCAATAACCGAGTGGACTGCAAGCGAGGTGCGGCAAACTTTCGATTTGGTCAAAGGTCCATTGATTCGCGGCCGAATCGCGAAGGCGGAAGAGCAATATCACCTGTTGATCCTCACTCACCATCACCTGGTAGCCGACGGCGAATCCGGCGCGATATTAATGCGAGACCTTCGTGCGCTTTACGCTGCTGAGCATCTTGGCATCGCGTGCGAATTGCCCGCACCGAAGCCTTTCAGCGAGTACGTGCAGCGACAAACCAGCGAGCGGAGCGAGGTAGAGACGTCAGAGGCAGAGGCGTACTGGCTGGACCAGTTTGCCGACGGCGTGCCGATACTCGAACTGCCGAGCAACAGGCCGAGACCGCTCGTGCAGACATATCACGGCGCGCCCAGGATCCTGACCGTCGATCCCGAGCTTTATCACGAGTTGAAAAGAGTGAGCTCTCAAAACAGCGCGACGCTCTTGATGACGCTCTTCGCGGTCTCCAACATTCTGCTCCACCGTCTCTCAGGTCAGGACGACATCGTAGTCGGCTGTCCCGCGGCAGGGCAGGTCGCGGCCGGAGTGAAAGAGGCAGTCGGTTATTGCATCAACATGCTGCCGGTCCGCAGCCGGTGGGCCGCAAATCCGACGTTCGTCGAATACCTGCGAACCGTCAGGAGAAGTCTGCTCAATGGCTACGAACATCAGAACTATTCACCCGGCCGTTTGATTGAGAAGTTGAACACCATTTGGGATCCGAGCCGCTCGCCACTTTTCTCAGTAACCTTCAATTTCGACAAATCCGGTTCCGGTATGCTGATGGAAGACATTCACGTACGGGTGGTCCAAAACGCGGGTAGCTCCGTCAGGTTCGATCTCTGCCTGATCTTCAACGAGCTTGACAACGAACTCCGATTCGAATGCCGGTACAACACAGATCTCTTTGACTCTCGAACGATAGATCGCTGGATGCAGTGTTGTCTGACTTTGATGAGAGGCATTGTTTCGGATCCTCAGCAGGGGGTCCGTGATCTGCCGTTGCTGACCGATGCTGAAAAACAGCAGTTAGTCAACGGCGAAATCGAGCTTCTGATCGGCGACGGCAGTCAGACAAAACAGCATGAGCGACGCGATCCGGGTGAGGCTGGTTTGACGAACCGGTTGTTGGAAATGTCGTATGTCGCGCCACGAGACGAAACAGAGAACGCGTTGGCGGAGATTTGGGCCGAAGTGCTGCGACTCGAGCGGGTGGGAGTCGAAAACAAGTTCTTCGATCTTGGAGGACATTCGCTGGTTGCCCTGCAAATCATCGCGCGCGTGCGCAGCACGTTTCAGGTGCAACTGACGATGCGTCACATCTTCGAAGCGCCCACGGTCGCGCAACTCGCAGCGGAGATTAAAAACATTCAATTGATCGGCGGGACGCCGGAGGAAACCAGTATCGACAGTTTCGTTGCGCAGGATGAGGAGAGGTTGCTCGAGGATATCGACCAACTCTCTGACCAGCAGGTGGATTCACTGTTGAATGACCTTCTGCGCGAAGAGGAGATCAGGAATGTATAGAGTCGTCAAACCAGCTGCTGAAGCCTCACCCGAGGAAAAGCGTGCTTTGCTTACGTCCTTACTTCGCAAGAAGTCCCAGCAGTCGAAAACCTATCCATTGTCTTTCGCGCAGGAACGCTTGTGGTTTATCGATCAACTGATTCGCGATAGTGCGCTCTACAACCTTACGGCCGCGGTGCGACTGACAGGGCAGCTAAACATACCGGCGCTGGAGATGACGATCAACGAGATCTGCCGCCGCCATAAGAGTTTGACCACTACTTTCCCTACTGTCGACGGCCAACCAGTCCAAATGGTTAATCTCGCGCAGCCGATTTCGATACCCATGATCGACTTGAGCAGTTGGGGTGTCGACGAGCGAGAGAGAGAGGCGCAGCGAATAGTCAACGTCGAAGCGCGCAAGCCGTTTAATCTTGCGACTGGCCCACTGCTTCGTGTCCAACTGCTGCGGCTTGACGAAGAGGAATTTATCGTGATGCTTTCCCTGCATCACATCATCGCCGATGGCTGGAGCATGGACGTTCTGATACGCGAGATCATAGTGCTTTATCAGGCAATGTCCGCCGGCGAAGCGTCGCCGTTACCTGACCTTCCTTTGCAATACGCGGATTTTGCACGATGGCAACGTCAGTATTTGCAGGGTGAGATACTCGAACACCAACTTGCGTATTGGCGGGAGCAACTTGCGGGCATCCCACCGTTATTGGAATTGCCTGCGGATCACCCTCGTCCGCCGGAGCAGAGTTATCGCGGAACCATACGTTCGTCAATGCTCACGCCGGCACTGACCGAAGCTCTCAGATCGGCGAGTCGTCAGGAAGAGACGACGCTATTTAACTTCCTGCTGACAGCCTTCAAGACTCTTCTCTTCCGTTACACATGGCAGGACGACATTTGTGTCGGAACGCCGATCGCGGGACGCGATCGAGTTGAGACAGAAGGGATGATCGGTTTCTTCGCCAACGTTTTGGTTTTGCGGACGCGGGTCTCTGCCGATGCGACGTTTCGTGAATTGTTGCGCCAGGTGCACGAGGTGAGCCTCGAGGCGCATACGCATCAGGATGTGCCTTTTGAAAAACTGGTCGAGGCCCTGCACCCCGAACGCAACATGAGTTATTCGCCGCTCTTTCAAGTCATGTTTGCCTTCCTCAATGCGGGGCAAACCGTACTCGAGATTCCCGGACTGAAAATGTCGGGTTACGGCGCCGCGCGGGAAGCGGCAAAGTACGACTTGCTGCTGGGTGTATTGGACTTTGGAGAACGGCTCTCGATTTCTCTCGAGTACAGCACTGACCTGTTCGAAACAGACACGATCGAACGCATGCTCTCACACTTCCGAACATTGCTGGAGAGCGTCGTCATTGATCCAGGACTGCATCTGATCGACATACCGTTGTTACAGCAATCCGAGCGCGAGCAGATCGTGGTGGATTGGAACGACACCGCAGCCGGCTACGACAATCGTCTCTGCATTCATCAGTTGTTCGAGCGGCAGGTTGACGAGAGCCCGGAGGCGGTGGCGTTGGTCTACGAGGGGCAGCAGGTGAATTATCGGGAGTTGGATGAGCGGGCGAACCAACTGGGGCATTACCTGAAGCATGAAGGAGTTGGACCAGACGCGGTAGTGGCAGTGTGTCTGGAGCGAGGGATCGATCTGGTGGTAACGCTGTTGGGAATACTCAAGGCTGGTGGTGCTTACCTGCCGCTGGATGCGAGTTATCCGGCAGAGCGGTTGCGCTACATGCTGGCGGACAGCGAAGCGAAACTGTTGCTGACTGAAGCAAAGTTAGCAGAGTTGTTTGAGGAGAGCCCGGGGGTGTTGTACATGGAGAGACTGGTTGAGCAGATGACGGGCGAGAGTCGGGAGCGGGTCCGGACAGAAGTGGACGGGGAGCATCTGGCGTATGTGATCTACACCTCAGGTTCCACCGGACAGCCCAAAGGCGTGATGGTCACTCAGCGCGGGTTGTTCAACTATCTGCATTGGGCTACCCAAGCGTATGGACTGACTGGTGAAGGGAAGCAAAGGTCTGGAGCAGCGCTGCATTCGTCGATCAGTTTTGACCTGAGCATCACCAGTTTGTGGGCGCCATTGGTGGCGGGAAAGAGCGTAGTCCTGGTGGCTGAGGAGCATGGGTTGGAAGGATTGGTTAAGACGGTGCGGGAGCAAGGACCATTTGGTTTGGTAAAGCTGACGCCTTCACATCTGGTGCTGCTGAATCAGCAGCTGGAAGCTGAGGAGTTGCGGAACAGTGCCGAGGTAGTGGTGCTGGGCGGAGAGGGGTTAGCCAGCGAGCAGGTAGAAATGTGGCGGGAGCAGGCGTCGCAGACGCGACTGATCAACGAATATGGGCCGACTGAGACGGTAGTGGGTTGCTGCGTCTACGAGGTGCAGGCGGAGACGAGCAGGACAGGAGCAATACCGATCGGGCGGCCGATAGCGAACACGCAACTCTACGTGCTGGACCGAAATCTGGAGCCGGTGCCGGTTGGGGTAGTGGGAGAAATCTACATCGGCGGTTTCGGGGTAGCGCGCGGGTACTTGCGACGGCCAGAGTTGACGGCGGAGAAGTTTGTACCGCATCCGTTTGCAGAGGATGGAGCGAGGTTATATCGCACCGGCGATCTGGCGCGATACATGGCCGACGGCAATATCGATTTTCTTGGTCGTGTGGATGAGCAAGTGAAAATCCGTGGTTACAGGATCGAGTTAGGCGAGATCGAGAATGCATTGCGAGCGAGTGAAGGCGTGAAGGATGCAGTCGTGGTTGTGGAGGAGAGTGCAGGAGAGAAGCGGCTGATTGGTTACGTGGTGCCGGAAGCAGAAGTGGCGTTGCAAGCCGAGCGATTGCGAGCGCAACTGCGGGAGCAACTGCCTGACTACATGGTCCCGCCTGTTTTCATGGAGTTGGAGAAGCTGCCGCTGACGGCGAACGGAAAGGTAGATCGACGAGCGTTGCCGGCACTCGGTGTACCAAGGCCCGATAGGACCACAACTCTCACCGCTCCTCGCAATACGCTCGAGATCGTCATCGCAAAAGTTTGGGAGGAACTACTCGGCATAACACCGATCGGGATTACGGATAACTTTTTTGATCTTGGCGGTAGTTCTATCCTCGCCGTGCGCATGATTGCAAGGATCGAAAAACAACTTGGCAAAGACATACCGCTCAACACCTTATTCAAAGGAGCGACGATCGAGCACCTGGCCCAGGTGGTGAGTGAGGACGGTGGGCCTCAGCCATGGTCTCCGCTTGTCCCTATACAGCCGCTTGGCTCTAAGTTGCCCTTTTTCTGTGTGCATGCAGTCGGTGGAAGGGTTCTCAGCTTCTATCTCTTAGCACGATATCTTGGACAGGATCAGCCCTTCTATGGAATAGAAGCCGCACCGCTGTACGAGGTCGAAGAACAGGCCCTCACTATCGAGCAGATTGCGGCACAGTATGTTGAAGCTGTGCGTATGTGTCAGCCCGTTGGTCCATATCTGCTCGGGGGGTTCTCTTTTGGCGGTTCGGTCGCATTTGAGATGGCCTGCCAGTTACAAAAACAAGGTCAGCAGGTAGCGCTGCTCGCCGTGATGGACACCCACTCGCCGCTCTTCATGAACAAGCTTCCAGAAGATGACGAGGTATATCAGTTAGTCGGACTCGCGTGGGTTAGCGCGCGGGAGAGAGGGGAGTTTCTCGAGCTTGATCCGGAAGTCCTGCGAAGTCTGGAACCGGAAGAGCGTCTGAACTATTTCCTGAAGGAGGTGAAGGCCGCTGGTCTGGCGCCTCAGGACGTTGAGATCTTCCAGCTTCGTCGTTTTCTGGTCGGATACACAGCCCGGCAACGAGCGCAACGAAGGTATTTTCCGGATTATTCATTCGACGGGTCGGTGACGCTCTTCCGGTGCGAGCAGGAAGACGCGGAAACGATGCGAATGATGGAGCGGGCAGGTGTCGATGCCAATGATCTGGCTTACGGTTGGAGCGGGTTTTGTACCGGGCCGGTTCATATTCATCGGGTCGCAGGCCACCACGATCGAATGTGTAAAGAACCGTATGTGCAGAGCCTGGCGGCTGCGCTCCATGCTTGCCTTGAGAGAGCACAGAACACGGATGACACGGAACCAGTATCATGACTAAACATCTCAATTCGTCCGACCAGATTGGTTCGGTCGATAAAATCAACGCGATCTTCTACGGGAGATTTCAATACCCGTGGGTTTCGTCGTCGTTTGACTACCTCACCGATCCGGATTTTGAGACCGACATGCTCAATCAGAGTCTCGGCAGTTGGCAGCTTTCAGCCTTACCGCGGAAGCCGAGGATCTGGGTGGCCGGATGCGGAACCAACCAGGCAATTTTCACCGCACTTCGGTTTCCTGGAGCGACTGTTGTCGGATCAGATTTGTCTGTCGCATCGCTCGAGACGTGCACTGCGCATGCCGCGCAACTCGGTATCTCAAATCTCACCTTGAAGCAGGAGAGTATTAATGAAGTAAGTTATCGAGAAGAGTTTGACTATGTTATTTGCACCGGCATTATTCATCACAATGCAGATGTTCAAGCTTGTCTTAACACGCTGAGGAGAGTTCTTAAGCCAACGGGTATTCTGGAGTTAATGGTCTATAACCACTATCACCGGATTCAAGCCATTGCCTGCCAGGAAGCTTTGAAAGCGTTCGTCAAGGACAACAGCGAAGACGAATACGAGACGCATCTCGAGGCGCGAATGCAGATCGTGAAGATGCTTATTAACACCACGGAGATGGAAAGCCGCATCATGCAATATTTTCTGGCGACCTTCAGAGACAAGCCGGAGACAGCGCTGGCCGATACTCTGTTACAGCCGGTGGAGCACGCTTTTACGATCTCTTCACTGATGGCCTTAACCGGCGGTTGCGGTCTGGAAGTGGTTACTCCCTGTATCAATCAATTCGATACAACGTTTCGGTCGTTTTCCTGGAACATGGATTTCGCTAACCCGAAATTACAAAACTACTATGACGCTTTGCCCGATCTGCGTCGCTGGCAAGTGGCGAACCATCTGAAGCTCGATATGTCGCCGATGCTGTGGTTTTACTTTCAGCGTAACGATGCGGGCAGGGAAATTAAATCCGAGCGCCAGTTGTGCAGGGAATTTTTGGATCGAAGTTTCGTGAAAGCTCAAACGAATAAGAGATTTTATTTGGTCGATCCGGACGGTAAGTATCATTTAGCGGATCATGAGAGCCCGCATCCGATCGTTCCTCACTCGGAACCTTTTTGCCAGAGGATTCTCGATTCGCTGGCGCCGCAAAGTTCCGAACCGATGAGAAACATCCTCGAGCGGCTTGGAATGAAACTAACATTCCAGGCAATCAACAAGCTGCGCCTTAATCTCACCACGAATGCGTTTCCCTATATGCGAAGCACTGGGAACACTAATTAGCACCCAGCAAGAACAAATCCTAGGAGCAAACAATGAAGATACTCATTTTCATGATGAAGTATTCCCGCGGGATAGTGATCCTGTCGATTGTCGCTGGGTTAATTAGTGGACTTTCCAACACCGGCCTGGTGGCATTGGTCCATAACATCCTCGGCCGCGGACAAAATCGGCCTGAGTTTTTGTTGTTCGCCTATATTGGCCTCTGTTTGCTGCTGCCGCTGGCTCGCTTCACCTCGCAGATTCTGTTAACGCACCTGTCGCAAAAGGGAGTCTTCGAGCTGCGCCTCCAGATGAGCCGTCAGATTCTGTCCGCGCCGCTGCGCCGTTTGGAAGAAATCGGTTCGCCTCGCATCATGACGAGCCTGACTGACGATCTTTTTATCATCACTAACACTCTAACCAGCGTTCCCGTTCTATGCATGCAATTGGCGGTCGTCATTGGCAGTTTGGTTTACATGGCGTGGCTCTCGTGGAAGGCGTTTCTGGTTGTGCTGGTTTTCATGACGCTCGGAATTCTCAGTTTTCGCGTCGCCGTCAGTAAAGCAATGCGATACATGATACTGGCGCGGCAAGACTCAGATGTCTTGTTCCGTCACTATCGTGCTCTGAACGAGGGCGCCAAAGAATTCAAGCTCCACCGCACGCGGCGAAATATTTTCATCAACGAGGTAATGCGTACAACCGCTCTATCGTTCCGTCGTAATAACGTAGCCGGCACGGGCATCATGGCGTTCGCCAGCAGTTGGTATCAAATCATCTTCTTCACTCTGATCGGACTGCTTCTTTTCGTGTTACCCAAAATCCAGACTGTCGACTCCATCCTTTTGACCGGTTACGTGCTGTCTATCTTTTACATGTTGATACCCTTTGAGGATCTTACGGGTTTGATCCCCAGGTTGGCCCGCGCAAATATTTCGTTGCAAAGAATCGAGGAGCTTGGCCTCTCACTCACAAGTGACCTGAAGGAGAATGAAGACGAGAACCGTAAGGCCGATCAGTATTGGGAACGTTTGGAGTTGAAAGGAGTCACTCACAGCTATTACAACGAACGCGACGGCAGCACTTTCATGCTTGGGCCAATCGACTTTACGTTCAAGCCCGGGGAACTGGTCTTTCTGGTGGGTGGCAACGGCAGCGGAAAAACCACTCTGGCGAAGCTATTGAGCGGATTGTACATGCCCGAGAAAGGTGAGATCTCTCTCGACGGAACTCCGATCACTGATCAGAATCGCGATAATTACCGGCAATTCTTCTCGGCTGTATTTTACGACTTCTTCCTGTTCGAGAGCCTGCTCGGTCTCGATCCAGAGAAGCTTGACGAGCGGGCGCGAGACTATCTGGCGCGACTCCAGTTAGACCACAAGGTTCAGATTAAAGAAGGCGAGCTTTCCACAATCGACCTCTCGCAGGGACAACGCAAACGCCTTGCGCTACTGACTGCGTTTCTCGAAGATCGCCCCTTCTACATTTTCGATGAGTGGGCCGCTGACCAGGATCCGGTGTTTAGAGAAATCTTTTATTTACAGATCCTGTCGGAGTTGAAGGCGAAGAACAAAACGGTTCTGGTTATCAGTCATGATGATCGTTATTACCATTTAGGCGATCATGTCATTAAGCTCGATTACGGCAAGATCGTCACCCCGGAGCAACTGCCACAACCCGCGGAAAGAGCCTTTGCCGGAGTGATGGGATAGATCAATTGATGGTAGTTGTCGCACAAACAAGATCGAACTGCTTCTAGTCGGCATTGACAACCTGCGCAACGCTCTTCTAACGGAGTATCTACGCAGTTCAATCAAGCAGTAACTAAGGGCGCAGCGTGACGTTTAACGTCTCGCTGCGCCTTTCGCTTTCGGGGAGAATTCGCAAAACCTGATGAGTTGCAGCGGCCGCCGCCTGCCCTTAATAGAAGTAAACGAATCAGCGTTGAAGTAGGTTTTTTCATGAGGCAACACGGTCCGGGCGGATTTACTTTGTGAGGTTCACTTGCTGATCTCATTCGGCTCCGCTGGAGCCGTAATCAACTTAAGAGGGTGTGGCTATGAACATTTGTTCCCTCCGGGACGCTGGCAATTTCGAGCAACACACTATTACCCACCACCTGAAGACTGGCCCCTACCCTAATTACAGGTAGTGCATCACTTTGAAATTACGCCGAAGGCGTTCGCCAATTTCAGCCCAGGGTTCGAACGGAGTGAGAACCCTGGGGTCAGTACACCAAGCAGTCATTGAACCCTGAAAGGGTTCGCCAATCGCGTAACCCTTTCAGGGTTTGGTCGCAACTTGAAATTCTGTCCCAGGGTTCTCGCGATGCTCGAACCCTGGGCTGAAATTAGCGAACGCCTTCGGCGTCTTTCATCAAAATTCAAACTGACGCAGTACCTAATTACAGCCGCATTGACATGCGGCAAAGGAGCGTATATTTTGAACTTCCCAGTGTAAGGAAACTCCCGTTACAACTATAACTTCCGGTCTCCTCCCCTCATTGAGATCTTGCATAGGTGTGTCTTATGAATTCGCACATGGTTCGTAGAAGTCTTCTTGTCGCTTCTCTTTTCGTTTTTATTTGCCTTGCCTGTAACACGATGCCCGCGCCACCAGAAGCCAACCCCGCGGATGTAAGGTCAATGGATGCCATTATCGCAGCCGTTTACGACACAATTTCAGGGCCGGCTGGAACCAAGCGCAACTGGGATCGTTTCAGGTCCCTGTTTATTCCTGAGGCTCATCTAATTTCAAGCGAACCGCAGAAAGAGGACGGGCATGACTGGCGTGTTTTAAAGGTTGACGAGTATATCGGCAGAGTTGGCCCATTGCTTGAAGAAAAAGGGTTTTTTGAAAAGGAAGTAGCACGGCGGACTGAAGCGTTTGGAAATATCGCGCACTCGTTTAGCTCCTACGAATCACGCAGAAACGCTGAAGACCCTATACCAAGCCAACGAGGCATCAACAGCTTTCAATTGATAAACGATGGGAAGCGTTGGTGGGTTGTGACAGTGTTTTGGCAAAACGAAGACGACAAGAATCCGATTCCGGAGCGATATATGAAGAAGTCGGATTGATATTCAAACTCCATTCACGGTATCGGTACAAGCCACCCTTCGGTCGGAGTTGGAGTTAAGCCTTCTTAAGGTCCGCGATCTGATCGAACACAAGTTGACTCCAGCCTTCGCCACGGCCTGCGGTCTTTGTTCTGCCGACCCAAATGAATGTCTTTCCGCCGAGCCACCGCGCGCGTTGCCATGAGCGATCAACATAGATACCAGCCCGCGGCACCTCCTCTTCCTCGATGAAGTAGGGCGACTTCGGTTCGCGCAGAAGCCAACCGCGAGGTGGTTCTCCACCGACCATGCGAGCTCGCTGGAGATGAATCTCGCTCACGCTTCCCTCGATGTGGACCGCGATAAACGGAATCCAGTTCTTCGGCACCCTGGTTCCGAGAACATACGCGATCTTCACGTTCTCGTCCGTCAACTGCGGCAGCTTGTTAGGCTCGGTTGGCGTGGTGGTTTCATCACCGCTGATGCCGATGCCCGTTTGTGAGGGGACTGTTTTCTCAACTCCCCAAACCATGTTGGCCATTTCGTCGCGCATGAAATTCACGCGTTCGAGGGGATCGCTTTCTAACGCCTTCCCCACGGCGGGCGCCAGATAGAACCGATTCGCTTCCGGCCTTGCGCGCCCTCTTTCGGTGAGATGAAACATCGCGAATCGTTGCCATGCCGTCTCTGGCCCACGCCCTGCCGGACGAATATAAGTGTGACGTCCGAACGTATCGTCGACCACAATGCCGCGTATCTCGCAGACCGTGTTAATCGGCATCGGGTGTGGCAACATGAACCAGTCATTGGAATAGATCAACCCGAACTCGGCGAGCAGCATGTGAAGCAGTCCAGTCGTTGACGTTTCGATCTTTCCAAAATCCGTCTGCGCTTCCTCCATTTCCCAGAATCTCGGCTGCGGTTGTCCTTTGAAGCGAACGTTGCTCGGCAGAAACGATTGGATCTCCTCCTTCAATTCTATGGGGGCAACTTCCGGATCTCGCGGGAGCTTGCGGTCGGTGACGGAATCGAACGAATACCAATCGACTCGCCCCTGCTGGTATTGGTCTGCAAGCAAGATTGTCTGCGGGCGCTGTTGTACCGGGCCGCCTGCAACTGTGAATTGATATTCGAGATGGTTCGGGAGCCATGCCGAGTCCGTTTCATTGTCGGGCTGGGTGAAGAGGCGTCTGAATTTCTTTCTGCACGTGTCAGCAAACTCAGACGCGATCGTTTTCAATTTATCCTTGTCGATACCACCGACGGTTTCCACCCAAGTGTCATGCGTTCCATTTTCAACAGCGAGCACGATTGCGACGCCATCAGCGACTTTCAAAGCTACGCAGGTTTGAATTTCCAGCGCCGCGGGATCCGAGCCGGTCGTGTCCTTAGTGCTACTCGCATCCGGAAGCACCCGAATAGGAAACTTCGTAATGTAATCCGAGTAGTGGCCGTCAAGCAGCTGTGCTCTCAGCAGTCTTAAAAACAGCTTTCCCCATTGGACCGCGAAAAGCACATCGCTGTAGACGTCACCATTCTTTTGTATTCGCACGGTGAGCGGAATTCGCTCGCGTTCGACGCGGGTCTCAAGCGGTATCGCCCGGCCGTCGAATTCAAACGCAGGCTGGTCGCGTAACGAAAGACGGTCGATTTTTTCGTGTTGAAAGGCGATGCGAGAAGTTACGCAGGAAGCGGCGTCTTCACCGCTGAACTCGCCGAACTGCCATTGTCGCGTCAACATCCACAACGGATCGCGGACCTCCGCCCGCAGGCTGCGAGTGAAATCAATTGTCCGCGCTCGCGTTTCGAGGCGATTGAAGGCAACGATCCGCGGCAGCCGGAATATGGCGACTTCGCTGAGTAGCTGGCCTATGCCTATTGCTGGTTTGGACATAATTTAAACTCGAATTTGATTACTTGCGCGCGTAGAAGTTTGTCAGCACGGCGAAATCGATAATGCCCATCAGATCAAGCGACACGTCGGCCTTCTCGATCGTGCTGAACTCTGACACGAGAGCGGGCGCGAGTACATTCCAAATCCGATTCTTTTCCAGATGCTCCGGTTCGACGGCTCTTTGCTTCGCGCGCATGAGTGTGTCGTTGAGCGTTCCGACCAGATCATCCCAATTCCATGAGCCGGTTTCGCGCGGCGTCACGGCGAGCAGAAGGGCCTGCGGCGGTACTGCGTTCGGTTGGTTGTAACGAAACGAAATTCCGGTGGTCTCGTTGTCGGTTGGAATGTCCTCAGTCCAATCGTCGACCAAAATGCCACTCTGTTTTGCTCCCGCTTGAAAAGCCGTGGCGCCATGCGCGGCGATCGAGAGCGTGTCGCGAGAAATCCCAAAGGGCTTGGCGGGATCGTTCGGATCAGTTGGCGGGAACTCGACCGCAAGCCAACTGTCGGTGGCTCGAAACGGAATCTGCACGGGCCGCATCTCGAGTGAAACATCGTTGAATCCATCTGCAAGGGTGCGGACGATCTCCCATCTGTGGATCGTTTTTCTGACACGCGCCAAGCCGGTCAACCATTCGTCAACTATGTCTTCATTCGTGATGCCGGGAGTCGCCTCACGCGCAAACTTGAGCAGTTGATTGCGGTCTGCATCGGCAGTCGCGATGTCGATGTCGTTGTGATAGCTGAAAACTGGCAGTAGATTGAACGTCTCGCCGAAGAGAATGCGTCCTGCGTCTAACAAGAATCCAACCTGCGCTTCGATTGACTTGTCGGCGGTTGCTTTACTAATCGAGTCATTTGCACGATCGAGCACACCGTCCTTCGGATCGGCTCGTCGCAATCGTCTCGCGGTCCGTTGCGCACGCGCGAGCAGCGATGCTTTCGCTGAATCAGCCGTCAAGTCCGATTCAGTCGGAAACGCGTCTGTGATTCCAAAACTCGACACCGCCCGCAACCGCTGATGAATTGATTCGGCGTCTGCGAGTGAGATCGTCAGCTTAACCTGATCGTCGTCGGTGAACGTCAGCTTTTCGTCTTCGAGTTTTGTGAATGCATCACCGAGGGTGCCATTGAACGTTTCATCGTCGGCTGGATTTGCGGGATCGTGGATGAAGACAAGTTGAATTGTTGGAGAGGCCGCGCCGTCGATGGTGTCGGCGAGTGTCGTCAGCGCGTTTGCCGCGCTCGTTATTCGGCTGCGAAGCTCAGCCTGATCGAATCCTTTCGGATTGTTTTTATCGAAGGGAATGGCCGTTTCTTTACCGCCCGAAGAAGGCAGAAAGTCCTGCGCCGTCAGTGCGCGGTTTTCAAGCAAGAGTGAACGCAGGTGTCTGGCAAGCGGAAACACTTGAGCGAACGTGCTTGTTCCCGGAGCGCCTGCTTGCCCGAACCTGATCCGCACGGTCTTGTCATCGCCGATGGAGTTCGCGCGACGGTATTGAAGGGCTATTCGCGTTTCGAGTTCGGTCGCGCCGCGCACGTCATCCTGGCTTGCGCTAACCAACCAAACGAAGTCAATCGGTTGTAACCCGAGATCTGCGAGCGTAACCGTGTGAACGTCGTGTGGCGTCTCGGTGCCGTCGTCCGCGATCTCGACCCAACTTACTTCGCAGATGATTTTGTCGGGTGCCGGGCCAAGCACCGAAGCGATCCACTTGTTCATCCCCGGCTCGGCGATAGCACGTGGGGTGATCGTGATTGACGGCCAGGGATTGCTGGACGCGAGCATCGGATCGAGGATCTCGAAGTGGAGAGTAACGCGATTCGTGAATGTGAACTGCGTGCCTCGCGGTGTGTCGATCACCTCCAGCTCGTGCGGTATGTTTGCTTCTTTTTGCGCGAGCGACACCGCCGCCACGCGATCGAAGTTTCCGCGCACGAGTTGAAAGGCGTCCTCCGCCATCAACAGGTCTTTCACCGCGTCGAGCATGTTCTTCAATGAATCTTGTTCTTCGAGAATCGCGGCGCCGAGCGTCGCATTGGGCAGTTCCGGAGCGGAGAGTACTGAGGAAAGTCCAAAGCCGTTGCCGGCATTCAGCGTTGCCTGAATGAGCTTCAGACCATTCACTACACTGAACGGCGGGATGGTCTCGGAAGGCGCGCCGGTTCCGGCTTGCGGGACCTCTTTCGATTCAAATGGAAACGCCTTGCGGTACGGAAGGATGAACTGGTTGAACTCCTGCACCGGTATATCACCACGGAGCGCGCTCGCTGAAGTGCGATCATGCAAACGCCGCTCGAACTGATAACCCAGCAGCGCTTCGATCGGCTGGCCGTTACGCATTCCTTCGAGGACAAACTCCGCGCCGCGCACGCGATCCGAAGAGAGATTCACAGAGAATATCTCCGCCTGGTCGGGATTGGCGTGACTGAGATACGCATTTCGGAGCAAGGCTGCCGCAGCCGCATGATTGAGCGACGGCGCGTGAACAAAACCGCCTTGTCTCATTCCGGGAACCCGATTTCCTGAGGTCGAGGCGACGATCACTTCGTCCTCTTCGAGAATTGGCTGTGTATCAACTGGACGAAGCGGCGCCGGAATGCTGTCGCGACTCAGGAAAACTTTCGCAGAAGGTCTAACGGACTCCACCCAGCCATAAGCTCCAAGATGAATTCCGGTTCTTCGATTCTCCGGCTGCGACGAGCTACGTTGCGCTTGCAGCCGCTGCGCAAACAATCCCATCTGCCACGCGTCGAGCCGGTAGTTGCAGCAATCGAGATGCTCGACAAAACATCTCTCGAGTCTTGCCGTCGGCGTATCGATCAGGTTGAGCAGTGCGCTTCGCTGTTCCTTCAGATACGCAGCCTCTGCCTCAGCCGTAGACGGACCGAGCCACAACCAATCACCGATGCTCATCGCAGGCGTGGGGTGTGAAGGTTCGGCGATTCCTACGCGGGCCCCGACGACCTCCAGCTTCGATACGTTAGGACTTGCCGCACGAATTCCCACGAGTGTCGTTGCCCGCAACGACGTTTCGAGAATCGAATCGAAGGCGACTCTCTCTCTCAACCACTGATAAGCGCCTTGGTGAAGCTGGAGCAGGATCGCATTCCGCAACATGAGATAGAGGAGAGCCGATGGCACTTCGGCGGGAAAGTTCTCAGAGATGATCTTTTGTGTGTCTTCCGACCTCGCAAGCCATTCAACGTAATTAAGTGTGAGCTTGTCAGTCTCTGAGACCGGCTTGTTCTCAACCAGGTTCGCCGGATTGAGCGTGGTTGAATAGTGCTGCCAAAGAACGTGAAGACCCTTCATCTTTGCAACGGTGTCGGTGTCTCTCGATATCCCAAGGTCGTTGAGAAACGCGCCGGTTTGCGACGGCATGAAGACGAGCAATTCCATCAACTCGCCGAAGTAGCGTCCGCCATTTATGAAGTTCATCTTGTTGCGCAGCGTTTCATCGCTGTAACCGATTCGTTGAAAGAACTGTGCGCTGGTGGGTTGAAGCCCGAGAATGTCTATCAACACGTCAGCGGAATCTGTGCCGGTCTTGCCGACGAACGGCAACTGCGGAACGTGTTCGCGCCACGTCTTTTCGAGTCGCGCAAGCAAGTTATAAAGATTCCTCAGAAAGATCGTCTGATCAATGAAGCGTTCGACGGCGATCACGGGATTAGCATTATCCCGATACCCCCAATGTGAGAAGTCGCTGGTGAGAAGCACGCCGTACGGCTGATTACCGACACGAATTGCAGGCAGCGGTCCTCGGCCCGTGACGTAGCTGGTGAAAAACGCGCGAGTCTGCCGGGCAGTTTCGTCGGAAATCAACGGCGACATCCAGGTCTTTAACCAGTAGCCGAGCGTGCCTGGGAAGAGAGCCGTGTTCATGGACCGCGCTTCAAGTACGTCTGTTTGGTCCGCGCGCCGTACGGATTGCAGCGGTGTGTAGGCGATTCCGAGCGCGTCCGCGAGCAATCTTCCATCGGTCTGGCTCCGCAACGGATTCGGGTCGACCGGGTCGAATGCGGGAGGATCAGTAGCCATGAAGAATTCGAGATCGTCGTAAGCGTCGTTATCGGAATATCCCGATCCATCCCGCTCGGTGTTGTTTGTCGGCGTACCCTGACGCACGACGCTGAATCCCTTTGGCCCAAACTGGTGATTGTCGATCAGCTCTTCAACTAGCTCGGCGCCATTCTTCGTGTCAACCGATAGAAACACGCCCAGTACGACGATCCTCGCGAATCCGTTACTACTCTCTCCGGCGTTCAGACTAACGCGGAAGCCCATTCCGAGCTGAACAGCCTTGTCGAAGTCGGACATCCAATCGAACGAGCTGCCATAGACGACGGTACCGTCTTTCTCGGGAAAGGCCTGCGCCTGGTCCATTGGATCTGGTCCCAGAAACATCGTGTCTGGAATCAGGTTTCCGACTACTTCGCGCGGGATGCCATCTGCCGCCCCGTACAGCAGAAGTACGAATCGATCGGGCAACAGGTGCGTGCGAGGCGCGCGCGTCCAGGAGTCGTTCTTCGTGAGGTCGTGAGCGGGAAAGCCGGTGATTCGGGTTCGCACTATGTCGTTGATTCGATCGAGCCAATTCTGATCGGTAGCGAGGATGATGAATGCATCCGGATCGTTCGCGGTTACAGCGCTGTTCAGTGACGCACGCGCGGCTGCCGGCATGTCGAGTGCCGCGAGATTCGTGAAGAACGCGGCGTCGATCGAACGCAGAAAATCCAACAGAGTTTGTGACGAACCGAGCGTCGCCAGCGCCTCGAAATCCGTTGGCCTGGTTTGCCGGACGACCCAGGCCGCACGCTGACCACTGAACAGCTCAACCATGTGGCGCCAGGCGGCACGACGGCGTGCGTCCTTTTCGGATCGGAGAAATTCGGCAGCAACGAGTTCAGTCCAGTAGAGTTCGCCGGCAACTACTTCGCGATCGGTCAGTGTCTTTTCATGAGTGTGCACCGCGATCTCGTCCGGATAGATGCGGACCCAAAGCTCGTTGAGCCGTAGCCCTTCATTGCCTTGCACCGGAACAAATATCGTCTCGATTTTGACGGGCAAGAGCAGGAAAGGAATACTGTCGTCCAACTGCGCGACGCCTGCGCGCGGATGTGGATCTACAAGATAGAGATCTCCGATCGCAGCGTGCAGTCGTCCTTCGCAATCGCCGCAATCGGACTTCAATCGATCGATACGCGTGTCGATCTCGTGCTGTTGGGCTGCGACCGCCTGGTTGTCTCTGAACGACGGCTTGAGGAGTTCAGTCAACTGCCCCTGCAAGTCGCGCAGTTCCTGGCGGAGGCCGTCGATCGTTGCTTTCAACTCCTCCTGCCTTTGGCGCTTGGTCTGTTCTTCACCCGCGAGCTGATTAAGCTCGGCTTGCAGCCGCTCGATGGCGGCACGGATGTCGGCCTCAGCTCGATCCAGCCGCTCAAGTTCTTCCTGAAGTTTCTTAATCTGGTCAGCCGGCGGCGGGTCGAGTTGCGATAATTCTGCGAGACGCGTCCGAATTTCTTGTTGGCGGCGCCGAAGGGCTTCGAGGTTTCGTCGCAAATGATCCAGCGACTTCTGTTGCTCGGAAAGGTGAGCGAGCCAGTCCGCGATCTGCCGCTCTTCTGCACGCAGTTCAGCAATACGAGCATTGAGGCGGTCCATTCGCGCGCGCACTTGAGAGATGGCGCGATCTCGGTCCTCGTTCGTGACCGTCTGCCGCTGATTCGCGCGTTGCCGCGTGAGACCCACTCGATGTTTTTCAATGTTCGCGCGATACAGCTTGTCTTCACACTCGCGGCAGTCGGCCCTGAGTGACGCGATCAACTTTATCTGTTCGTGAAAGTCAGCCATCGCTCAGCGAATGATTCTCTGGTTCAACTTCGCAAATTCGGCGAAGGTAATCTCTTTCGGAAGCATCTCTGATGAATGCACCGCTACCATCACCGGTGTTTGAAACAGTGCGTACGCCATATTGGCGGCGTTCGATCCCCACGGGTACTTATTAATGTCGTCTTCACCCTCTTTGAAATCGCGATGTGGACGGTCTTTGAATGTCGGCAGCGGGGATCGCTTTACGAATGGAGGCTCGGAGTGACCGAAAAGATCCCACGCCAGGTTGTTCCACGTATCGGGCGGATCGTTCTTTGGATTGGAGTCAGGATCCGTCGGCTGCTCGTAACTGATATCCATGCCGAAGCGAGGTTCACCCGGCACCTCTTGAAGCACGAAAAACCAACCCAGCTTGTCGGTCGGTTTAAAGTGATTACTGGGCTGCGTCCCTTTCGCTTTTTCGGTGGTCAGGTCGAATCCGAAGAACCGCAAGTCGGGTTCGATTTCAGCGGTGAAGAGCGGGAACTTGAATTCGATGTCGAACTGTTCTTCCGTAGGATCCTTTTCGCGAATAACCTTCCCACCACTTCCATCATCGATCGCTTTCTGCGCATAGATCACGGTGTTCGGATAACGTTTCAAAAGCTCGCCGCGTATCACCAGCACGACTTGCTTGTCGCCGGGTTGCACGTCTGCATCTGCTGCAGGCGGCGGTTTGTGAAAACCGAGCAGGCTCTTCGAAGCCCAGGCGTGAATCTTCGTTATATCCTTCAATTGTTCAGCATCATGCGGCGTGTCGGGATTGCTTATTCCTTTAACCGACCAGAACTGCCGAAAGTAACTCCCGCGCATATCGGTGGGGTATTCGCGCCAGAGAAGTTCCCGCCCCATCTCGTGATTCAAGCCAACCATGTACGACTCGATGAACTTGGGGTTGGTCTCCAGCAATGAGATCGTGTTTGGAGGAATGAGTTGCAGGTTCGGAATCAGCAACTCCTTATTAATATCGCGCAGGTACGTGTACATCGGATCTTCGAAATCGGGATGCGCCATCGCGTCGACGATCTGTTCGAACTGGTCGAATCGGAAACCGGGAATCTGCACGAACGCCGCAAGGCGCCATGGGAACGAGACGAGCGGATCGATCGCTCTGGTCAGCTTGAGGTGCGCGTTGGTGATGTCGAAGCGTGTGAGCGGAGGTTTTTCCGGAGGCCGAATTGCCAATCGCCGTTCAAAGTCCATTGCAGCAATTCGGAAGTTGGCAGCCTCTCGGCTATCCGCCGTCGTTGCCGCTCCCGGAGTCGCCGGTGGCGCCGACGTTTCACCATCGAGAATTACATTGAAGTTCGGACGCTCCGAAACCTTTTCTAAGGCGATGATTCCTTTCTCCGGATTGACGAAAGCCTCTGCATCGTCTAACCGAGTGCTCTGCCGTTGGAGCCAGTAAAAGCCTCCAACGACTGCGACTGCGAGCACCGCGCTGGCGATCCACGCGCCGGTCGCAAGGCCGATGATGAGCAACAGAACCAGCAACACGATCAGAATCCATAATCGATTGCGCATCAACCAGAGTAGCCATGGCGGTAGATTCCGAGGTCGTATTTTGTCGGCGAGGTCATCGACTGAGAGCAAACCTTCGGGTAACGCTCGTGGAGGCGCAGGGGATATGCGGCCATCGTTGATAGCATTCACCAGGGCTGAGAAGTCAAAACCTTGTCCGTTGAGCGAAAGGCGCCGGCCGAGCTTGCCGGCGGGACGCGTCAAGCGACGAAACGCCGCCGAGAATACTGGCGCCGACAACCTGCTCTCACTCAATGTATGCGAGATCGTCGACGGACTTCCCATCACCTTCGAGTGAACGGGCATTGTTACCGCGAGCGTGCGCTCGGGTGACAACGCCGAGAAAATCTGGTCCTTGTAACGAACACTGACCTCCATCGTGAACTTGAACTTTCGCACGATGCGATTCGCGTCGAAGACTTTTTGCACCTGCTGCCACGCGCGCTGCATGAACTTTTCCTGGTCCGTTTGGATCACGAGCGTGCCCATTCCCGCTGGTGCTCGATTTCGCGGATCGCGGTTCAACTCGTGATACCAACCGTTCTTAGTTACATCTAGAAGAACCTTGTCGGTCTTGTGCTGTCGCGCGTGGTTCTGGCCATAGAAAGGAATCGTGACTACCGGATCGTTGAGAAAGTCGTCAACTGATCCCGGCTCTGCATCAGGTGTGGTCGGGATCGTCTCTGGCAGGTTTACCAGCACCTGCAATTCGGTTTGAAACGCGTTCGCAGTGAAACTCTCGGGCACTGACTTGGTGGCGCTTGTTTTTAGCGCACCTTCGAGACCTTGAATGACCGGACTCGGAGCCGGCACAGGTGGCTCTCCGGGCTTCGCGGTTCCGTCCGCATTGGCTTGCACGAAGCCGGGTTTCGAACAGTCCATCATTCGGATGCCGATTTTCGGATCAAGCACGCGAGGCTCGAGGATCTTCACCAGCGACTCGAAATCTTCATCGCTGCCCGTCCTGAAATACCAGTCGAAGTAGAAGGGCAATTCGAGGTTGGTCGTGGTCGAATCCCAGGCGGGTTTTTGCGCAGGCACACCGGTCGTCGGCAAACCGAGACCAGCTAATCTTCCGACTTCAAATGAAGGAACGAGGAACGCGGTATACGCTTTGTTAGGTTCGAGGTGTCGTGGCGAGAGGAGCCGGCTGTAAATCTTGTCCGGGTCGGTGGTCACCGCTTCCTGAAGGGACTTCAGATATTTCTCCAGATCCGAAAGCTCGTTCGGCGCGATGTCCTGCTCCGTGTGAACGTGAGCGAACAGCCAGGTCTCATCCGAAGGCGGCCACGCGTTCTTTGTCTTAACGCTCACGACCGGAAGCGGCAGCCGGCGATCGTTGCGTTCGAACTCACCCTCTTTCAGAACCAACAAATAGACCCACGGCCGCAACCTCTGATCGACTGGTTTTGCGGGCGTGTATCGCCACGGGAAGTCTTCGTCGTAGAACTCGATGAACGCCAGGTAATTTGGTTCTGTATTCGTGATCCAATTGCGCGGCTCAGTGCGGACGATCATCTCGCGGTTGATGCCGATGATGTCGCCAGGTCCGATTAGTGCGAAGTCTTTGGGCGTTTGCGGCGTGCTGTTAATCGAGACCCCGATCGGGACTGTTGCGCGTTCGTTCGCGGGCAACGTCGCAGACGGATTGCCGAGCGTGTCTTGCTCGTTGATGTGCGCCGCGATTCCTCTGCGCGCCCACGGTTGAAATTGATATTTCGCTACCTCGATCGTCATAAGTCCATCAGTTGATATTTAGTTCGAAATGTGAGACGACCTGAATGCTTCCTATCAGATTGGGATCGGACGTTAACAACTCTTTTTGTCGTTGGTAGGCTTCCGCCTGTGACCCAAAGAACACGACTCCATTCGAGTCTTTCAAATGCGGCTTCAGATCCGACGTGCTCGCAATAGTAAAGGTTTCCTTCGGCAACGCCGGTGCCGGCGGTGCGTTCATCGAAGTCCGAGTCTGTTGCTTCGAAAGTGAAGACTGTCGCACCGCGCTTCCTCGGACCAGCCGGTTGTATGCGCCCGCGACCATGCTCACGATTCCTTTAAACTTTATGGTCTTCTGGCGCAGGTAACTGAGCTCGTAATCAACAGGTCGTTGAACGGCAGAGCCTGTGATCAGATCAGACGTGGCTGACAATCTCAAACCGCTGGGCAGCTTTTCGAAAGAGTGGCGCGACAGCTTATCGCTATCGCTGAGCGCGCTGAAGTTTCCCGGCGCAAACATTTCGCGCACGTCTGAGAAGTTTGCGGGGATCGGCATGCCGTCGGAGTTTGCGTTTGTAAGCTTGAACTTGTTTTCTGCAAGCGGCTTCTTCGCGCCGAATTTTTGAATCACATAACCTTCGAGTGGCAGCGATCGTTGACTGAACGTCAGTACGCCCGCGGGATGAATCACAAGGGTATCGGCGTTCGGCACCTCTTCGATCTTCTTCAACGTAACGTGCAGATGATTGTTCGGCGGCAACTCGGCCCGCCAGTTTCGCGAGTCGGCGTATTCCTTGAGCAACAGCTTTAATAGGTCTTCAGTCGCAGCCGGGATTGCCGGAGGATCGTCTCCCCAGGTCACATGGAAACCTACGCAGATCTCAATGAATAGTATCGTTAGGCATGCTTCGCCGCGAACGTCCCACGGTGTCGGGCCAGCTAATCTCGCTTCGATGTTAATCCCGGCGATAACTGCTTCATCTATTCGTAAAGCGATCCCGCCGTAGAGTCTCGCGTCGAAGTGAAACGGATCGAATTGGAATAAAACGTCGAAACCAAGAAATCCGTAAACGTTGAATCCGCCGGCGCCCGCGTAGAGCTCGACCCTCGATCCGAATTGGACCGAGTTTGAAGTGACGGCGAAGTAGGATTCGATTTTCAGCCGCGGGTTATCGTCCGACAGCAGACTAATGCCGACGCGAGCCATCCCGCGAAAACCGTTCGGCAGTGCGGGAATGCTCGGTATGTCGTGAAAGTCCGGATGAAACCCACCGACGCTGATTGCGAATGTTTGCGCCTCGCCCCACGACACCAGAAACGCGAGGCTGCCGGTAAGCGCGAAGATGAGCAAACGCGAATCGAAAAGATCGGCGCGGAAGAAGATGTAGCCGTGGCCAAAATCAACGACGCCGATGAAGTTGACTTGAAAACGCAGCAACGCAAACTCTTCGGCGGGTAGCATGCACTTCAGCACGCCAACGATCGCAAACATCGGCTCTGGAAGATCGAGTAGCAAGCCGAGTTCGACCGTTACGATCGAAGGCGTGCCCCAGCCAAGCTTCGCCATCGGTCCAACTACGAAATGGTCCGGTTGCGGCGGGAAGAACTGTTTAATGTCGCTGATGATGCGAACGATGTTGGCAATGATGTTTTCGGGAAAGAGGATGCTCTTGATTGCATTCGTGCGAATGCCGTCTGCGAGCGCAGATACCTGGATCTTTCGGTTGAGTCCGAAGATTCCCCCGACGCCATTGAGCGTGAATCCGAAGCCGAGTTGAATCGGAATAAACTCAGCGGAGATGACGATGAGCAGCGAGAAGCCCTGCTCTCCGTTCGGCATTTTTGTATTGATAACGGCGATTGCCTTGACTGAGCACAGGCCTTGAAAGTCGAGTTCAAGAGCGCCGGCATACTCGCCCTTGTCGACGTCGAGCATGAGGAAGCCGCCGCCTTTGAAGCCGCCCGCATCGAGCGTGAGCCCAACACCGGTGGGTGGCTTGAAACCAAAGCCAATGTTGAGTGGACCAAGGTTGCCGTTCTTCTCTGGAAACGTAATGTTCCCGCGCAGACCGATGCGATCGATTACGACGCCGATCGGCCCAAGCGTCGCCGATATTGCTGCGGACAACTCGAGTGGGATTCCACCGGCGTTGATGCCCAGCGACATGTAGATAGTGTCCAGACTGATCGGACCAATGACGACGTGAGCAGGAATCGAAACTTCCATTGCCGCACTGCCGACAAAGCGAAGACCTTGTTTTGGTGAGAACGTTGCGCTGAGCGAGAGAGTGACCTCCTTTTGGCCTCCGCCGGTCAGCATCGAGACGAAGCTGTCGCCACCGCCTACATCGAGCACAAGTTTCGCGTCGGCAACTTCGATCGTTACTCCTGGTTCTCCTTTAGCTGTTCCGGAACCGGCATCCCAGGAGGTGTCGAGGCGTGCGGCTATCGTGATCTTCTTCGCTTCCAGGCGCGAAGCGCCGGCCAATCCGAGCAGAGTAAAAGCCGCGTCTGATGTCGGTTCCAGCGAAACACCAGCGGCGACGCTGCCGGAAAAAGTGCTGCTTGGCGGCTTCAGGGAAAAGTCGGCAGGCGGGCGAATATGTGCGATAAAGCCCGGATCGAATCTGCCGCCCACTTTTACTTCACCAAACCATCCGCTGCGAAACAGCGGGATGCGATTTGTAAAGTCCTGCTTGACCGGAACATGTAGTTCTATTTTGAGACCTGGTGGATTGGTCGAATTGTCGAAAGAGATTTCCAGAAGGAGCAGGTCCACTGACGGGCCGCCACCACCCGGATTAACGAGCGCGGGCAAGCCAAAGGACCATGCAAGCTCGGCGATCTGGTCTATCAGGAACTTGCCGTTGAATCCGGCATTCCCCCAGCCATAAAGATTCTGGAAGTACGGTCCTGGTGAGCTAAGAAGATTTGGGAGCCGGCTGAGTTTAAGAGCCTTGACTTCATGCGCGACCTTCGCGGCATTGGCCGGATCGCCGGGATCCATTCGTCGCTCGATGATACCGGCAATTGCAAGAATACTCGTCGCGTCAGGCGCTACGCGTTCGAAGTGCTCGACCAGAGCACGTTCCAGAATCGCTGCGGGAAGTTTTGATGCGAATGCTGATACGTCTGCCGCTGAAACTCCGGGAAATGCGCCGGACGCCGCGTTTAATTGCGTGCCGATGCTGTCGAGTTTGTCGAAGAGATCGACGAGCTTAGCGAGGGTAGTTGCGCCTTGGGCGAGGATTGCGGGTACGTCGCCGGCTTTTATGGCGTTCGAAAGTGAGGTCACGAGAGGAGGAAGTTGGCCTGCCAATGTGCTCGTGCTCTGTAACGCGTTGCTAACACCCGCTTGAGCATTCACGCTGGTAGGTAGTCGCAACCCGAGGTCCGCGAAAAACCCGTCGACTTCAGCAGCAGACAGTCGCTTCTCCAAGATGGAGAGCGCATCTGCCAAAACTCCTGCCAGTATTTCGATTGTTCCTGCAGCGCTCATCGATTCAACGCTCGCCGAGGTTAAGTCGTAACGGTTAGGGTCAACTCATCTGAGATGACAAGGAAACCAAGTACTTCTTCGTAAGATCTACCGCCCAGACGAATCGCCAATGATCGGACTTTCTTGACGTCGGCCTGAAGCTCCGGGCTACCCACTTCGAGCAATACCTTTTCAAACTGCTCAATGCTGTCGGCCCAGCTTTGACCTTCGATTTCTTCCGGCAGGAAGGGTCTTCGACTCTGGGCGACATCGATGAGTGCTCGAATCATCTGTGGGCCGTGATTGCGATGCCACGCGACCACGAACTGACGGCTGTTTTTCAGTAGGTTAGTGAACTCGTCCGAATGTGTTTGGTACAAAGCCAGCATCTCTTGCACGCGTTCAGTGCCGGAGAGATCGTTAAGGACGCGCCCCAGGGCAGGATGTGGTGTCGGCTCGCCCTCAACCTGATAGATAACCTCAGGTGAGTTAGTCGCGATTTTAATCTTCAATTCGAAGGCGACCTGCTCAATGTGACTGCCTTTGCTGTTGTTGGGATTATCCGCGCCGCCCCAATGAAGCGATACGATCTTGGCCTTGTCAGGATCCTTTACGGGGGGAGACCCGAAGATGAGATTCACGAGACTCGCCTCGTTGTCCATGCCGTTGTCTATATAGACTGCTGACCCGGAATCGCCGGCTTTTGTAAAGCGGTCACTGCCAACAGGCTCAACCCTAAGCTGATGGACAAGCGAGCCACTACTCGCATCGATGCCCGCTATCACGCCCTTAGTAAGACTGGTTTCGGCCCCATACTTCTTTACAAAGAGCTTTCTGGTGGCAGCAGCTGTGCCTATTGGAGGTGCAAGAGTACCGATCTTGTCTGGTCGCAAATCCAGAGTTCCGACGATCGCGACATCGTGCAGCCGCGCCTGCCACTTTTGACCCGGTTCCAATTCAGCTATTGCAGCATCGATGAGTTGATTCGTCGGACCGCCAGTCCGAAGCAGCTTCGCGATTACTGTTTCACAACAGTTGGAACAGGACTTAACCAGGACACGATCTCCGTCCGCCCCGCCCGGCGAGCCTCCGTAAAGTACATGATCATTTGAGAGTAGAACCGCCTTTGGAGTAGTAGTGTCGGTAGTAAATGCGAAACACCCAAGAGTTCCTCCCACGTCAGTTTCGGTACCTGAGGATGCATGTCGCGCAAATATCTTCTCGCCACCTTGTAGACCATGTCGCACATCTCGGTCAGATTCACTGACATCAGTCTTGACGCCTTCGATCTCTTCGGGGATTAATTCTTGACTGGACAGTTCCTCTCTGGGTCTTTTCTTATCAACCAGAATGCAGATGGCAAACTCGCCCGTGGCCTCGCCGTTAGTGACCTTTCCTCCGAAGTCGACGGTATGAACGCCAGGCAAGGCGAGTAGACGAGTCTCCACGCGGCGCTTGACTTCAAGAGCTTCTGCCAAAGTCAGCTTCATAGGAAGTGCTAACCTTGATGGGGATTAATTTAGCTGTGCCAGCGTAACCTACAACCTGGGCAAGTGAAAGCTTTTTTGGTTCGAAAAACAGTTCGGATGAATAATGACACACGAATGCGGGCTTAAGGACGATCGTCGCTGCTGTTCCAAAGCCGGGAGACTTATAAGACCAATAACTAATCTAGTAAATTAATCTCACGTGACACCAGCGTGACAAACCGAAACCGACCACGTCCCGCCATCATCTTGGCCCCATCTTTACTCCCCGTTGACACGTACTGATAAGGTCGCTGGGGGAGTAAAGGATCTCCCCTTGCGGTAACTCGATTTGCTTCAAGTGGGGAAGGAGCCGTTGATATTCCTTATCAGGAAGTGCGGCCAGGATTCTGTTTGGAACTAGATCTGAATTATTTGCAGGCGTCATCGTTGGAAACTCCTTGGTCCGATTCGGTGTTGAACACACCAACAGGCGGCACAAGGAGAAGTCCGTTGACTGGACCTGATGACGTATGATGGATTTCAAAAGAACATGAAACGATAGATACAGACTACCAGATGTTTCCAGCGTAGTCGCGGTGAGTTAGTTGCGCGTTCATCATCGATGTTTCTGTCGATCCCGAATAACCGACTGCTTGAAGTGCTGCCTGCCTGTATTTTAATATCTTGCCGTCACGCAACTGATCGCGAGGTTTGCCCTTGTAGTTGAGGGCTCCAGCGCTGACTGTTCGGCAACTTTGTGAGTAGGTATGGAACCTAACAGAGAAACCCCACAGCCTGACGCTACTGCGCCGCACGAAGAGCCGGCGATGCTGCGCATCACGCTCTCCAGCATCGGTGATGGTGTAATTACTACAGACATCAAAGGACTAGTCACTTTTCTGAATCCTGTGGCTCAGTCCTTAACGGGGTGGACACAAGCCGATGCTGCGGGACTTCCTCTTGATAAAATTTTCAAAATCGTCAATGAAGAAACTCGCCACACGGTCGAAAACCCTGCGACTCATGCGCTTCGTGAAGGTAAAGTCGTCGGTCTCGCAAATCACACGCTGCTCATAACGAAAAATGGAACCGAAAAATCCATTGGTTATACTGCTGCCCCAATTCATAACGCCAATAGTGAAGTCGTCGGAGTTGCGCTCGTCTTTAGAGATGTTACTGAACGCCGGCTACAAGAGGAGTTACTGCAGGATACCCTCAACTATGCCAAAGCGATCCTGGCAACCTTGCGAGAGCCGTTCATCGTTCTTGATGATCACCTACGAATCAAAACGGCGAATCGAAGTTTCTATGAGACCTTCAAGGTTCCCCCCAAGGACACAGAGGATAAATTCATCTACGATCTTGGCAATGGGCAGTGGGACCTACCTGAATTGAGGACGCTGCTAAAAGAGGTTCTTAGTAATGACCACCCTATCCATGATTTCGAAGTTGAACAAACTTTCCCCGCGATCGGACACAGGGTAATGCGGCTCAATGCCGGCCGCCTTGCATCAGTGAATAGTCGGCCAGATCTGATCCTTCTGGCCATTGAGGATATTACTGATCGTCATAATGCGGAAATCGCGATGAGAAACAGCGAGATGCGTTTTCGTCGCCTTTTCGAGACAGCCCAGGACGGCATCCTCATACTTGAGTCGGACACGGGGAAGATCACTGAGGCCAATCCTTTCATATCCGAATTGTTGGGCTACCCAGCCGATGAGTTACTTGGGAAGGAACTTTGGCAGATAGGTCTCTTTCAAGACATTCAGTCGAGCCGAGCCGCCTTTCGACAACTGCAAGAGCAACGCTACATTCGTTACCGCAATTTACCCCTCGTAACCAAAGCTGGACGGAGGGTGGAAGTTGAGTTTGTCAGCAACGTCTATAGAGTGAATCACCAGGCAGTAATTCAATGCAATATTCGTGATAACACCGAACATCACCAGTTAGAGCGCGCACAGGCGCAAGCCGAAGCACTGGTCGACCTGCATCGCCGCAAAGACGAATTCTTAGCAATGCTGTCTCACGAACTTCGGAACCCTCTTGCCGCTATTACGAACGCGGTGGAGCTTTTGGACCTAGAGAGAGACGCAGCGTTCCAACAGAAGGCTAGAACTATAATTCGACGCCAGGTTGGGAACCTGGTGGTTCTGGTAAATGATTTATTAGAAGTCTCACGCGTTCTCAGCGGTAGGATTCAACTTCATCAGGAAGAACTAGACCTGCGCGGCGTTGCGCAACATGCGGCGGAAACCGCACGCACGTTGATGGACCAACGGAAGCATCGATTGAATGTAGCACTTCCGCCAGAACCCGCCTGGGTACTCGGCGATGCAATTCGGCTTGAGGAAGTAATAGTTAACCTGCTCAGCAACGCTGCCAAATACACTCCTGAAGGCGGTGACATCTGGCTTGGTATTGAAGAGGAAGGCGAGGAAGTTGTAATACGCGTGAAGGACAGCGGTGTAGGAATCGCGCCGGATTTATTGCCGCAGATTTTTGATCTCTTCACGCAAGCGCAAAGAACTCTGGATAGATCTCAAGGCGGATTGGGTATTGGGTTGACCGTGGTGCGAAAGGTAATTGAGATGCATGGAGGAACAACCGAGGCGCATAGTTCCGGTTTAGGTCACGGTAGCGAGTTCATCGTGCGTCTGCCCGCAGTAAGGTCGCCTGCCCGACAAGTTAAGATCCCGGGTGCAAAAAGGGCGCAGCCTGGACAAACATGGCGTGTGCTCATAGTAGATGACAATGCAGATTCAGCAGATTCTATTGCGGCTATATTGGAGATATCCGGGCACGAGGTTGAAGTAGCCTACTCAGCTCAAAAGGCCTTGGAAATGGCTGTTGAACATCAGCCCGACATCGTGTTGTTGGATATTGGATTACCCGACATGGATGGCTATGAAGTCGCAAAGCATCTGCGCCAGATTCCTGAACTAAAAGAAATGCGGTTGATTGCCATCACGGGATACGGACAACAGTCAGATCGACAACGTTCTCGTGAAGCCGGCTTCGATGAGCACCTGGTGAAGCCCGTGGAATCGCAGAAACTGGAAGAGCTATTAGCATCGCTCATGAAACGGCCCGCCGAGTTCTGAGATAGAGCCTGGGCCACATCATAAATCCGAGATTCATGCTTACCACATCCAAAATATATTACCGATACGAAATATATTGTGCACTCGGTACATATAAAGCGCTCGCGTGCTTGCAACAAAGCCTATCCATAAGGCATCATAGGTGCGGTTAATCCTTCTCTCGCGCATCGACGGTGATGCGCCCCGCGCATAAATCGATCAGCGCCGGCGTTTGGAAGTTCGAGAGCGGGCTTGTTTCACACTTCGAAGCCGCTCTTTTGAGAGCATCCGAACCTGGTCCTTCGACCGCTACCGTTTCGCCGAAGCCTATCCGATTCGCAGCTTCTTTCATTCCCTAAAAAGGGGAAAGGTATATCTCTATGTCAACAAAACTTTATGTTGGAAACCTGGCTTTCCAAACCACCACTCAGGAGCTGCAGCAGTTGTTTGGTCAAGCTGGCACGGTTCAATCTGCCAGTGTCGTAGAAGACCGCGACACGGGACGCTCGAGAGGCTTTGCCTTCGTGGAAATGTCGAGCCAGGAAGAAGCCACTTCAGCAATTGCGCAATTCAATGGCAAGGACGTAGGTGGTCGCGCCTTGAAGGTCAATGAAGCCAAACCCCGCGAAAATCGCGGCGGCGGACGTGGCCATAACGACAATCGCGGCGGCTATGGCGGCTCTAACGGTCGAGGCCGGTCCGAACCGCGCTGGTAACAATCAAAACTCCACACAGCGTTGTGGTCTCCGGGATGATGTGATTCGTCCCGGAGAACCGTGCTGCTATTCATTTTCATCACCACGCGGGTAAGGAAAAGGCCTGACGTCAGAGAGCACTCCTAATGAAATTAAAAGAAGGCCGGGACGCCGCACCGGCAATACAGAGACCGCACATCAATTGGTCCAAGGGCAATTGGGGCAATGGGATCTTTCTTATTTGCGCCCATCTTGGCTCCATCGCCGCGCTTTTCTTTTGGAGTTGGCCGGCTGTAATAACTGGCGTCGTGCTTTACTGGGTTGGCGGTAGTCTTGGTATCGGCATGGGCTATCACAGGCTAATCACCCACCGTGGTTACAAAGTACCGAAACTGGTTGAATACTTTCTCATCACCTGCGGCACACTGACTCTCGAAGGTGGTCCAATCCAGTGGGTCGTGACGCACCGCATACACCACGCCCACACAGATCGCGCGAACGATCCACATACGCCACGACATGGCGGCTGGTGGGCACATATTGGTTGGATACTGTGGGGCACGGCTCAGAATCACGACCAAACCACCAACGCACACTATGCACCTGATTTAATAAACGACCGTTACTATCGTTGGCTGAATCGCTTCTACTATGTTCCGCTGATTATAGTGGGGCTGATGCTTTTTGCGTTCGGAGGGTGGGGCGTCATGCTGTGGGGAGTATTCCTCCGCCTTACACTGTGTCTGCATGCGACGTGGCTCGTCAATTCAGCTACACACCTGTGGGGGAAAACGAGATTCGAAACCGGTGACGACTCGCGCAATAGCTGGTGGGTGGCGCTGCTGACATTCGGTGAAGGATGGCATAACAACCATCACGCTCATCCCACCTCAGCGCGTCATGGTTTGCGTTGGTATGAACTCGATTTGAACTGGTACGGTATTAAGACATTGCAGTTTCTCAGATTGGCCCACGGCATCAAACGAATGCGTTTCAATCGCATCTCGTCCGTCTGGCAACCGGTCTGCGATCGAGTAAAGTCTGAACGTGTTAAGCAACTGCAGAGTATCGATGCCTAAAATCATCTTGCTTGCTCGAACTGCGGCACTGTGCTGCCGCTGTGGAAGATCAAGTGTTCGAACTGTCACCGTCGAGAGTTGAGCTGGTTCCACGTAATTATTTTGGTCGAGACGCAGTGCCTTTATTGATTGTGATTCTCAGATTTCTGTAGAGGTGGAGGAGCTTCTGAAATTAGCACTTCGGTAGTGAGCATTAGCCCTGCGATTGACGAGGCGTTTTGCAACGCACTACGAGTCACCTTAGCGGGATCAATAACGCCTGCAGCAATGAGGTCTTCAAACCTTTCGGTAAGCACGTTGTAACCGATATTTGGATTTTTTTCGCACCGAACTCTTTCGACGATAACTGCACCCTCTTTACCGGCATTGGCGACAATCTGTCGCAGAGGCTCTTCAAGCGCACGCTTGACGATGTTTACGCCGATTTGCTCATCTTCATTTCCGCTCGCTTCACCGTCCTGCTCGGTCGCGAAGAGCCTGAATTTGTTGAGAGCTTTCGCGGCTCTTATCAGAACCACACCACCACCCGGCACGATACCTTCTTCAACGGCTGCGCGCGTCGCGTGCATCGCATCCTCTACGCGCGCTTTTTTCTCTTTGAGTTCGATTTCAGTGGACGCTCCTACGCGGATGATCGCGACGCCACCTACTAGTTTCGCCATGCGTTCCTGCAACTTCTCGCGGTCATACTCTGAAATAGCGACTTCGATTTGAGCTTTGAGTGTTTTCACGCGAGCCTTTAATGCATCGTGATTGCCACCGCCGGCGATGATTGTCGTGCTTTCCTGGTCAATCGTCACTTTCCTGGCCCAGCCCAGTTCTTCAAGCATGACGTTTTCCAGCTTGATCCCAAGCTCTTCGTTAATCACCTTTGCGCCAGTGAGTATTGCAATGTCTTCGAGCATGTCCTTACGACGATCGCCAAACCCGGGCGCTTTCACTGCAGCGACGTTCAATGCACCTCGTAATCTATTTACTACGAGGGTCGCCAACGCTTCGCCGGCGACGTCTTCCGCGATAATCAAGATGGATCTTCCCAACTTGGCGACTTCCTCGAGAATAGGTAGCAACTCTCTCATTGAAGAAATCTTCTTCTCGCTTAGAAGAATTAGTGGATTTTCAAGTTCGGCATCCATTGTTTCGCTGTCGGTGACGAAGTAAGGTGAAAGGTAGCCGCAATCAAATTGCATCCCTTCCACCACCTCTAAAGTGGTCTCAATCGTCCTCGAGTCTTCTACGGTGATGACCCCATCTTTACCGGCCTTCTGCATCGCTTCAGCGATCAACCGTCCAATGGCGTAGTCGCCATTTGCGGAGATCGATCCCACTTGCGCGATCATCTCTTCGGTGACCGGCCTCGCTGCTTTCCTGATCTCCCGGGTCGCGAGGCCCACTGCTTTGTCGATACCGCGCTTCAAAGCCATCGGGTTGGCTCCTGCCGCCACAGCTTTTACGCCCTCGCGAAAAAGAGTCTGCGCCAGCACGGTTGCGGTGGTCGTCCCATCGCCGGCCACGTCGCTGGTCTTTGCAGCCACCTCTCGTACCATCTGCGCGCCTATATTCTCCATCGCATCGTTAAGATCAATCTCTTTTGCAACGGCGACACCATCCTTCGTAATAGTCGGGCTGCCATATTTCTTGTCGAGTACGACGTTTCGTCCTTTTGGACCGAGAGTGACTTTTACCGTGTCGGCGAGTTTATTCACACCGCGCAGAATTGCCGCACGTGAGTGTCCGCCAAAAGTTATTTGCTTTGCCATTATCTTTGCTTGTTTCGCGAGACTTATGCCGGATTGCGGCTCCGGAAGAGGTTCAAGGCAAGCACGACGAACGCTGCTAAAAGCAACAAGTGAATCAGGCTGTTAGTGACAAAGCCACCATAAAAGCCAACCAACCAGAGCAGCAACAACACTACAAGAATGGCCCACAACATGAATTGTATCTCCTCGCTCGAAATGTATAGATTCTTTTGTTGAGACTGGACTATGCGTACTCAACCGTCTGTGCGCTAGACCACATACGTGCTATCCTTTTCTGCGAAGTAGTTAGCGTTGCTGCTAATTTAGTCATGCCTGTTTCTGTATCTGCCACTCCCAGCGAGAATCGACTTCTTGCCGCGCTTCCCGATGATGAATATCAACGCCTTCTGCCACAGCTTGCCAATGTCTCCTTCGATCTTGGTGAAGTCGTCTACGAATTCGGCGGTCAACTCGATTACGTTTACTTCCCAACAACGGCAATAGTCTCGTTGCTTTACACCATGGAAAACGGCTCAAGCGCCGAGATGGGATTGACGGGTAATGATGGTGTGGTGGGAATCGCCCTCTTCATGGGAGGTGGCACCATGCCGAATCGTGCTGTCGTACAAAGCGCCGGCCGCGCCCTAAAGATGAGGGCGAAGGTGCTTCAGGATGAGTTCGCGAAGGGTGGCAAATTTCAATACCTGCTGCTCCGCTATACGCAAGCATTGATCACTCAGATCTCACAGACTGCTGTTTGCAATCGTCTGCACGCGGTGGAACAGCAACTTTGCCGATGGCTTTTATTAAGCCACGACCGGCTGAATACTGACGAGTTGATCATGACGCAGGAACTAATTGCCGGAATGTTGGGCGTGCGCCGCGAAGGCGTGACCGTGGCTGCGGGAAGGCTGCAGGATGCGGGAGCTATCAGTTATGTCCGCGGTCATATTACGATCCTCGATCGTCAGAGAATGGAAGAGACCGTCTGCGAGTGTTACCGGGTAGTAAAAGACGAGTTTGACCGGTTACTCGGATAAGTCTAGAGGTCTTCAGTTGCCGACGGGTATCCGTTGAAAACGCATCTTGCCCTCAGCATCCTCCCACGAAATCTCCAGTGCATAAGGGTTAGCTTGGCCCGCTATGGGTTTGAGTCGTTCCATCTGATCGTGATCAGCGTCAGCCGGTCTTCCATTAATCCAGGTTCGGTGAGATAGAACCGTCTTCTCTCCTGGTTGCATAGACTTTACGCTGTCGAATCGAATATGAGCTTGTGATGGACCACCGCCGGGAGTGTGGTTATCTTTCAGAAAGATAGTCAAAATCTCGATGGATTTGAGCGTCTTCTCGCTTGCATTCGTTAACTCGACTGCAACCTTTGATGACGCATCAACGAATCTGAAGTCAAAAGTTTTCTTCCTGTTGCTATCAGCGATCATAATTTTTCTTTCTGTCTCGACGCGGGTTGCATTAGTCTCACTCAAGCGGCCGTCGGAATCCTTCGCAGCAGACGTGAGAGAAGACCTCGCAACTGGTTGAAGTTGTCAGGCTGGGCGATGTGTACATTGTTGCCAATAGCGACTTCAGCCCCCTCCGGGATCTCGTCAAAGCAGAAGATAACAACCGGCACATCGTCTCCCGTCGGCACGCTTTCGCGGATACGACGACCGGAACCAAGCACCTCGCTGGGTGATCCAGCCAGACTCACGAGAATCAGGTCAGGGCGTTGTTGCTGGGCGCTTTCTATTCCGTCTAATTCATCTCGGGCTAACACCACGCGATATCCGTCGACCTTTAGTAGCTTTTCAATGCCGTCGCGCGTCTCGTGAACATCCTCGACTACCAGAATGATCGGGTTTATACCAATCTTATTGTCCATTCAAACGTCTCCCGTGAAACCTCTTCGGTGCTCGACCCATAGATGAAAACGTGACGCTGCAATATACATACAACTGGCAACTCCCACCGTCCGTGCGCCAACACACATATATAAACCTGCGAAGGCGACTAATCTATAAGCGGTCTTCCGCACAGACGCGGCCGCGTGACACTGTAAGAATCTTTCCGTGAGCGATATCTATGCCATGCAACGGGCGAACGGCGATGTGTTTGCGCTTGATAATAAGGGACGGTTTTGCGTGCCACTATTTCATAGCAGCGGTGACGCGATGACCGCCCGGATGCGTAACGGGGACATGCTGCTTTTCAAACCTGTGCCCCTCGATGCTCGCTTGCTCCGGGAACTTGAACCTAAAAGCGGTCAGAATAATGTGGACCTTTTGCTGGTGAAAGATCCGCTTCGTAGTCTGAAACGTGGCGACCTGGTGGACCACGCAGAACTCGCCTTAATTGTGGACAATCACACATAATTTGCCCTATTAGACCGTTGTTACTATGAGCGCCAAGGCATCTACTAACTCTGAGACGCACGAGCCGTTTGATCCAATACGTTGGGCGCTTGCAAATCCCTGGCTTTCCGAGGGTCAGGCCGATGACAGAACACCCATGAACGGTACCGTCGAAAAAAGCGATCGCACACCCTCCTCTCACCGCGCATTTGCCCGGCGGTCTCACCAGTTGATGTTCAAAAAATGGTCGCAGGCGAGGCACGATTAACGAATGGATGAGGGTGATTCCGAGAGTATTTTACATGCGGAATATATCTCACATTTGACATATACACGCAGCTGGCCTAAGGTGGGTAGGAACCGAGTGTTGCTTACTCTCTTCTCAGCCCCTCTGGAATCACCCAGATCACCTGACCCCAACAGCTACCAATCGAGGCATTTAAAAATGCCTGAGAGCATTGTTTTGTAAGTCACGCAAGGAGACTCAAGTGGTCAATCTTTATATTCATGAACGCCGCGAGGGGGATGTAGCTGTTCTTGACCTAAAGGGCCGCATCAGAATTAGCGGTGGCACTCTTGCCCTGCACAAATCGATTCGATGCCTGGCCGAGGAAGGAAAGACGAAGATCCTTTTGAACCTCGCGGGCGTTACGCACATAGATTCGACCGGGCTCGGTGAGCTTATTTCAAGCTACGTAACTCTGAGCAATAAGGGTGGAAAGATTAAGCTGGTCCATCTTACGGAACATCTTCAGGACATGATGACTATTACCAAGCTTCTAACTGTGTTCGATGTCTATGATAACGAAGCGGACGCGCTCGCCAGCTTTACCGGCCACGTTTTAAGCATTGTCGAGCCGCAGTCCGTGTTTATGTAAGAGAGAGATTTGTTCACCCCGGGTTGATTCACCAGGACTTTTAAGCAGGAGAAATCATGGAAGAGAAGCCAGTTTTCAAAATTGGAGATCGCGTCGACCAAATGTGCATCACTTGTAACGAGGAGCGAGGTCACGTCGTTGTTTCTTTGAGCAAGATAGGAAGGATCACCCGCGTCGAATGTCCAATGTGTGCGTCGCGTGTCCCGTATCGCGCCGGGACAACACGTCGTGCGTCCAATAAGGTCGGCGCGCCATATGATCACACGCGAGCGTATCGCAAAGGACAGACGTTGATGCACCCCACGTTTGGTGAAGGTGAGGTAACTGCGATCATAGAACCGCAGAAAATGGATGTCTTATTCGCAGATCGCATACGGCGAATGATGCATGCTCATTCTTAACGGAGACAAGCCAACAGCAGAAGGGAAGTGAAAGATGATTATTTGCGACTTCTGTCTGCATCGCACTCAGGGAGGCGCGTGCGGTATTGGCCTGAATATCCCGAAAACAATGAAGTGCCGCGAGTTTTCCCCCGGTATAGAGAGATTCTGCGCGAAGCCCACGGACTTCGTAAGTCCGAATCAAATCATCGATATGGCAAGATTTTTTGGCCTTGAAAAAACGGAACTTAAAAAGGTCAAGATAATCGCAGAGAGAAAAATCGCCGATAAGTCTTTGTAAAGTGTCCTGAGTGCCGCCAGTGATGCTATAGACTTCGGACCAGCTGGCAACCCCAAGCGTGACCGAGTCTGAAAGAGCATTAATTGCTATCTGCGTTCTTGCGAGCAAATCCCACAATTGCCGTCCGTGGAAATCTCGCGCCTCATTACTGTTTACAATCAAATTCTAGCGCACTGGAAAAAATACAGTTAAGATGACCCGGATCTGTTAAGCCCGAACCAATTGGCCTGAGTCATAACTCTCCTATCGTGGTGCGGCGGTAGTCCCGCCCGTCGATACATGTAATACATGCAACGGCTGTCCTCGAATACCACCCTGTCGCATTACCGCATTATCTCCAAACTGGGCGCTGGTGGAATGGGTGAAGTCTATCTCGCGCAGGACACATCCGAACTCGGTCGCAAAGTGGCGTTGAAGATCCTTCCAGACGAAGTAGCCGCCGACAAAAACCGCTTGCAGCGCTTTACGCAGGAAGCACGGACGGTCTCGAGTCTCAATCATCCAAACATCCTCACCTTGTATGAATTTGGTCAAACTCAATCGGTCTGCTTTATGGCCACGGAATTTGTTGATGGTGTGACCCTGCGTCAACTCATCTCAAATCGTCGGCTGAAATTGATCGACCTACTGGACGTAGCGATTCAAATTGTTGCCGCCCTGAATGCTGCTCACCAGGCGGGAGTTACGCATCGCGACCTGAAGCCTGACACGTCATGGTCCGTCGCGACCATATTGTAAAGGTACTTGATTTCGGACTAGCGAAGCTTTCAGAGTGCGGAGCGACGGCGAACGGGTCGATCGCTGGTGAAGACGCTACTCGACTGCAGGTAAACACCACTCCAGGCGCAGTCATGGGCACCGTCAGCTACATGTCGCCAGAGCAGTCCGCCGGAAAAGGGGTGGACCAACGCACGGACATTTGGAGCTTCGGCGTGTTGCTTTACGAAATGCTCGCCGGACGGGTCCCGTTTCAGGGTAAAGATGTTCACCGGGAAATAATCGCGATTCAGGAAAGTGAGCCGGCGCCGCTATCGTCGCAGGTTGAAGGAGTGCCGGAACGTTTGGAAGAGATCGTCACGAAGTGTCTAGCGAAAGAGAAAGAAGAGCGCTATCAAACGGCGAAGGACCTTTTGATCGATTTACGAAACTTGCGACGAAAATTGGACATTGACGCCGAGATCGAGCGCACTGTAGCTCCAGCACAAAGAAGTACCAGCGCAGCGGCAAAACAAGAAGCCGCTAAACGTACACATGAAGCGCAGACAGTAATCTTTGAATCTGCTGAAACTTCAGACAGGTCACAATCGAATCCCGCATTAGGTCATACGAAGTCTAAACTGAACTGGATCCTGGCGAGCTCATTGCTCCTCGTCGTTTTAGCCGGGGCATTTTGGGGAGCCCGTTATTTCACATCCAACAAGAAGATCGAGTCGATCGCGGTAATGCCGTTTGTAAACGCCAGCGGCTCAACAGACGTTGAATATCTGTCGGACGGAATGACGGAGACACTCATCAGCGTTTTGTCGCAAATTCCTAAGTTGTCTGTTAAGTCACGTAGTACGGTCTTCCATTACAACGGAAAGGAAACGTCGCCTAAGAGGATTGGTGAAGAATTGAACGTGCAGGCCGTGTTGCTCGGTAGAGTGGCGCAACAAGGCGAAGACTTAAAGCTGAGTCTGGAATTAGTAAATACGGAAACACAAAACGTAATTTGGAGCGAACAATACAGTCGCAAGCGAACGGAGCTATTAAACCTACAGACTCAAATGGCCCATGATATATCGGAGAAGCTACAGACGAAGCTGACGCGCACTGAGGAACCGGATTTAGAGAAGAAATACACTTCGAGTCCCGAAGCTTATGAGCTTTATCTTAAAGGCCGATATCATTGGAATAGACGCACTGTCGAAGACGATCTTAAGAGTCTTGATTACTTTCAGAAGGCAGTCAAAGTCGACCCACAGTTTGCCCTGGCGTACGTTGGTGTTTCTGATGCGCAGATAATGTTGGGGATTCCGGATGCGATGGCGGGAACTGTTTCACCCAGCACCATTCTTCCAGCGGCGAGAACTGCTGCTGAAAAGGCCATCGAGATCGATCCCACTCTGGCTGAAGCTTATGCAGCACGGGGCCATGTACGGTGGAAAAGTTTGGACTGGTCCGGAGCAGAGTCAGACTTCAAGCGCAGCATCGAGTTGAACCCCAACTATGCCTATGTTCATCTGTTCTACTCAGTTTTCCTCACCTACAACGGTCGCATCGAAGAAGGCCTCACTGAGTCCCGTCGCGCGGCTGAGCTTGACCCGTATTCAATTCCTATAGTCGCAAACTCCTGTTACATCCATGCCCTGGCTCGTCGTTATGATGAGGCAATAGCATTAGGAAGGAGAGCGGTAGAATTTGACGATACGATTCCCATCGGTCACCAACGGCTCGGCGTGGCCTACGAGGGAAAAGGAATGTTGCCCGAGGCCATTACTGAATATAAGGCTGCCGTAGACAAGAGCAATCGCGTACAACTTGCAGTCGCGTCACTTGCTCACGCGTACGCAAGGGCGGGAAATCAAATCGAGGCCAGAAAACTTCTGACTGAACTCGAAGAGAGATCAAGCCGCGACTTCGTTTCACCGTATCTCCGGGCAACCGTTCATGTCGCCCTTGGTGAAAAAGAACGTGCGATCGAACTCCTCGAAGAGGCTTACGCGGAACACAGCATCGATATTGTGCAAGCGAAGATTGATCCGAACCTTGACCCGTTGCGAAGTGAAGAACGATTCCAGACGTTGGTTAAGAAGCTCGGATTTCCGCAGTGACAAGTCCGGTTTGGAACGCTGCGAACTATCTTCGCAAAGTCGCATGAAATTGCAGCGGAGTTGTGGGATATCGATACTCGTTAGGTGACGACAATGATCGTGCGTTTTATTGCAGTCATAGAATCACGATGAGTGACTTTTGCTCTTTAAGTAGCAATGATTTTTGGTCGCATCATCCAACAAGCGCTTTTTGCAGCGGACTCGCCGGTGAGCGGATTCTTAGTAAAGTTGAGCGAGCCAGGTGCAGTCCTAAGAAGCAGAATTAGTAGTGCTGTATATAACCGATCCTGCTGAACTGAATTTCAACTCACCCTATGTACTCGCTCGCGCTATTGCCTTTATGCCCAAAGCGTCGGTGAATACTGGTTCAGATCGAAATTACGCCGAAGGCGTTCGCTAATTTAAGCCCAGGGTTGGAGCGCACGCGACAACCCTGGGTATCAAATTCAATACACGCTAAACCCTGAAAGGGTTATGCGGTCGGCGAACCCTTTCAGGGTTTCAGATTATCGTTGGGTTATAACCTCAGGGTTCTCGCTGCGCTCGAACCGTGGGCTGAGGTTAGCGAACGCCTTCGGCGTATTTTCAAACTGAACCAGTGCCCGTCGGTGATAATGAAGCATAGGAAATTAACAATTTGGTACAATGAGCTGTCACTTGAGCGCATCCTTCAAGTTATCTGCGTGCTTCTTAAGGACTCGAGCGTTTCGCTGCAAACAACATCCGTTAACGCCCTGTACGGATCAAGACATTCGCCGAAAGCTAACTTATGAGCCAGCTTTTTCCCCCATATCCTTTTATTCTCAACAAGCTGAACTCCAGCAAAGTCATTCCCTTTCTCGGCGCGGGCGCGTCTCTGGGTGGGCGTCAGTCGGGCGCAGTTTGGAAACAGGGAATCAAAGACTTTCTGCCCACGGCGGGCGAACTTGCCGGTCACTTGGCCGATACCACCGCTTTTCCTTCGGATGAATCAAGGGACCTGACCAAAGTGGCTCAATACTACAGTGTCGTAGGCGGCCGCTTGGCTCTGAACGAGGAACTGCACCACATCTTCAATTGCGATTACCAGATCACATCACTTCATAAATTTCTTGCGGGTGTGCCGGTGCCATTACTGATCGTGACCACAAACTACGACGATTTGATTGAGCGGGCTCTCGACGAGAAGAATTGCGAACTCGGAAATAACGCCCGTCCATATGACGTGGTGATCCATACCACCGAAGCCGACAGTGGCGATCGTTTACTTTGGTGGTCCTATGGTGATTCAGAGCCGCGCGAGATCAATCCAAACAAACTGGATATCGACCTGGGGAAGACGACGATCGTCTATAAGATGCACGGTGCGGTGGATCGGCGCCAACCATCGCGTGATCAGTATGTGATTACCGAAGACGATTACATTGACTTCCTGGCCCGCATGACCAAGAACAAAGCCATTCCGGCGATCTTTGCGGAACCGTTCCAGACGCGCCATTTCCTGTTCCTGGGCTACGGACTCAACGATTGGAATCTGCGGGTGGTCCTCAATCGCATCGAGAAAGACTTGCGTCGCCCCAAGAGCATTTCGTCGTGGGCGATCCAGTACCAGCCCCGCCCATTAGAAGCACGCTTCTGGCAGGAGCGTGGCGTAGAAGTTTACGACCAACTGCTCGAAGAATTCGTCAAGCGGATCGCCTCGCACTAAGAATCTCGACAACCTGCGCCATATTGCGCACCGCTCGGGAGGTGAATCTATGTCATCCTCGGAAATCCAACGCGGCTCGCCTTACCAGGGATTGATTCCCTACAGCGAGGCTGACTCGCCCTTCTTTTTTGGACGCGAAAAAGAAACACGGCTGATCATCGCAAATCTGTTTGCTTCGCCGTTGACGCTGCTTTATGGGTCGAGCGGCGTCGGCAAGTCTTCGGTGCTGCGCGCAGGCGTCGAACACCAGTTGCGCCAACGTGAGGATCTGCTGGTAGTCGTGTTCAATTCCTGGCAGAGCGATCCCATCAACGATCTCAAAAAGAAAATCGCGGAAACGGCTTCGGCGATAAGCCAGAGCATTATCATGCCGGCTGCCGATGCCTCTTTGGCCGAATGTCTGGCCGCTTATTCATTGCAACTCGATCGTCGTGTAATGATTATTCTCGATCAGTTCGAAGAGTACTTTCTCTATCACCCGCAGGAAGATGACTTCGCTGCGGAATTTGTTCGGGCCGTAACCCAATCAAATACAGCGCTAAGTTTCTTAATCTCGATTCGAGAGGATTTTTACGCCAAGTTAGATCGCTTTGAAGGTCGCATCCCGACGCTTTATGACAACTACCTGCGCATCGAGCACCTGGATCGCCATGCGGCGCGCGTGGCGATTGAGAAACCAATCGAGCAGTACAACCACCTGTACGCGATTGCCGGCACGGAATTCCGCATTGAGCCGGAATTAGTCACCACCGTTTTGCGGCAAGTCGAAACCGGGAGGGTCATTCTGGGCGAAGCCGGACGGGGTATGATCGAAACTGCGCCGGCGCACGACGATCGCGAAGCGCAAATCGAAACACCTTTTCTGCAACTCGTCCTGACTCGTCTTTGGGATGAGGAGTCGGCTGCGCGCTCTCGGACGTTACGGCTCCAGACTTTGAATAATTTGGGCGGCGCAGAGAACATTGTGCGCAGACATCTTGATGCCGTGATGACCACTCTGTTGCCTCGGGAACAAGAGATCGCGGCGAGCATCTTTCACTACCTGGTAACGCCGTCGGGTACGAAGATCGCTTACACCGCATCCGATTTGGCGGGCTCGGCCGAACTGAATGAGTCAGAGTTAATACGGGTGCTGGAAAAACTTTCGCACGGCGACGTCCGCATCCTGCGGCCGGTCGATCCGCCGCTCGATCGTCCCACCGCGCCGCGCTATGAAATCTTTCACGACGTGCTGGCCCCCGCAATCCTCGCGTGGCGGGCGGCGTTTGTGCAGGAACAGGATCGCTCGGACGCCGAACGGCGCGCCGAAGAGCAGCGGCGCCGAGCTGATGAGCAAGCCAGAGTTGCGAGTCGTTTGCGCCGGTTAGTGGCTGCGTTGGTCGTAGTGATTGTACTGGCCCTGGGAGCTGTCGCCCTTGCCGTTGCGCAAACAGCCCGAGCCAAGGCCTATGCACGGCAGGCACACGATTTCGCAGAGTTGTCGAAGGGGTTGCGGGAAGAAGGACTCAAAGCCGAGACCGCAGCGAAGAGCGAAAGTCAGCGGGCTGAAAATCTTAAACACCGTGGCGACGCGGCGCTACTGTCGGCCACAGAGGCGCGCGAGAAAACGGTGGAGCAGATCAAGATCGCTGAACAGAGAAAAAAAGAAGCCGACAGAGCGAGTCTAAATGCAACGGCCGCTGAAGCAACAGCTATGAAAGCAACCAAAGCGGCCAAAGAACAAGCCACCGAGGCGCGAGTCGCTTTTTCAAACCTCCTGGCCGTCCAATCTAAAGTTCTGGTTGATACATTTCCGCAGGGCGGCCTGCTCCTGGCTCTAGAAGCACTGAACACAACAACGGCGGACGATCCGCCCGTTCCCGCCGCTGAACAGGCTTTGCGAGAAGTGTTGTCACGAACCGGTGGACGGGCTATGGGTGGCCATGATGGACCTGTCGACGATGTCGCCGTCAGCCCCAACAACCGCTGGATGATTAGCACAAGTGGATCTAATGCCCGGCTGTGGGACCTCACCGTCAAAGATTCGACCAGCGTCCCCCTAATTCTGGAAGGAGCAGGAATCCCGGTTGCGTTCAGTGCTGATAATCGTTGGGTAGCTACAGGCAGTGGAAAACCGGATGATGCGTCAACCAAGTCTGGTGAGGATGGCAGTATCATCCGCTTATATGACCTGACTGCCGCCCATCCGAGCGACAAACCGCGCATCTTGCATGTCGACTCCAAGTCTATTAGCAGAATCACAATTAGCCCCAACAGCCGCTGGTTAGTTACCAACTCGGGTCGAAATTCTGAAAATACTATACTGTGGAGCCTGATCCAACCGGATCGCAAACCCATCGAACTGCCCAGTGCGGTGGCAGCTCACGCAACCCCAATCAGCCCTGATGGCCACTGGTTAATCACCAGCAGTTGGGACGATGCCACTGATATCGCCACGGCTGACCTTTGGGACTTGACCGCCGAGAACCCTGCCGCCAAGCACGACCAATTAAAAGGCCATACAATGCCGATCACCAATGTTACCTTTAGCCGTGATAGACATTGGGTGGCCACAAGTAGTGGTGAAATTAACACTCACACTTTCCGAAAAGACACCACTATCCGAGTGTGGGATCTAACCGCCAACGCCCCTGGCACTAAGTTTAAAGTACTTCGCGGACATGAAGGACCTATCAGTGCCTTGGCTATCAGCCTCGATAGCCGGTGGCTGGTCAGCGGTGGTGGCGGAGATTGGGCTGGTCGCGGTTCTGACAAAACCGTCCGTGTGTGGGATTTGACTGGCGACGACACCTCCGCCAAGTATGTCTTGCCCGATCATGATGGCCCTATCTTCGCTGTTACGATCAGCCCCAACGACCGTTGGGTAGTCACATTTGCCGGCGGTTGGAGAGGCAGCACGTTAGGCGACGCCACCATGCGCCTATGGGATCTGAATAGTGAAAAGCTTAGTCCGATAGTCTTTCGTGAAGAGAGACTGCCTCTTTCCCTTCACGACATTGTGGTCAGCGCAGACAGTCACTGGCTCGTCACCAGGCGTGCTGATAACACTGCTCGTGTTTGGGATTTGAGTGCCTCGGACCCCTCTGTCAAACCACGCATCTTGCGTGGTCACGAAGGTTTGATCACGTCAGTTGCCTTCAGCCCGGACGATCATTGGGTGGTTACTGGCAGCGCTGACAAAAGCGCCCGCCTGTGGGGACTGACCGCCGAAGAATCCGTTGGCAGCCCAATCGTTTTGCAGAGCGAGCAGGATACGGATTTCGCCATCAGCAATGACCATCACTGGCTTGTCACAATTGGTGGGCCAGAAGCGTTTGACCGAAAAGACACCGTGGCCCAACTGTGGGACTTGACCACTCAGGATCCCGCCAACAAGCCCGTTGTTCTACAGGGGCACGAGAGTGTCATCTTCGGCATCGCCTTTAGCCCAGACAACCATTGGCTGGCAACCGGCAGTGATGATAAGACTGCTCGCCTTTGGAATCTCACCGTGGCCGATCCTGCCTCCCGTCCGATCGTTCTGCGCGGCCACGAGAACGTCGTCGATACGGTAGCTTTCACTCCTGACAAACGCTGGCTCGTCACTGGCAGTTTCGACGGGACTGCTGCTCTTTGGCGCATGACTCCGAGCGGAGTCGAACCCAAACCCGCCTTCGTCTTGAAAGGGACTCAAAGCCAAGTCATTTTTGACCTTAGCATCAGTCCCGATAGCCATTGGCTGGTCACGACTGGCGATGACCAAACTCTTACGCGCCTCTGGGATTTGACGGCCACCAACCCGGAAGCCAACTCGACTGTTCTGACCGGGGCCGAGCGCGGGCTGGCCATCAGTCCAGACAGCCATTGGCTAGTTGCCCCGGGTAAAACCGGGATGCCAACTCGTCTATGGAATTTAATATCGCGGGAATCCCGCGAATTAGCGGGTGGAGGCAACAAGATAGCGTTTAGTCACGACCATCACCGGTTGGTGACTGCCGGTACTGACGCCCGCTTGTGGGACCTGAATGCCGCCGACCCCACCGCGACTCCACTTATCTTGCGTGGGAGCCAGGATAAGTCGATCCAAAACGTTGGCTTTAGTCCTGACGATCATTGGCTCGTCACCGGTAATGAAGATGGCAGCGTTCGCGTGTGGAACGTAAAAGACCCGGAAGCCAGTCCACTGATCCTGACAGGACACACGAGCGGAGTCGACAGACTCGCCTTTAGCTCGGACAGTCATTGGCTGGCGACAGGCAGTTTTTATGATAGCGCCGTTCGTCTCTGGGACTTGACCAGTAACAAAATGGCTGACACGCCGCAGATCTTCCCGATTAATGGAAAAACCAGCGACATCAAGTTCAGTAATGAGAGCACAGGTAGCCACTGGCTGATGACAGGTAATTACGAGGACCATACTGTCATGTTGTGGAATTTGCGACTGAATGAACTGAGGGACCTTGCTTGTCGCACAGCTGGTCGCAACTTAACCGAAGATGAATGGAGGAGGTATTTCCCGGGACAGAAATACCGGAGCACCTGCGGTCTGCCTGTCGCGCGGTAATAGTGTTGAGGTGCGGTTATTCTGTATGCAGCGGCTGATTCAAGATTCATAACTCCAAGTCGTCGGGAAAACAGTCGTTTGAGCAGAATATAACGCCCACGGTTGCATATAGCGCAAAAGAAGATTACAGCAACTTTACAACAAAGTCGGAGTGGCTCGTACTTTGAGGGAGCATTCCGGCATTAGTCATTTACGCCTGAAGCATTCGTGGTCGAATTGATTTAGCTTTATTCATTTCAGCCTTGCGTCGAAGCGAATTCTGGTATTTGGAGGGCCTGTCTACAGCATCAATTGTCCACCATTAATTTCAATTGTTTCGCCAACGACGTAACTGGCTGCTTCTGAAGCAAGGAACGCGATCACAGTTGCGCACTCGAGTGGTGTCCCGACACGTCCGAGCGGAATCGTTGAGACAAAGTTTCTAATCATTTCCGGAGTAGAAAAGACTTGATGAAACCGTGTGTCAATTACGCCGGGTGAAACAGCATTGACTCGGATTCCACCAGGAGCAAGCTCTTTCGCAAGTGATTTCGTGAGCGTGATGAGACCCGCCTTTGCGACGGAATATGCTCCGGCTCCTGGACCGCCACCTGTGCGACCGGCGATCGAAGCGACGTTGATAATTGCTCCCGATTTGCGCTGGATCATTGAGGGCGCAACCGCTCGTGAGCAGAGCATCGCGCTCTTCAGGTTGAGATTCATGACTTCATCCAGCTTTGCACGAATAATCACGTTTGCACGTAAATAAGCATCTTGCACGAAAAATCATTTTGGCCGAAGCACAGAATGTCCGTACTTAAAGCCGCCGTTTTTGTTAAAGAAGATGTAATAAAGCGATGGCGGGCCGCGTCTGCCTTGCTGAGTGTTTCTTGGTTGATCCGCTTGCCAAAGAACACCCGACACAGGACATCGCGTTCATCGTCTCGCTTAATGACTATGCGGGATAGCACAAAACACTCCAAAGCTATCTCGTTCCCATTCTTCTTTGTTGGTGTGGCAACTACGCACTTCTGACCTTTGCTGATGTCGGTTGCCAAATTAGCCTGATGTCTCTCAACGTCTAAATCGTAGAAAGCGCCGACTCCATACATTCTCGCGTGTTGGCGTCTCTTACAATTTGAGAGATAGTAAATATCTTCGTTGACGGTTGGCATATTTTGCGTCCGTTGAAAACTCACGCGGCCTCGGGGGAAGACGGCATCAGGTTCGACACGACCTCGGACAAGAAGCTCCTTGATGTCGTGAATCTTAGTGATCATAGCAACGTCCATCTGGCCTAACCCGATTTATATCCAGATGAAGAACACATACTTGGCTACGCACCCCGCTTTCCGACAATGACGCCAATCACTAGACCACCAACCGCACCCAAGATGAGAATTGGAGCGTACGCTTTGGTGATTATCGCATCAGGCAGGCTCAGCAAGATCCCGAAAACAAGACCTTGCGCCCAAGGCGGCAATGGTAGACGCGCAGCACCGATGACAAAACCAATCGCGAAGCGGTTCAGAAATGCGCCCGTCAAAGCCGCAGTCTTGTCAGGGAAGGACAACGGGATCATTGAAGCGGCAGAGAGGGCGCCGTAGACGAGTCCGCAGATAGTTCCAAGCATGATTCGAGACATGTAAGCCTCCATTGAAGCGGGCTGGGCTGATCGATTCGATTAGACCACGGCCCTTTCGCTACTTCAACAATTTCCTCTTAACTCTTTTGTGAAGCGAATGGAGATCGCTTGGCTATTCTGGTAGCTTTGGCCGTAGGGGATTCGAACCCTTTTGCTAGCTGTCCGGCACTGATAGTGCTTGTCGGGTTAGCGACATCGTGACTCGAAGCAAAGATGCTCGCTAAAGAACTTCAACACGTGATTTTGAAAACGATCAGCAAGCTTGCTCGTGTGAGTTCCCTGGTACTGGTCAAAGGTGTTAGGGATTCCATACTTAACAAGCACGTCATGCAGTTTGGCTGTGTCGCCTCTTAGGCCATCCTGGTCACCAACATCCAGAGCAATTCCCCGATACTCACGAAAACTTGTTATGTACTGATCCACAAAAGCCAGCGGCGCGTTGGCTGCCCACCTTCCTAGAACGTCCGTTTGGATCTCCCCATCTTTGGTTGGTAAGTCGAGATACAACGGCGGATTCTGGGGATTGGGTGACCATGCTGCGGCGCTTGCGAGTGTGGCGCGAGCACCAAAAGAAAGTTTTGCCGAATCCTCCGGCGTCTTCACGGCCTCAAGAGTCTTTGCGATGTCGGAGTTCGGAGGCAGCGAAATTCTCGGTGACAAACAGCACGGACTCATAATATACAGGCTTCCAAAAACGTCCGGGTGCTTCATGCCAATTCGTGTTGCACCGTAACCCCCCATAGAGTGACCAACTAAACCACGGCTCATTCGACTCGGAATTGTCCGATAATGCTGATCGATGTAAGCAACAACGTCGCGTGCAATGAAGTTTTCAAAATCTCCAACCGTCGCCGAACTTGAATACATCGAACCATTGTGTAGTGTCTTGGAATCGGGAACGACAACGATCATCTCCTTAGCTCCCAGCGCAAACGCACCTTCGATTGTTTGTGGAACATGGATCTCTTTGGTCCATTGTTCAGCACCGATCGAGTAACCGTGTAGCGCGTAGACGACCGGGTAACGTCGACGTTTGTCTTTGGCGTACCTTGGCGGAAGAAAAACGAATACATCGCGATCAACAGCGTTCTTTTCCAGGTTTCCCTCGAGTGAGGTGCCGTGAATCTTGATTCGCTCGACTGTCACAGGCTGTGCATTAGGGACGACGGGAGGTACGTCGGTTTGAACTTGTGCCAAGACTTGAGGAGCGAGTGTGGCGCTGATAGTTAGTACGATTAGGCGAAGGAAGGTTTTAGTCATTTTGTATTTCCCAGGGAGATTACAGTCACGGACTTGGGATCAAGTTTGATGATCAACTTGCCGTTTTGGATCTTTGCGGTAATTGGTTTTGGGGTGACTGTGTTTGGCGCATCAAAGGTGTTTATGCTATCGACCGCGGGAGCGGTTAGCGTCTCACCGGATCCTGTGTTGGCGTTGAGCCCCGGGACATTCACTTCGATCTCTACAAATTCATTTGGATCTACATTCGTGAGCTCGAGCCAGAGTTTGCCAGTTACGTCTTTAGCAGCGATGGCGTCAACACGTGGGAGTGGGATACCGGAGTTTGTGTAAGTTCCTGCATTGAATGTCACGGGAATAAACGTCGCATCCTGGAACGGAACGTACATCTTGAAGACATGATAGGTGGGAGTCAGGACCATCTTCTCCTTATCGGTCATGATCATAGCTTGCAGCACATTGATCATCTGGGCGATATTCGCCCCACGCACACGGTCAGCATGGCGCGCGAAGATGTTCAGGTTCAAAGCAGCGAGCACGGCATCGCGAATGCTGTTCTGTTGTACTAAAAAACCTGGATTGCTTCCTGGCGACGGTGCGTACCAACTGCCCCATTCATCGACGACAAGAGCGATCTTCTTCTGCGGATCATACTTGTCCATGATCGCGGAATGCGTTGTAATCAGGTCCTCCATCTTGAGCGTTTCTCTGAGAATCTGAGCGTATTCCTTCTCGCCAAAACCCACCGAAGCAAACTTGTTCGCCCAATTTATGACGGTGTAGTTGTGCAGTGAAAGACCTTGTATGTCCCAACTCCACTGTCGTTTCTCCCACGCCTTCATGATCGTGTCGGTCCATTCAGTCCAACGTGGTTCACCGCCACCTGGACCAACCGCGATCTTCTGCATTTGATCGGTACCTTGCTGCGCTGGATTGAAATTGCGAACGAAGCGACTGTAGATAGTCAGCTGTCTCAGGTAGTACTCGGGCGTCATGTTGCCGCCGCAATCCCAACTCTCGTTGCCGATACCAACCATGGGAATCTTGTACGGAACAGGGTGACCGTTGGCGGCACGTTCCTTCGCGAGAGTTGTTGGTTGCGACGTTGTTAAATACTCAAGCCATTCAGCCGCTTCTTGCGGTGTACCGGAACCAACGTTGATCGAAAGGTAAACTTGAGAACCGATTTGATCGATGAAGTCCATGAACTCATGTGTGCCAAACGTATTTGCTTCAATGACTCCACCCCAGTTTGGATTCAACGTCACTGTCCGTGTTCCGATGCCTTTGCGCCAGTGATATTCATCAGCGAAGCAACCACCTGGCCAACGTACGTTTGGGACCCTGAGCGTTTTGAGTGCAGTGACAACGTCGTTACGAATGCCGCGTGTGTTTGGAATCTTCGAATCAGGACCGACCCAGATCCCTTCGTATACACCGTAACCGAGGTGCTCTGCGAATTGACCGAAGATGTTGCGATCGATCTTTGGACCAGGTTTGGAAGTGTCGACTGAGAGTTGAACCTTAACCTGGGCCGAAACTTGTAGGTCAAGAGACAGAACCATCGAGCCGAGGATTAGTATCGAGGCAAACTTCGTCAATATGGAACTTGAACGGACCATGTGGTTCTCCACTACACTAATAGCGCACTTAGTCTGAAAATTTGAGACCTGGAGCGGGATGATCGTTTCGACATATTCATTTGAGCTTTAACAAGCTCGAGCCGTTTCGCACGGTTTGAGTTGTCCGATTGGCCTTCGTTCGCGAGAAATCAGTCTAACGGACCTCAACCAGGACTACTCCTTGCGATTGCTCTCCCGGTGTCCATGAGCAATCACGTAAATAGCAGCGTCCCAGGCGTTGTGAATTCCAACAAACAGCAGCAACAGCGCGGCAGCTCCGACGCAGAAGAGAATAATGCGCAAATAGGAATGAGCAGCAAGGGCTGATCCGACAAGAATTGCATAGGCCGCTAAAGGAATATGAACATGGCATAGCCAGTCTTCCAAGACAGGCTTGTACTGAGTTTGCTTTCGCAGACGCCAAGCAACAACAACGGTGTACGCGATTCCACCGAGACCAACGAATCCCCATAGAAGTGCAACCACCACAATTCCATGCCACGGAGCACTCAGGAGCGCTGACAGCAACAACACTACGGCGAAATGAATTACGCTGGGGGTAGCAAAGGCGTCAGTCGTTTCGGGAGAAGGCTTTATTTTTTCAGCCACCAACGTCATAACAACAAACTGTAACCCAATCAGCGCACCGGCAGACGAGCCTACAATCACATAAAAGTTTTCCCAACCCGCGAATGTCGTTAGGTTCATGTTTTCCACTCAGTCCAATTAATAGCAATGTCATTCATTGGACTGTTCTGTCTCATCCAACTCGCGCGTCATCTCGATCATCGTGGGTCGGAAACCACTCCGTGCGAAAAGGCGCTGGGCCGATTCGTTTTTCGCGGCGGTCGACAGCACAACGCGTGGAACACCGCGGGATTTAAGACGTGAAATAATTGTGTCGAGCAGCAACCGTCCCACCCCCTGGCCCCGATATGCCGGATCGACAATCAAATCATTCAACACGCCGGCTGGACCGCGCAGCGACATGTAGTCGTAGCCTTCAATCTCGCCATAAACGTAGCCCATCGGTTCGCCTTTAGTCTCAGCAACTAAAATGACAGCGTCGGGATCGTCGAGTCGTGTGCCAAGAAACCAGGCATACTCCTGTGGTGTACGGTTCTTCGCCGCCAGGAAACGTCGTCGGTCGAAATCGTGATGCTCCTGGACCAGAAGTGCGCCAAGCCTGCCCAAGTGCGGCAGGTCAGCATTCGCTGCTTCGCGAATCTTGATGTTCGAGCCGTCGCCACTCATTCAAAATCGTAAGAGGCAATTCATAGCCTGCTCTCCGCACCGCGCACAAGGTGATCGGATGTCACGCAGACGTTGTCCTTCTTAAGCTTCCAGCCGGCTCCGCAGGCTTACGATATCGCGCTGAGGCGGCGAGCCGAAGAGTTTTTTGTAGTCGCGGCTGAAGTATGATGGATCCCCATAGCCAACGCGAAACGCAGCACTTGCTGCATCCAAGTCGTCGCCGAACATCAGGCGACGTGCTTCCTGCTCGGTAAGTTCTTCTCTATTGGATTGCACTCTCTGTTCGTCTCTACTGTTCATGTGTCCATATTAATCTCTTTCTCTCCAACGCGGGATGTCAGCGCAGCCGCTTTTGCAGGATCGTCCAATAACTCGCGAGTATTGTCTTATCGTCCATTAGGTAGCTGACATCACAATCGAAACAAACAACGATAGGATGCGATACAGCTTTGGCTAAAGAGAGATATGAAAAGATTGAACTGAACAACGGGGTGCGCCCAGAAGCCATGGATCGTTCCCATCCCCGGAACGACACAGATGGCTCGTATGCTCGAGAACAAGGGCGCGGCTGCAGTTCAATTCACTTCTTCCGAAGTCAATGAACTGAATTCGGCCGTGAGTGCGATCGAGATCCGGGGCCAGCGTCTTCCAGATGCAGTGCTGTTCTTCTCCAGCGTGGAAGCACTGAAGAAATAGGCGATGACATTTTGAAAGTGAAAAGGTAGCAGGAGAAATATTGAAGAGAAATCAACGCACGACGATGAGGATAAGGGTTAGTGTTCTCTCTACCAGACTGCTGACTCAATAAATTCGATCAAAGTAATAGGGACTAGTTAGATTGGAGGATTATGCAAAAGCGAACATTAGGAAATAGTGGTTTAGAAGTTTCAGCTCTCGGTCTCGGCTGCATGGGAATGAGCTTCGGCTTCGGACAAGCGATCGATGAAAAAGACGGGATTGCATTGATCCGTGCGGCAGTTGAAAAAGGCGTGACGTTTTTCGACACAGCGGAAGTGTATGGACCTTTTGCGAATGAAGATCTGGTCGGCAAAGCACTCGCGCCATATCGTGACCAAGTCGTAATAGCGACAAAGTTTGGTTTCAACATTGAATTGGATGGAACGCAACATCAGAATCCGCCGCTGAACAGCCGCCCGGAGCATATCAAACAAGCCGTCGAAGGCTCGCTCCAACGTCTGCAGACTGATTACATCGATTTACTTTATCAGCATCGCGTCGATCCTGAAGTGCCGATTGAGGACGTAGCTGGAGCAGTTAAAGACTTAATTGACGAAGGTAAGGTGAGGCATTTCGGGCTTTCCGAAGCGGGGGTAGAAGTAATTCGTCGCGCGCATGCCGTTCAGCATGTGACTGCTCTTCAGAGCGAATACTCGTTGTGGTGGCGAGAGCCGGAAACGGAAATACTGCCGACGCTGGAGAAATTAGGAATAGGCTTTGTTCCGTTCAGCCCGCTCGGTAAAGGATTTCTCACCGGAAAAATCGACGAAAACACAAAGTTCGACAGCTCTGATTTTCGCAACACGGTGCCGCGTTTTTCGGCTGAGGCGCGACAAGCGAATCAGGCTCTGGTTGATTTGATCGGAAAGTTCGCCGAACAAAAAGGGGCGACTCTCGCGCAAATCGCGCTCGCATGGGTATTCGCCCGGAAGCCGTGGATCGTGCCTATCCCGGGAACGACGAAGCTGCATCGGCTGGCAGAAAATCTCGGCGCGGTGGATGTTGAACTGACTGCGAGCGACCTCACCGAACTAGACCGGCTGACTTCGCAGGTTAAAGTGCAGGGAGCGCGCTACGGCGAAAGTTCGCAGCGTCTGGTTAATCGCTAAATGGAAGAAAAGAAAATAACAAAATGAGAAGGGCGTTTTTATTCTTAACGATTATCACATTCTGTTTAGCTCCAGGTTGTGCTAACGCGCAATCGCCTACGGCGAATGAAAATACGGTGTCAGCCGGAGAGCCGGAAGCGGTAGCCGATGGAAAAATATTGATCGTACTTTCGCCACGCGGCGACCTTAAACATTCACCCGAACAATACTCCGCGAGCCAGCTTGATCTTGCCGCATTGGTGCGCTATTTCTGCATCCCAAATGTTGATTCCTGAGACAACATCCACGGAAGGCTTGGAACCCTATTTGGGTGGGAAATGTCTGTTCCATAGCCGCGGCGACGCATGGCGGTGACCTCAAAGCTTGGATCGTGGACCAACCACACGAAGGTGACACATCGACCCTTCCGTCAATAAGCGAGTCATTTATCGCATGGACCATTTCAGGTGAGGTGGATTTTCAAGGGCGAGAATACAAGCGGCCCTGGATCACTCATCGAATCAGGAAAGGGTCTTTCTTTCTTACGACCGGCGGCGCTCCTTATGACGTCCGTTGGAAAGCAGTCACAACGGAACCCTTTCACGCCATGTTCGTGTTCGTCGAATTGCCGGTGCTTCAGCGTGCGATGGCGGAAGTCTTTGGAGCCGACGCGGAGAAAGCAAGACTGCGCGACCTTTCAGCATTCACGGACGACGCGTTGAGTTCTTTGAGGGAGAGGTTACGCGAAGAGTTAACGCGCCATCAGGCAAGCCAGCTTTTCGTATCCGGGATGGCCCAGGCAATCGCTATCCATCTCGCTCGCAATTACGCCGAAACCGTTGACGAGTCACGTCGCGGAGGTCCGTCGCTTCCCGTGTATAAGCTCAAACGAGTAACGGAGTTGATGGTTCTGTACTGATTGTGATGGCTGCAAACAACTTCTGTTCATAAGCGGTCTAGCGCACAGACGTCTTCACCTGCTTGACCCGACAATGACAAAGGTCAGCCAGATGACAGAATGCCGATGAACGGTTGTGTAAAAGATAGCGGAGGAACACCATCCGTTCAGCGCTCCTTCGCCCGAAGGACTCATCAGGCAATGTTCAAAAAGTGGTCGCAAGCGAGGCGCGACTAACGCACAGTTCACAACCTGGGCGTGACTTGTTTTACCGGGCGGCTTTTTCGGCGTGGCGTTTTACTAATCTTTTCCTATTCGTATGAGAGAGGACATCGCCCGGTTGGCACTTAAGTGCCTCGCACATCTTCTCCAATGTTTCAAAATTGATTCCTAATGCCTTACCCTTTTTCAACCGCCACAGTGTCGTATGGCTGATGCCGGTCTCTTTAGCCAGCCAATAGAAAGATCGACCGCGGTTTCCCAATAACGCGTCTATGCGAATCTCAATCATGATGTGTCTCGCTCATGGCCTATTTACCACATACGACACATAATGTCTATGACATATATTCTATACTTGACATATATTCATGGTTCGCATAAGGTGGCTGCGAACCGAGTTCGCTTACTCCTTCTCAGCTCCTCTGGAATTTTCCAGTTCACCTGAAGTCAACAGCCTAACAATAGAGGAGCAAGAAAATGTTTGGACGACAAGTTACTTTAAAGCTTAAGGCCAATTCCGCTACCGAACTCAACCGCATCGCCGAGACCGAGATTCTCCCGATCCTGCGCAAGCAGAAGGGATTCCGCGATGAAACCACCTTGATCGCGCCCGAACGCTCGGAAGCGATTGCCAATAGCTTCTGGGACACCAAAGCCGATGCGGAGGCCTATGACCACACGGCGTACGCGGAGGTGTTGAAGACACTTTCGAATGTGATCGATGGAACGCCGACGGTAAAGACCTTCGAGTTCGCCAATTCAACGTTCCACAGGCTGCTGCTTCCAAGTTGATGTAAAGCAAGAGTGTTCTCCCCCAGCGGTAGGGCGGCAGTGTCCGCCCTTCCCGCAAAGCCCTGGCTAGTCACCATTCCAAAGCTTGAATGAACACCAATGATTAATCTTTACATCAATGACCGGCAGGTCGAAGATGTGACGATCCTCGATCTAAAGGGTAGGGATAGAATCCGCGGCGCCACTATAGCGTTGTACGAGTCGATTCGCTGCCTTGCGGGAGAAGGAAAGATCCAGGTCCTATTAGACCTCGCGTGGGTCAAGCACATTGACGCAGGCGGACTCGGCGAGCTTGTTGCAAGCCACGTTACTCTCTACGAAAAAGGCGGAGCACTCAAGCTAATGCACATCACGGAGAGTGTCCATGAACTGATGACGATCACAAAGCTTATAACGGTCTTCGATATTCATGACGACGAGCCCAAAGCCCGTGCCAGCTTTGTGGGCGAAACCTTGAAGATTGTTGAGCGTCAGCCGTTCTTTATGTAGTCGAATTCTCCGAAACCGTTCTTGAGATCACGAGTATGGCGAGAGTGAGGCAGCAATAAAAATATGAGTCTTACACATTGTCCTAACTGTAGGCGTCGCTGCTTTACTGATGCAGCATCCTGTCCGAATTGCTTGCAAAGCTTTCGCCCGGGTTTACTCCAGGTATCAGCAGTAGCCGAAGAGAAAGCGTTCAGCGCAAAAACGAATGCACTATTCTTCAGTCTATTTGTGATTTGGGTGGCAGTGCTGATGTTCTTCCAGCTACAAGCCTACTTAGACCGCACTGGAAATTAATCACCAGGGAGACAACTTAGAAGCGTTGTGTGCGAGGTGATCTTCTCGTCGAAGCAGGCTGGCAAGGTCGACGGCTTCCTGTACCGTCATCAAATCGCTATTGTCTCCGCCACGAAACTTAACTCCGCTGGCCCGCAGTTCCCAATCGTCATGTCCTTCATAGTTCCTCTGGTTAAATATCTCCACTGCCTCATAACCGCTAACCGTAGTGAACGAGAGCAGAAGCAGTTGCGTTCTATTTCGCTCCCGCGTAGTTCTCTCTATCGCTTCACGAATCGTTTTCCGATCCGGTACTTCTTCGGTCAGGAAAGGGGATGTGGACTGTTCATTTAGGCCAGGCGTACCCTGCAGTTCATAAAGCTGGCTGCGGTAATCGGCGAGTAGCGCAAGATACTCTTTGCACTGCCTGACGATGGTCTCACTCGTCGCTCTATTTATTGCCTGCCTTGACGCGTGTAATTTTTGTTCCAATTGCGGGTATAACATGAATTAGTTCCTAACTAGTGACCGACTGGGATTCTCTGAAGCTGCATCTTCCCATCCAGCTCCTCCCAGGAAATGTCCAGGACATAAGGCTTGACAGCTCCAGCGACGACTTGAAGACGTCCGATTTGATCCTGCGCCTCACTAGCCGGCCGGCCTGATTATTAACTGATTGAAGCTATCAGGGCGCGTTAAAAATACGTTACTTGCGATCTCGACCTCTTCACCTTCATCAATATCTTCAATCCAAAAGACCACGGGAATTTGATCCCCAACCGCCGCCCGCTCTCGTATGCGATGCACGACAGGAAGAACTTCGCCGGATAATCCGCTCCAGTTCATTAGTATCAGATCGGGTGGCGTTAGCTGGGCACTCTTTATTCCCTCTAGTTCGTCACTTGCCAGAACTACGCGATAGCCGTCCGCCTTCAGTAGCCTCTCGATGCCGTCACTTATTTCGTGGACATCTTCCACTACCAAAATCAAAGCACCTCTCAGCTCTTCTAACATTGAATACTTTCATTCTCGAACTAAAATCTGACGGGCCTTCTCAATGTACAACTGGTCCTCCGGCATGTCCGTGCGACAACACACATATGAGGAAGAGGCTGGTAACGATGCCAATCACTGAATCAGAATCGATAAGCGATCTAGCGCACAGCAGGTCTGGCCTTTTCCGGTTAATCTCAACAAATGAACTACCTGTCAAATCGTCGTAAGGAGACACGACTGACAAGGTTATTTGCAACGCCAGTTGGTAACAATGCATCATAGTCTCCGCTTACTCCTTCTCTCGCGCATGAACGGTGATGCGCCCGCGCTAATGAAAGGTCGGCGTTTGGATGATTCGAGGGCAGGCTGGTTGTTAATCCGTAGAAGTTGCTCCATTGAGCATTCGAACGCTCGTTTCTCCGCTCGTTTCCGTTTCGTCGAAGCACACCTGGTTCAAAGCTTCTCTTCTTACTCCTGAAAGCAGGAAAAGGTACACACAAGATGTCTATGAAACTATATGTCGGTAATCTTTCGTTCCAAACTTCGAGCGAAGATTTGCAGCAATTGTTCTCGCAAGCGGGAACAGTCGAATCAGTGAACGTTATTGAAGATCGCGACACCGGTCGTTCACGCGGCTTCGCATTCGTCGAAATGTCTTCGACAGAAGAAGGCAATGCAGCGATTCAACAGTTCAACGGCCATGATGTCGGGGGACGCACACTAAACGTCAACGAAGCCAAGGCTCGCGAGGATCGCGGGGGCGGTCGAGGCGGTTTCGGCGGCAGCCGTAATAATGGCGGCGGTCGCTCGCGCTACTAATTCCCGTTATTGAACAATCCCGGCGACTAACTACAGCAAAGCCTCCGAGGGAATTTAGCCCGGAGGCTTTTGTTTTGATCATTACCGATCACCTAAATAGGTACAAACGAATTCTAAAAATGGAACTCAAATGGAGAAGCAAGTATTCACAGTAGGCGAGCGAATTGATAAGTTCTGCGCAGTGTGTCTGAGGATCGTGGACACATTGTGGCGTCTGTAAATAAACGCGGGCAGATCTCACGTGTGAGATGTCCCAAGTGCAGCACAGTGAGCACCTTCAAACTCGCTTCGCGAACGTTACCTCATCCGGCGATGACAAGCCCTTCGCCCTATGACAGGACACTAACGTACCGTGCAGGACAATCCATGACGCATGAAATGTTTGGTATCGGAGAAGTAACGAGATTGATGGAGCCGCGCAAGATGGAAGTGCTGTTCCATGATCGGTTGCGTTGTCTTATTCATGCTCAAGGCCAGAATAAACTCTGACGCAACACAATTAGGGATAAGTGGGTGTTATCGAGTTGTCAAAGAGGAGTTCGATCGCTTACCTGGATAACAGAGGTGCTTCTCACCGCCGTCCATCAATGGTTAACGAGTAGTATTTACTCCCAGCGGTGTTATCACAGAGGAGTTAGCGTCTTTTTCTTCTATCCTTTTCTTCGAAGTCAGCACACTACCAATCGCTTCTTTCGCAAGACTCAGGACAATGCGTCTGTTCTCAAAAAACACTTTGAGCCACGCTCGTCTGGTTGTTTGCGGAAAATAGATGGCGCGGAATGCAAACCGCGTAATGAGGTGAAAGATCCGCGGACCGACCGGGGCGTAGCTCATCGCTTTAACCGCTTCTGCATTGCGTGCAGCATCGTAGGAACGGGCCCATGCATAATGAAGCTCTTCGTGAGTTTGCTCGATGGTCATCTTAAGAGGTACGTGGGCCATCGTGTTTTTCTCGAATTTCAGCCAATGTTTTGGCCGAACCAGACGGCCATCTTCTTGTAAGCGCTTATACAGTGGTGTAGAGGGGAATGGTGTGAGCTGGCCAAATACAGGCAAGCCCGGAGGCCACGTGCGAATCTGTTGCAGTATGCGCTCCGCCACGCCGGGTGTGTCGTTATCCATGCCGATGATGAAGGAAGTGATGGCGTAGATATTGTGCTCAGCAAGACGTTGGAGCACGCCCGTGTATTCTTCGGGCTTGTTAAATCCCTTCTTAACATCGGCCAGATTGACGGGATCGATCGACTCCATCCCAATAAAGATGACCTTTCCACCGGATTCGGCAATCAGATCAACCAGCTCCTGATCTCGTAAAAGGTTGGCACTAATCTGCGCGATCCAGGGGAGCTGCGCGCCGGCGCCGATGATGTCTCGCAACAGGGATTTTGTGCGTTTGATGCTGATAGCAAAGTTATCATCAACAAAAAATACCGAGATCACTCCGCCTTCAGCTTTAGCACGTGCCTTTAACGTCAGCAGCTCGTCGACGATACTTTGATTTGTGCGGAAGCGAATAGAGTCGCCGAAGAATCCAGTGACGGTGCAAAACTCACAACCATAAGGACAGCCTCGCCCTGACTCGATCGGAACAATGTGCAGCGAGCGCCAATGCGGCCCAACGCGCGATAGTAAAGGCCGCACGAAACGCGGAAAGAAATTAAATTGATCGAGATTTAGCGTTTCCCAGGAAATGGCCGGGTAAGGTTGAAGACTCGGCTTCCGCTCTTTTCCGTTTTCGTCGGTCGGCTCATAAACATCTTTGAGTTCACCCCGCGCAGCGTCCTCAACTATCTGTGGCCACGTTTCGTCCGCTTCGCCGAGCGCGATCGCATCAGCGTGTCGCGGTCCTCCATCTCGACCCAGCGCCTCGTCAGGAACTTCGGTGACGTGTGGACCGCCGATCACCACCGGCACGCCTGCCATGCGGATCGCATCGGCGACTCGATAGGCTTTCTCAATCATTCTGGTCATTGCGCCGATGCCAACCAACTCTATCTTCTGCTCACGCACAAACTGAACTATCTCGTCATCACTCATTGGACGGGCATTGGCATCGATCAGAACAACCTCGTGCTGTGATGGAGTAAGGGCTTGCAGGAGAAACATCCAGAGGTGCGGCATGAAGTTGCGAGTGACGCCATTATCTGGATTGTAGAGCAGGATCTTCATCTTCCAATCTCCGGTTCGAACTAAAGTCAAGCCTTTTCATCTGCGGCTGAATTGCGCAAAGGGGCAAGAGGAGGAGGGAAGACTCGATCCAAATGTCAAAGCAGGCTGTTGCTTCGCGCAGCACTATAACACATGTGTGTGCTAACGCACATAACGGTCAACCATCGTCATATGCTAACTAGCTTTCGGTCGGCCTTTCGCATCAGGCGATATGTGTGTTGGCGCACAGACCTGGCGCTACGTATTGTTTAGCGTGATGGGCGGTATGCGTACCAGGAGACTACAACATTGGCCTTTTTAACTAGCACTAATGGCAATCCGGGTGTCAACCGGCTGCTCGCCACGCTTCCGAAAAATGAATACAAGCGTTTGTTGCCCAAGTTGACGACCGTCAGTTTGGTTTTGGGGGAGGAATTGTACGAACCCGGCGACGTGATTAAGTACGTATATTTTCCTAACGACTCGATAATCTCCTTGATTTCAGAACTATCAGCGACATCGTGGCTTGAGGTGGGAATGGTGGGAAATGAAGGTATGGCCGGCTTGGCCGTCTTTATGGGGGTCGGTTCCTCGTCAACCCGCGCTCTGGTGCAGGGCTCGGGCACAGCAATGAGAATGAGTTCGGCGGCAGTACGCACGGAAGCAAACCGGCTTGGCAACTTTCATCGCCTCCTGCATCGTTATTCGCACTCTCTACTAACTCAGGTTTCTCAATCAGCTGCGTGCAACCGCTTTCATTTGGTTAACGCCCGACTGGCGCGCTGGCTATTGATGACAAACGATCGTCTGGGATTGGAAGAATTTCCGTTGACCCAGGAATTCCTCTCCAACATGTTGGGCGTCAGGCGTGAAGGGGTAAGCAAGGCCGCCGGCGCGCTACAGTCCGGCAAACTAATTCGTTACAGTCGAGGAGTGATTACAATTCTTAATCGCCGGGGACTGGAAGCGAAATCCTGCCACTGTTACGCGATAATTAAAGCCGAAACGGATGCCTATCTGAATTGAGTTCTGTCCAAACTTCGAGATATCCCTAATGTTAATTTCTCTTATGTGTGTTAACGCACATACGACAATTCTCTCCTGCTGTTAAGCTGACTTTTCATTACGCACGCGCTCTCGCGACTGGAGTTGCCCACCGGGGGGAAGTTCTCCTGGCCACGAATGCGCACAAAGGCACAAATGTCCTTGCCAAGAAATTTGTGCTCTTGTGCTGTTTGTGGCATTTACATTTTGGGCAACGTGTCCGGCGCGGCATTCCTCTTTACCGCTTGTAATCTTTTTGTCACTTCAGCATTACACCCACTATTTTGACACGAAATTGTTATGTGTGATGCGTAAGACAGGTGGTGGGAGCATCAAAATGCTTGGTAAGCAGTTCAGGGAGTTTTTTAAGATATGTCCGTTGATCATGTTCGCGATCTCGCTCAAAGCCGATTGACCTTTAGAAGAGACAGTACTTTTCATAAAGAGTTAAGGCGAAGAGTCGATGACTATTTTCGCAGTTCCAATCGCAGGCAACGCGACTGTCCCGGAATGTATTTGAAAACCGCAATTATTCTGACTGTCTTTGGTGGGTTCTACTCATTGCTCGTGTTCGTGGCGGGAGCGTGGTGGCAAGCTCTGCCTTTAGCGGTTCTGCTTGGCCTGGCAATGGCGGCGATTGGCTTCAATATCGAACACGACGGCAGCCATCACTCCTATTCAAATCACGCCTGGATCAACCGGTTGGCGGCCATGACGATGGACCTGATAGGAGCCAGTTCTCATGTATGGCACTGGAAACACGTAGTCGTACATCATACTTACGTAAACATCACGGGCCATGATGCCGATATTGACATTTCTTTTTTCGGCCGGTTAACACCACATCAGAAGAGATTCGGACTGCATCGCTGGCAGCATTTCTATTTGTGGCCGCTCTACGGACTGAATGTCATCAAGTGGCATTTGTACGATGATTTCCGTGACGTGATCCTTGGGCGGATCGGACCGACGCGAATGCCCCGGCCGAAACGGTGGGAACTCGCCGGGTTTATCGGCGGTAAAGCGCTGTTCCTCACATTGGCTTTTGGATTGCCGCTTTTGGTCCATCCCGTCTGGATAGTGCTCCTGTTCTACGTTCTGATAGTCGGTCTCGCGGGCGTGGTTGTCAGCGTCGTGTTTCAACTTGCTCATTGCGTTGAAGAGGCCGAGTTCCCGCTGCCGCAAGAGAACTCCGGCTCGATGGAAAATGCCTGGGCGATCCATCAGGTCGAAACCACTGTGAATTTCTCTCGACGCAGTAGAGTTGAGAGTTGGCTTTTGGGTGGTTTGAATTTTCAGATCGAACATCACCTTTTCCCTCGCGTATGTCACGTCAATTACCCTGCGATCTCAAACCTTGTGGAACAGACCTGTCGTGATTTTGGGGTGCGATATGGTGAGCACACCTCCTTTCGTGCGGGACTTTCGTCCCATTTCCGCTGGTTGCGCCGCATGGGTACGCGAACGCCGGCGGCCCACAGTTGATCGTTGCCCGGAACATGGACCAGCAGCGTGAAGTCAGGAGCGTGTTGTTATGAGAGTTTTGTTAATTAATCCCTAGTTTTCCGATACTTATTGGAGTTTTCGACACGCGCTGCCATTCGAGGGTAAGCGATGTGCATTTCCACCACTCGGGTTATTAACCGTTTCCGCTTTACTATCGCCGGACTGGGAGCGGCGACTGATTGATTTAAATGTCGAATCGCTAAAGACCAAAGACTTCGAATGGGCCGACATGGTATTCGCCACGGCGATGCTGGTGCAGAAAAATTCCCTAAAGCAAGTTGTGAAACGATGCAAGTCACTTGGGAAACGGGTCGTGCTTGGTGGTCCATAGGTCACAACGACGATCGAGAATCTGCCGGACGCGGATCACATTTTCCTGGGAGAGGCGGAGACTACGTTGCCGCAATTCGTTAAGGACCTGGCGGCGGGAATTACAAAACGGCGCTACCAGGCAGGCGAGCGTCCACCGCTGGCGAGACTCCTGTCGCCCACTTTCACCTGGCGAATTTGAAGCGCTACAGCGCAATGAGTGTGCAGTGTTCACGCGGTTGTCCATTCTCCTGCGAGTTTTGCGACATCATTGAAATCTACGGGCGCGTGCCACGAACCAAGAGTATTCAACAAATGCTGGCTGAGTTTGAAGCATTGCGGGATCTTGACTGGCGCGGCACCGTATTCATTGTGGACGATAACTTCATCGGCAACAAAAAGAACGTCCGGCTACTGCTGCCCGCGCTCGCCGAGTGGCAGAAACGAAATGGTTATCCTTTCTCTCTCCTGACGGAATCAAGCGTAAATCTGGCAGACGATGAACCGCTCCTCGAGGATATGCGTGAAGCCGCGCTTCCTGATACGCAGTTATGGAAAGAGTTCTGGCGCTTCTTTACTCAAGCGCTGGTAAAGCACCACGACAGGCTTGCCGAAACGCTGCGGCTGGCCGCAATGGGTTACCACTTTCGGAAGTTGAACGACGCACATAGCGAACCCACTTTATAGACAAGCTGAAGCTACGTCGCTATTTAGTGAGTTACTCATAGTTGACATACACCACTTTACCGCGTAGCGTCATTGTGAACCGAGAGTCGCTTACTCCGCTTCTCAGCTCTTCTGGAATTCATCCGGATCACCTGAAGTCAACAGCAAAGACAAATCGACGAGCAAGGAAATGTGTGGACTTAGGGTCAGTATGAGACTCAAAGATGGTGGTGCAGCCGCAGAGTTGAACTGTAGAGGCAGTAGTCACGGTTTAGAAAAGGAAGGAAGAACTTAGTGTTCAATCTCTACATAAATGAGCGCCGCATTGAAGACGTGACGATGCTCGATTTAAGAGGTCGAATACGAATTACTGGTAGAGCCAGGGGGTTGCACCACTCAATCCGTAACCTAATTGAGGAAGGAAAAACCCGAATTCTTCTTAACCTCTCTCAAGTCACGCACATTGATTCAAGCGGACTCGACGAGCTCGTCGCCAGCTGCGTGACTGTGCACAATCAAGGCGGTGAGATAAAGTTGCTTCATCTTACGGAACAGATGCGCGAAGTAATAACAACGGCAAATCTCTCAGCGCTCTTCGATATTTACAATAACGAGTATGACGCCATTGCCGGCTTTAATCGTAAAGTATTAAGAGCGGTGAAACCGTTGTCGTTTTTATCTAACGACGATGATGCTGTGACTGCCATTGTTCATCCACCAGGAATAACGGCCAAGCTTTAACCACAGTGATTTGACAATGATAATTTGTGAATTATGTTCGCATTACGGCCTTAGTGGTGAATGTAGAATCGAACTCCGCATACCGAAGAGCATGAGTTGCCCTGGTTTTAACCCGACAATGGAAAAATTCTGCTCTGATCCAAAGGACTTCGTGAATGAAGGGCAGATCATTGAGATGGCGACGTTTTTTGGAATGAAAGGGACCGAACTAAAAAAGGTCAAGATCATGGCTTCGCGGGAGGAAACCGCTCGCCTGTAAAACCTCCATCGGAACACAGTGTTTCGACAGCCTTTTCAAGTTTTCGCTACGGTTTAAAGAAAGCCGAATACTTCCAGCAAACGTCCAAGCTAGTTGCGACACTAAAAATCACACCGCTTCAGAAGTTCCTCTTACGGCTCGCCATTTACCGACATCGCAAGTCGAATTACGGATTGCTCTCCGTCGACCTGGTCCCACTTTTGATCATCGTGACGGCAGTTTGTTGTCACCAATCGACACTGTCTCTCCTTATTCATCTTCGTTCATCCAGCCCCGTTTAATCTAAGCTGAGGGTCTGTGCGTTGGGCCCGCATATGTTAGCGATTGTCGATCAAAACATATGTGTGTTGTCGCACTGACGGCCAGCATTGTCGCTTGTAGTATCAAATTGGTAGACGAGATCTTCCAGCCGTGAGGCATGAATGTGACACTGAGCAGATCCCTGGCCGCTCCGGTCCACCAGCAAAGAGTATTTGAGGGTGTATGTACGACGTAACGCTTAAGAATCGAGTTAAAGGTATTAACTGGCACAGCGCCGTGTTCCTTGCGTTGTTTCATGTTGGTGCGGTTGCCGCTCTCTTCGTGTTCAATTTGAAGGCGGTGTTGGTAGCGATCTTGCTCTGGTGGGTAGCAGGAAGTTTAGGGGTCGGAATTGGCTTTCACAGACTCTTGACTCATCGTAGTTATAAGACACCAAAGCTGGTTGAATACTTTCTGACGATCTGCGGCACGCTCGCGCTTGAAGGCGGGCCTATCTATTGGGTTGTGACGCACCGCGTCCACCACGCGCATGCGGATGGGCCGGGTGATCCGCATACACCGCGCGATGGCGGGTGGTGGTCACACATGGGATGGATTCTGACCGGTACGGCCCAACACTATGACAACTCGGTCGTGGCACACTATGCCCCGGATTTGATAAAGGACAGATTTCATATTTGGCTCAATCGCCTGTACTGGCTGCCGCTCGTTTTCGTTGGAATAGCGTTGCTGGCATTCGGCGGCTGGCCATATCTGATGTGGGGCATATTCTTTCGCGTAACTTTTAATTTGCATGCGACCTGGCTGGTTAACTCAGCGACGCACATGTGGGGCACGCGCCGGTTCTCAACGTCTGATGATTCAAGGAACAACTGGTGGGTCGCGCTGCTGACCTTTGGTGAAGGCTGGCACAACAATCATCATGCTCACCCGACTGCTGCGCGCCATGGGCTTGCCTGGTACGAAATCGACATCAACTGGTGGGGAATTCGCGTCATGCAGTTTTTGGGGCTCGCGAGAGCGATCAAATTGGTGAGTTTGGCTCAGCGTTTTTTGGCATGAGCGAACGGAAAAACAGTTCAATGAATAATGAGAGTAATACCAACTCGATCATCCTGGTAGTGGAAGATGTCAACGAGACCCGCGACGGTATTGAGAAGCTGTTGATGGCCGACGGGTATCGCGTGACACTGGCCCGGGATCAAAAAGACGCGATCGAAAGCGCCCAACGAGTGCCTCCCAACCTGATTTTGGTGAGCGTCGCCGGATTACCTCACGAAGTTGTTATTGCCGCGCGTCATATCCGCGAGCTTGCCGCATTAGGAGAGAATGTGCCGGTCGTGGTCTTCTGCATTGCAGAGATCGATGAGGGTGATGAACTAGCGATCGGACAAAACGTGTACATCACCCGCCCCGACAATTTCAATCAGTTGAGAACACTGCTCGCTCGTCTACTGAACGAGATTCCGATTGCCGCGTGAATAAGACTTAGGGTTCATCGACAGCGAGATTCCTGCCGGACCTACCTACCAAGGCTGCCCCACCACAGAGCGAGTTATCCTCGCTCTGTTTTTTGTCGCGCTAACATGACTGAGATAAAGGTCTCCTACACCGAGCGCCGACCAGACACCAGGTTAATGACCAGAACAATCACTGCTACAACCAGCAGGAGATGTATCAACCCGCCACCAACGTGAGTCAGGAACCCGAGTAACCAAAGCACCAGCAATATCACCAGAATTGTCCACAACATCGTCTAATCCTCCTTCGTTAATCTTATTGAGCGTTTGCATTGAAAGCGTATCAGTGGGGAGAGAGTACGTCTGTGTGACAACACACATAGGCGCGTCACGACGCTGGTTGCGAGTTGCGCTAAAATCAATTCACAATCAGAGCGTCGTTGTGGGCTAGAAACCTAAGGACCGGCTATCCCAGCAACCGATCGAACTCGTCTTTGACCACGCGGTAACATTCGCACACAGTTTCTTCGAGCCTCTGGCGGTCCAGGATCTTGATGTGGCCACGAACGTAACTAATCGCTCCGGAATCCTGCAGTCGACCCGCAGCAACGGTAACGCCTTCGCGGCGAACGCCCAACATGTCGGCAATCAGCTCCTGAGTCATGATCAACTCATCGGCCTTCACTCGATCGTGACTCAACAAAAGCCAGCGACAAAGTTGCTGCTCCACTGAGTGAAGACGGTTACAAACCGCTGTCTGTGAGATCTGGGTAATTAGTGCTTGTGTATACCTCAGCAATACATACTGAAAATTTCCACCGCGCGCGAATTCATCTTGCAGCACCCGGGCCTTCATCCGAATTGCGCCGCCCGCGCCCTGTACGACGGCGCGGTTGGGCATGGTGCCGCCCCCCATGAAGAGAGCAATCCCGACAATCCCATCATTACCCGTCAAACCCATTTCGGCACTCGCTCCGTTTTCCATGGTGTAGAGCAGAGAGACGATTGACGTCGTCGGGAAATAGACATAATCAAGGTGTCCGCCGAATTCGTAAACAACTTCACCGAGATCAAATGAAACCTGCTGCAGTTGTGGCAGCAGGCGGTCATACTCGTCGCGCGGAAGTGCGGCTAGCAGCCGGTTTTCAACCGGTTCAATCGGTCGAGTGAGTGTAGCCATTGCTTGATTTCCACGCGTTGCCCGAAACTAAAACTAAAACCCGTGCGGCCTTAGAGCAAATACAATCCATTGACTTAGAGAAAAGTATATCAGGTATGTGGCATAGCGCACACAGCACCTTGTGAGGGCTTGATTCTCTTATGACATTGAAATCTCAAGCCTAACAGGAAAGGAATCCGTAAGGCTCAATGGTGAGGAAGCATTTCTCATTCAGCGTGGCTGCTGGTTGCAGGATGATTGCCGTCTGCGGATAGGTACTCTTTCATTAACTGGGTCAACAATCGAAGCTGCTCTTGCTGCATTGTGATCAGTTCGGACCATTTCATCTCGCGCAATTCGTCCAGCTTTTCATGCAGGCTCAGAATCTCAAGCTCCGCCTTCAATTCACCTCATAATCGTGAGCCGCATCCAGCCTGTCTTTTACTCCCTGACGATTCTGCGACATCAAAATTACCGGCGCCTGGACGGCAGCGAGCATGGAAAGAAAGAGGTTCAGCAAAATATACGGGTAAGAATCGAATGAAGCACTATAGCGCGTGAGAACGAGAGTGTTGAGCAGCACCCAGGAGAGCAAAATGGCGGCGAAGATAATGATGAAGGTCCACGAGCCTCCAAAAGCAGCAACCCTATCGGCGAGCTGTTGGCCAAGCGTTAGCTTCTTCTCAAACTCCACGTTGATGTCGCGACTGATAGGCAAGCGTTCGCCGAGATGCTGAACAACCCGATGTTCAATTTCAGGAAGCTCATCAAGGCTGACCTGAAATCGCTGCTTCACAAAATCCGGCAGGTGATTCTTCATATAAAAGGCTCATGCTAAGCCGCTGTGCCGTTCGGTAAGAAAAATCGCAGCGCTGATTAACTCGGCGGCAACGAATGGCTTCGGAATGTGCATTTCGTATCCAGCGGCCAGCGCGCGCTGGCGATCGTCTAATCCAGCAAAGGCGGTTAATGCCATAGCAGGAGTTCTTCCGCCATGTTCTTCGCCGAGCTGACGTATTCTGGCTATCAGATCATAACCGTTCATCTCCGGCATCCCGATGTCTGAGATCAGCAGATCGAATCGTTGTTGCTCCATTTGATGCAGCGCTTCAGTGGCAGAACCTACTGAGACAGTCATGAATGGATTCACGTCGGTGATCTTCAGAGTGGTCGCATCGAGGATAAGTATGCCGTCGCGTGCAGCTTCAAAGAGACGCCGGTACCGGAGTTCTGAAATGCGCAGTCGTGATTGAGTCTGATCTCGGGCGGGTGACTCATCGTCGTTCACGACATGTGAATCACTGTTCTTAACCTGCAGGACTTTCGTTGGCGATGGCATGGGGGACTCTACTCTCTTTGAATCATGAGAATCGAGAGGGTACCTTCACTGGGTACGTAGGTGTAGTTCATCGGCTGCTCGCTGGCAAATGGATGCGATCACTGTTGGGACTCTCGATAATGATTCGTTCTGTTCGACGAGTAGTTTTACATTACCAGGAGAGATCCGTCTGTGTGCTAGCTCACATAGCATTGACAGGAGCAGCCGCAAGCCAAACCGAAGATTGCTTGTGTCAGCTGGAAGAGTTGGACGTCATGTTCGCGGGCGTCGTGGCCGCTGCTTGGCTGACACCGACTTGACGATGGTGAAAAGGCTCGGAGCAGCAAGAAACGCCGACTCATAGGGAAGAACGGCTTGGGCAATGAGCGCTTCGACCTCGGGTGTGTTGATGTCTTTGGGTTCCGTGAGTCGGACGCTCCTGACTTGCTTGCCTTGACCTTCGAGTAGACCATGAGTGTCGCGTAAGTCTGCGCCATGGAGGAAGAAGAGCGTGACCCACCTCGGATAGCCGGCCACGGAAATGAACGCGTCGGATGTTCGCTCAGTTGGGCTGATGCCGAACACCAAAGCGTTGTAGTTGTCGTAGACCAGCTCGAAGCCACGAGGAAACATGGCGCGAAGCCTGGTGCGGGCCTCGCGCAACTGCGCTTCGACGGCAGGTGTGTACTTTCTGAGGAAGGTTGAGATTTGCGACTCAACGGCAATGACACTCATGACGCCTAAAAGGAATTTTCGTGTGGCAGTCAGGTTCTGATGAAAAGCTTCATGATCTAACGGTGGCTTACTTACTCGTTAAATGCCGAGACAGGCTATGGGAGTTTTACTCAGTTCTATGCCTCTCGTCAAAGAGTGGCAGCGAGGTTCCAATTCAAACTCGTGCTCCAGTGTTTGGTGATGCCGCAGCGAGTAGAGAGAGGGTGCTTGATCACTTGTCAGACAAAGAAAAAGAGGACGAATGTCGGCAACTGCGTGTTTACCTATCCAGCTAATATCCTCGGGTAATGAGACAATACTAGTGTACTGTAATAACTAAATCGCCAGATTGAATAGACAAACTATGGTCCAGTCGAAAATAGAAATCTTCACCGCAATGCTCGCCGAGCAACCGAAAAATGCCATGATCTGGTACGGCTTGGCCAGTGAACAATACAAACTGGAGAACTGGGCTGAAGCAGCGAAGTCTTTGCGCCAGGTCGTGAGTCTTAACCGGGATTATACGGCAGCGTATCAGATGCTGGGCACGGTGCTGGCCAATGCTGGTGATCTTGACGGAGCACAACAGGCCTGGAGAGATGGTATTGAGGCCGCGGACCGTACCGGCGCGTGGAAGGCCGGGTAACATATGCGCGCCTTGTTGGCAGACGTTGCTCGCGCCGATTAGGCTCTTGAGGACGCGGCCTTCTGGCTTGGCGCTTTTACGTCACTTCGGCTGACCTGAGGCGCGATGCGCATCCGCGTTGTGGAGGTTTTCCATTTCCTTTAAGTGATCAATGCTGGCTCTGACTCGGAATGATCAGGGAGGGGAATTAGTTCACGCGGAACATTCTCCATGGTCGTTTCAATTAAGTGGTCCACGACAGCTTTGACGTCGCTCGTCTCGCGCCAGACTCGAAGCTGGTCATCGGCCGAAGTACCTCGCTCAAGAATGGTGTGGATGTGTCGGATCTCTTTTCGCGAGCGCAGGTCATCAATAACATCGTCAACGAACTCCAGTAGTTCATGAATAAGTTCAAGCACTGGCACTTCCTTCCCCTTGCCAAAATCAATCATCTTCCCATCAAGACCATAACGGACGGCGCGCCACTTATTCTCCTCGATCAGCATTTTGTGATGGAGCCGAAAGGTCAGATTTTGATCGAGTAGTTTGTTGACCTTTGCGACCAGTGCCTGGAAAAGGGCAGCAATAGCGATCGTGTCATCAACGCGGGTGGGAATATCGCAAATGCGAAACTCGAGCGTTGGGAAGAACGGGTGCGGACGCACGTCCCAATAGATCTTTTTACCATCGTCGATGCATCCGGTTTCGATGAGTAGCTTGACGTACTGCTGGAACGAACTGTACGACTCGAAGTGGTCTGGTATACCGGTCCGGGGAAACCTTGTGAAGACTTCCGAGCGATAGGATTTCAATCCGGTGTGAACGCCGAGCCAGAAAGGTGATGAAGTAGAAAGCGCGAGTACGTGCGGCAGTGAGTAGCGGATGGCATTCATTATCTGGATTGCCCGCTCAGGATCCGTAACGCCCACGTGGACGTGGAGACCGAAGGTGAGCAACGACCGCGCGATCATCTGATTCTCTTCAATGATCATTTCATATCTTGCATTCTCGAAGATCTTCTGGTCCTGCCAGTGTGAGAATGGATGAGTGCCGGCGGCGACAATTTCCAGCCCCTTCCTGCGCACAAGCGTAGAGAGGATGCTGCGAAGATTCGTGATATCTGTACGCGCTTCTTTTATGTCTTTGCATATGCCGGTACCCACTTCGATCATCGACTGGATCATTTCCGGTTTGACTTGCTCGCCTAGCAGCATCCTGCCCTCTTCAAGAATTTCAGAGACGTGCGAGCGCAACTCGCGGGTGTTCGGATCAACGATCTGAAACTCTTCTTCAATGCCAAGGGTGAATTGCTCAAATTGACTCGAGTCGGTTCTCATGTTTCGTTCCTAACTAAGGCTCACGCAACTTTCGCATACAGGCCTCCTTCATCTTCCCAGGCCGCTGTAGCATTACTGTCGCTATGCGGAGACATCCTCAGACTCGGAGTTTCATCGCTAGTTGCATTACCTGAAACCGTTTTAGGCTTGACTCGATTTCTCATTAGTAAGGCAAGTTGCTCGGGTTGCACGAGCCGGCCACGGTTGAGATTGATTAATGGATCGCTCACCAGCCAAAAGTCGACCTCGGCTGCGCCGCCTACCGGTACGAGTTCCTTTAGCAAGGCGGCATTAAGCTGCACTGGTTTGAAAAGCTGCATTCCGAAGTTACGTAAACGGGCCAGGAAAGCGTCGCTGCTGCTGTTAAATAACGGCACTCGAAAGCGTCCGTGATCGTCAAGGGCGAACACATCGCCGTTTGCACGTTGCATGACATAGATATCGCTCATAAAAATCCTTTCCGCGCTATTCAAGCGATGAGCCACGATTCAAGAGACGAGCGAATTCGTTGCTCAACTCTTGTGCACGATTGCGAGCGTAGCGCGTTTGCCACAAGGTAAGAATAGATAGTTCTGCGGGAGTTGGTTGTCTGAAGCTCCCTTCGACTGCCGGGAAATCCACGAGGCTTAGCTGCGCGTGCTGGTCTTTTGCAGCACTTAATGTATTAGTAATTTCCACTTTGATTTTATCGCCTTGCGTTCTTCTCTTTTCAAATTAGTCCGATCGTATAGCAATTCCGAGAGCAGAGGTCTGTGCTCTAACACACATAGCCGTAGGTAGTGATCTCAGACGCGGGCATTTACAATGGTGACGAGCAAAGAAGGGGAATCCGGCAACCTTTTTGGGCAAGCGCGTCTCAGAGTTAACAAGAGTTATGCGACTGATCGAAATAGCAATAGGCGTAATACTGTTAGGTGGTGCAGCATGGACCACGGTTAAGACTTATAAAGGTCGCGGCATCTCGTCGATTCTCGTCCTCGCGTTCGCCGTGTTCCTCGTCGCCCTGGGTTTGGCTTTTCTCTTTGGTGCCTTTGGCGAGTTGGTGCACAACCTCAGGTTCGGGAGCGAGTGGCTCAAATGAACGCGATACCAAAAGGAAAACGCCACAACCATCGCAGCGCGTTAAGCAGATATAGTGCGCATGCAGGGTATACTGCATTTGACATATAGCACTACGAAGTGTAAGGTCGGGATTGAACCGAGACCAGCTAACTCCATTCTCAGCTCTTCTGGACCTGCCAGATTCGTCTGAAACTTACAGCTCAACTACCAAAAAAGTTAAGGGTGTTTACCCGCGCTATGAGTTTGTCATTATTGCGCGTTTGTTAACGCACCGATAATGCCGTACCACTTCGCAGCCTCGCAGCCTGACTCCTGGTAGAAACCAAAAGGAGATTGAAAAGTATGACGACGAATATCCAACCACTACACGACCGCGTAATCGTGAAACGCATTGATGAAGGCGAGCAGGTGCGCGGCGGCATCATCATTCCCGACTCGGCGAAAGAGAAATCGCAAGAAGGCGAAGTGATTGCCGCAGGCCTTGGCAAATACAAGGAAGATGGCTCGCGCCAGCCTCTGGATGTCAATGCAGGCGACCGCGTGTTGTTCGGCAAGTACGGTGGCTCAGAGATCAAGGTCAACGGCGAAGAGCTGTTGATTATGCGCGAGGACGAGATTCTGGGAATCATCACCCGCGCTGGCGCGGCCGCCGTCGGCAAAAAGGGCAAATAGATTCTGGCATAAAGCAAACTGAGAGTTTGCGGACACCTTTTAATAGGAGAGAAGAGATAAAGATTATGGCAAAGCAAATAGTTCATGGCGAAAAATCGCGAGCGGCAATTTTGCGGGGCGTGAATCAACTCGCCGATGCAGTGAAAATCACCCTTGGACCAAAAGGGCGCAACGTCGTTCTCGATAAGAAATACGGCAGTCCGACCATCACGAAAGATGGCGTGACAGTGGCGAAAGAAATCGAGCTGAAAGATGCAACGGAGAATATGGGCGCGCAGATGGTGCGCGAAGTCGCTTCGAAGACCAGCGACGTTGCCGGGGACGGTACAACCACGGCGACCGTGCTTGCGCAGGCCATTTTCCGCGAGGGCGTGAAAACAGTGGCCGCAGGGGCAAACCCGATGGCTCTGAAACGCGGCATCGATAAAGCCGTCGAGCGCGCAACTCGAGAGATCAAAAAAATGTCGAAGCCGGTCACTGGAGAGATGATCGCGCAGGTCGGCACGATTTCGGCAAATGGCGACCACAGCATCGGCCAGTTAATTGCCGAAGCGATGGCCAAGGTTGGTAAAGATGGCGTCATCACTGTCGAAGACTCGAAAACAATGGAGACGGCTTTGGAAGTTGTCGAAGGGATGCAGTTTGATCGCGGCTACCTTTCGCCCTATTTCGTCACTGACGCGGAAACGATGAAAGCCGTGCTCGAGAATCCGTTCATTCTGCTCAGCGAAAAGAAGATTTCGGCGATGAGAGACATGCTGCCCATTCTCGAACAGGTCGCGAAGTTGGGAAAATCAATCTTGATTATCGCGGAGGATGTAGATGGCGAAGCCCTCGCAACCCTCGTGGTCAACAGACTGCGTGGCACGATCAACGTCGCCGCGGTCAAGGCGCCGGGCTTCGGTGATCGTCGTAAGGCGATGCTGGAAGACATTGCGATCCTTACGGGTGGCAAGGTCATCAGCGAAGACCTCGGGGTCAAACTCGAGAACGTCAAGCTTGAAGATCTGGGCACCGCAAGACGTGTGACGATCGACAAAGAGAACACGACTATCATCGATGGCGGTGGCGAGACGAGCGATTTGCAGGCTCGGGTAAAAACACTGAAAACTCAAATTGAAGACTCTACCTCAGACTATGACCGCGAAAAACTGCAAGAGCGGCTGGCGAAACTCGTTGGCGGCGTCGCGGTAATTCGCGTTGGCGCAGCGACGGAAACCGAACTCAACGAGAAGAAAGCGCGGGTCGAAGATGCGATGCACGCGACGCGCGCGGCAGTAGAAGAAGGCATCGTGCCGGGCGGCGGGGTCGTCTACATTCGCGCCGCGAAAGTGCTCGACAAATTCAAACTCTTCGAAGACAACGAGGACGAACCCGCCGGCGACGCAGACGAACAGATTGGCGTCAACATCGTCAAGCGGGCACTGGAAGAGCCGCTGCGTCAGATTGTTTCAAACGCCGGCAAGGAAGGCGCCGTCATTGTCGAAAAGGTTCGTGCAGAGAAGAACCCAAACATCGGCTATAACGCAGTGACCGAAAAGTTTGAAGATCTCGTGGCTGCGGGTGTAATTGATCCCGCCAAGGTAACACGCTGCGCACTGCAAAATGCCGCGTCAATCGCTGGGCTGATGCTCACGACTGAAGCACTCATTTCTGAGCTACAGGATGATGACAAGCCGAGGGCATTGCCCGGCGGCATGGACATGTAATTCAGTGGCAAATTGGGAAGCCAACATGTTCACCAGGGCGGCTTCTGTTAACTCACCAAAGGAGAGAAGTCTTCTCGAAGTGAGAAACCCTATAGAGGGGAAAAGGTAAGAAACTTATGTCTATGAAACTTTATGTCGGTAATCTCTCGTTTGAAACGTCGAGCAATGAACTACAAACATTATTCGCGCAAACGGGCACGGTCGAAAGCGTATCGTTGATTGAAGATCGTGAAACTGGCCGCTCGCGTGGCTTTGGCTTCATCGAGATGTCAACGAAGGAAGAGGGCGCAGCGGCAATTGAGAAGTTCAACGGCCAGGAACTAGGCGGACGGACGTTGAAAGTCAACGAAGCCAAGCAGCGTGAAAATCGCGCGCCGGCTTTTAGTTAAGAGAACAATCGCGAGGATTGAAAGGATCTCGGGTTTCAAAAAACTCGGGATCTTCTTCTTACATGCTGGGCGTGAATAGCGATCGCGTCAGATGGACCACCTGCAGAGCCTCATCCGCGTCGTGTATGTGTGTTAGCGCACAGACCTTCCCTCCTTCGAATGTTATAAGTTGCTAGCTTCCTTTCGAAATTACGTTTCGACATCCGGGATCGGGTCAGCAACCTTCTTCTTGAGCCGCCTTGTAATTCTCCAGAGAGGCCGACGATGTTGTTCTCTTAGTGTCCGCAGACGTTCCATCTATCCAAGCTGTAGGATTCTCAGGTGCAATTTATGTATTCCAACGCATGCTTGGAAAACCCTGGTTACAAGCTCTAGAAACTGAAGGAAGAAAAATGTCGATCTTAAAAAGCATTGTTTCCGTGTTCATCCTGTTAGCGTTTTCAATCGTCATCGCCGTGACCATACAGGGGCAGCAACAAACTAACCGTAATAACACCCGTGCGGTCAGCAACATGCTGCAACGACTTGAACGAAGCTCGAGCAGGTTCCGCAACAGTCTCAATCTGGCATTGGTCCAGGGAAGCGTCGACCAAACACGGCCTCAAAATGATGTCAGCACTTTCGAATCCGGCTTTGAGCTCGCTATTAAGCAGTTTAGGGATCAGTTCACTCGCCGGCTTGCGGTTGCGACGGACGTTGAGAGCATCCTGCAGAAGGCCTCGCCCATCAATAGCTTCATAACTCAAAACAACCTAAACCCTCGGGTCAAGAATGACTGGACATCGGTTCGAACAGATTTGAACACGCTGGCGAATGCCTATGGCGTCAGTTGGCAATGGAATCAACTAACGCCGATGAAGGTTGACGCAAATGGATCGTTCCGACTGTCCGAGAGCGAACTTAATCAGCTAATTCAGCGAATCGAGAATGGCGGCGACACCTTTCGTGTGAGTCTTACCGATGCTTTTTCGCAACGAGCTTACGATCGGACCAGAAGCGAAGGCAACATGAACGATGCTCTGCGAGGCTTCAAAAAGGCGACGGATCAGGTGCGCATTCACTTCGACGCCAGGGAGTTGATTTCGGACGACGTAAAGCATCTGCTCGATCACGCCGAACCCCTCGATAATTTCATGCGCGACAACCCGCTTACTGACCGCGTTAAAAGCGATTGGTCGACATTGCGCGGGGATCTAAGCGTGCTTGCCAACGCGTATGACGTAGCGCCGAGTTGGGGAAACAGTTCTGTTTTACAAACCGGATCCAAGAGCACTAATCGCCTAACCGGTACTTTTAGATTGGATTCGTCTCGCAGTGACAACCCGCGCGACAAAGCACGGCGCGCGACTCAGAATTTACATACCGACGAACGGCAGGAAGTCACCGACCAAATTCTGGCGCGACTTGAATCTCCTGAGATGCTGATGATTGAGCGTCGCGGTACAACGATGACTATTGCTTCTTCGCTAGCGCCACAAACAACCTTTGAGGCGGACGGCCGCGAGCGTCAGGAACAACTTTCCAATGGTAGATGGACCAAGGTAACAGCAACGCTTCGTGGGGAGCAGTTAGTGGTGAGTTCGAACGGCTACAAAGAGAACGATTTTAATGTCACGTTCGATGCAAGTGAAAGCGACCACAGTCTACGAGTGCGGCGGCAGATCTATTCCGATAAGTTAACTCAACCAGTTGTCGTCGATAGTGTTTATGATCGGACCGCCGATGTAGCACAGTGGAACGTCGATAAGGATTCGCGGCCGGTTTTGGGTAACGCCAATTCGACCAACGGTGAATTCATCGTGCGAGATGGTGAGACTCTAGTCGCCATCTTGAACAATGAGCTGACCACAAAGCTGTCGCAACAGGGTGACCTGTTCACCATGACCGTGCGCGATCCCAGTCAATTCGAGGGTGCAGTTATCGAAGGCGTGGTGGGCAGTGTTGACCGGGGAGGACGTTTGAGTGGCCGGTCAAGTATGTCGCTCAACTTCGAGAGGATTCGTTTAAGGAACGGTCAGACCTATAAATTCTCCGGAGTTCTCGGGAGTGTGCGATTGCTTAATGGTGACACAGTCAAGGCTGACAACGAAGGAAGCGCGCATGGCAGCAACCAGACCAGGCAGACGATCCAACGCGCAGGCATTGCCACGGCTGTCGGAGCCGTCATTGGCGCCATTGCCGGCGGTGGAAAAGGCGCAGCGATCGGCGGAATAATTGGGGCCGCAGGCGGAGCCGGTACAGTTTTTATTCAGGGTGAAGACAACCTCGAGCTGCCGGTCGGCACGGAACTAACCATTCGTGCGAGTGGTCCGAGGTAGGTAGGACCGATGGCGGATCGAAGCGCGACGATCAAACACCACGCTTCGATTTGGGCTTAACTGGTCAGGTAAACGTCTCTAATCAATTGACCACGAATACTCCATCTTCCCGTCTGCTACCGCCAGCCTTAACCAGTTCAGCCTTCTGGAGCGCCTCCCTGGGAAAACTCTCCTTATGCACCGCGTTGCCTTTAAATCACTGACAAATAACATCGCCATCTGAAACCAAACCGTGGACCGTCATTTTCGGTCCGCCGGATTTAAGCTGAACTACATTGCCAATTTCGAAATCTTCCATTGCAGTATGTTCCGCTGGGAGCTAATAGTTTTCTAATGCATTATGAACTTTTCGCGCTCAGTAGCCGCAGCAGAGGAGCTACTCCTCAGTTTCATCCTTTTCATCCTGAGCGTTTCCCTTATTACCTTCTGGGCTATTACTCATAAAAAGCGGAATCGAGGATTCCTTTGAAGAGCTTTTAGACAACGGCTCTTCATCCTCAACTTCCGCTTTCACTTCCTGGCCCAATTCATTACCGGCTTTCCAGTTCTTCATGTGCTTTCCACCGTTTAGTCCGTCTTCTACTCCTTGTTTGAACTCGGCAGAATTCGTGTCTACGTGTTGTTATGTGTGCTACTGCACATACAAGTCCTCCCAAATAGCCTTCAATGATGATCCGTCCCGGAAATCTACTGCGATAAGCATATCAGGCAGTTTCGGCTTCAGATGAGATTGCATTTGAGTGCACTCTGATACCGGTAACCGCTGCGATAGAGATTCACAGAAGCGAGGGAAAAGCCGGTTTCATCGAGATCAACAACCGGTCTTATTGAAGCTGCTGTTGCCGGGGCCATCTTGGAACAGGGAGTGACTTATGAAAACAGATCAATCGCAAAACAGAATCGGAAACGCCTTCCTGGTGTTCTCAATGCTGTTTGGAATAGGGATCGCCTTGAGCATGACTGCTCAGGCGCAGAATCCAGACGATCGTTACACGCAAGACCGTAACCGCAGCGACAACGGGGATCAAAACCGACGTGGTCGCGACTGGGATCGTTACGCTAACTATGGCGGCTCTTCAGAGCTGCGTCGCACCGCTCTGAATGCCGGCTATGACGAAGGCGTCAAGGAAGGCCGCAAAGATCGCGGGAACGGCAGCCGCACAGAACACCGCAACCTGAGCAGTTATCAGAAAGCCACGAAAGACTACAGCCCGCGTCTCGGCGACCGTGAACTCTACCGCCGCTACTTCCGTGAAGCCTTCGAAGACGGATATAACGCCGAAAGTTATGCTCGTGGCAATAGACATCGTGAGGATCGCAATGGAAACCGTGACCGCAACGACAACGGTAACCGGGATCGCCTCGACCGCAACGAGGATGGTTACGGCAACTTCGGAGGTTCGTTCCAGTTACGTCAAACTGCTCTGAACGCCGGTTTCGGTGAAGGTGTCAAACAGGGCCGCGAAGATCGCAGGAAACGCAATAACAACGGCTACAAGGGCCAGAGTACCTACCAGAAAGCAACGAAGGACTATAGTTCCGGTCTCGGCGACCGCGAAGTGTTTCAGCGCTACTTCCGTGAGGCATACGAACACGGCTACGCCGACGGTTACGCGGGCTACTAGTCTTTGTCATGGTGAGTCAGACATGGCGAACTCGAACACGAACAATGCGAGCAATCAAACTCATCAAGCACGCGGAACGTAAGGTTCCAGATACTAGATCCAGGATCAAAGCTGCTACCAGGCGAGACAGATCGTCCCAAGGGGTTCGGTCCTGGGTAGTCGAGTTTAAGAAAAGCCGTCGAGGCGAATCTCTCATCGCCTTCGACAGTTTGTTCAAAGACGCTCTCTTGCCGTCAGATTAAAAAACCCCATTTCACAGACGTGTGAAGAAGAACCGTTGACCCTTGGACCACCTGGGCCACGCGCTGGGCGACAGTATCTTCCTATGTGAGATAGCGCACAGACGGTGCGGTTTAAAAGGTTCACTCTGTAAGATATAGAGGTCGTTATAGAACAGCCCGGTGGATCCAAAATCGCGCGACAGTTTCATAATGACTGAGGGAGATTGCGCTATGAAAATACTCATTCTAATCACCGTCATTGAAAGTTCAGCTGTCATGTTGGCGATTCTGTATTTCTACTACAGACGTAGCCAGTCAGGAAAACGTGCTTTAGTTTTTCGTCGCCGGCAGTGGAAATGAAATATGAGTCTCACACGAAGTCCTTGTTGCCATCACCTTTGCTTTAGCGATGCGGCAATGTGTTCGTGGTGCGGACAGGCCTTTGAGTCGGGTGCGCTTGAGCGGGTAGCAATCGCCGGAGAGCAAGCATTCAAGAGGAATGCATACGCGATATTTTTCGGTGTGTTTCTGGGATGGTTGGCGGTGCTGCTCTTTTTTCAACTTCGAAATTGAAACGAAAAGGCCCTATATTGTTCCGAGAGCAAACGGTGAAGGTAATCAAAAAGTAGACCAGGCAAAGCGCTGGGTTCATTCAGAGCGCGTTTAAGGCGGATATAAAACTATTTGGATCGCAGTGGAGATTAACTTCAATCTCCGGTGACACTGCCGGGCCGCAACAATGGTGTTTAAGTCTTTCGCGTTGCGAACAGGAGTGAGGTTGGTCCATTCATCACCGCGTGCCTCCAAGGGCCCGTCTCGGAACGGAGGGAACATTCACGTTCATAGAGGTCCTCACACTAATATTCACCACCTTGCACCTTTCGATTCAATCCCTACAATCCCGATTGGACCAAGATATTCACCACGTTGTTGTAAAGTTGCTGTAATTTTGATTTCGGCTAAAGTGCTGCCAGTGCAGCAGTAAGAGGACGGCATTGGGGTTGGAGCTCCCAAGCTCAAAAGAGCGACTGTTCTAAGTTATTGATTTTATTGGTAGCGGGGGTCGGGATCGAACCGCCGACCTTGGGGTTATGAACCCCAGGGTCGCGCTTGTACCAGCTTCATACGGCGAAAAAGCCCAATAAAAACGAGGGTCGCGGTCAGAAAGATGTGGTTATGCGCCTCATGCGATGCATGTTTTGATATGAATCTCGGCAAAATCTCGGCAAAATCTCGGCAAAATTTTTCGAGGCAAGACGAGGCCATGCAGCAGTTAACCGGAGGCCAGGTCTAAAATCTCTATCTCAGAAAGTGATATGCATCTCATCTAACCAAGTGTCATGAGGTACAGTGCAACATTTCACTTCATTCATTCTGGTGGGTAATTGACACCTCTCCTCACGCTTCCTTCGACCGACATTTCTCAACACAACCAATAAGAAAAAAGAGGCGGTTAACGAGTAGGTGATTCACTAAGGATCTCCAAAAGGAAACCGTCGTAAATGAGATTTTTACTTGGCGTCCTCGTTGGTTACACCTTACGAGGCAAACAGAAACTGCTTATCCGATTTCTTGTGACGCTGGCTCTTGTTGTGTATGTCGTTATACCAGCAATTGCCCTTTTGGGTCTGAGTATTGACGTCCAACGTGAGCGCCGATCCAGACCAGCTCAAACCAAGGTGCCAGTCGTCAAAGGGCTGACCTATGAAGACGCCGAGAAGAAGCTTCACGTCGCTAACTTGAGTATTCGTCTGTTGGCGACACGTTACGATCCAACCGTTCAACCCGGATTGATTATCGATCAAGTTCCCGCGCCTGGGGAGGAAGTAGCTGTCGGCTACTCGGTTGGCGTTACCGTTAGCAGAAAGGATTACTTCGGTCCTGGTCCATGAAGTTAAACCTAATGCTAATTCATTGGACCAGATAAGCCACACGCTGTGTTCCTGGCGTACCAGCCTCCCTGTTCTCTCAATAAGCGCGACACTAGAAATCGCGTGCGCGGACAGCCGGAGGTTTACCGTAATCATTTCCTCCGAGGTTGCTAACATGAAAAATGTTTTCTCTCTTCGCAAGCGTTCATTCCTCTCGCCTGTTTCAACCGGCTATACGTCTCATATCTTCGCTGAGGTTGAATCCTCCAACGAAGGCGAATACAGGTGGGGACACAACATGCTTACCATTGCCGATTGCCGGCGCAGAGTCCAGATCGAATTCTTTTTGGGCACTAAGCGAGAGCGTCGCCGATCTCTGGCTAAGATCAATTTACTCATTGCCATTCTCACGCGCTTTCGTGACGTGCTCACCAAAGAGATCACGTTAATCGAGAAAGCAAAAGCCAAATAGGTTGGAAAATGATCGCGGGCCAACTTGCAGCTTAGCCACTCATATTCAGGTTACGGTTGCGAGTTGGACCGCGATTTCTTCTGCGCGACAAGAAAGAGAGGCAATTGATGCCAACGACTAAAGATGAACTGCTCGATTGGTTAATGGATGTGCCGGAAGATGCAGAAATAGGAACGGACGGTGCTGGACTAGCTCTGCTTGCAATTCTTGGCACCAACGTTCACTTGTTAGAGATCGGTCACATTCCCAATGCGGACGAACTCTATGCCGAGGCGATCAATCAGGCAATGCTGGAACGACTACGCCGGATTGATGCAGCAGGCGGAGAAACGGAGACAGGCGTAATAATAGTCACATTTCAAGGTTACATCTCAGGCATTCCCAGTCTGTTCTCCTGTGACTTCGATACGGCGTTTGTATTCAAGAACAAAGAACAGGCGGAAGCCTTTATCACCGAGTTTGCAGACGAGCTACACAATCCGCAGATCCTCGATTGCCCGTAATCCTACAGCAGCTAATTTGCACTGAATTGTTCTTGGCCTGCCGCCAATAGAAGCTGAAATCCAAAACTATGGGACACTCTCGACCGCGTCCGAAACATCTCGCAAAGAAGGTGCTGCAGATCCGCCGCAGCTTAGGAATATCTCAAGGAGAATTGGTCAGACGACTTGGTGTTCAAAAGCTGATCGACCATACGACTATTTCCAAGTACGAACTCGACAAGAACGAACCGCCGCTCGCCATCCTGCTCGCCTACGCTCGCCTCGCAGAGATTCCCGTCGAACAAATCATCGATGACGATTTCGAACTCACATTCTGATTTCCGCAAGGGCAAGGCGATCGTCTTCCAACCACTATTTACGTACCAAACACCCGTCGACACGGCAGAGTCCCTGAAAAACATTGGGACTGGTTTGTGATTTCAATATTTTGGGCTAACAGGAACTGCCCATTCGTTCATTTCGCCTGCTGAGTTTATTTCGTTTATGTATTATGGGGTGGTGTTGGAGTGTGTGGACTCAATCTTCAACTAGAAGAGTCCAGCAGGAAATGAGGTGAGAATTTATGGCGACGGTGCATAGAGTGCTTGACCCGGTTACTCCAACCGAAGCTGAGTCACAGCTTGCAGAGACAAGCAGTAGAGCTTTATCAGCGTATGTTCGAGATGAAGAGGGTCAGACAATTACGGTCCTGCCGGAAGGCGCCGAGCGAGAGCAGGCCGTTCGCATTCCTGCTGTGGCTTTCCGCCTGCTCGTCAACATTCTGACTCAGATGGCGAAAGGAAATGCGATCACGCTGATTCCTGTCCACGCCGAGGTTACCACCCAGGAAGCTGCTGACTTGCTAAATGTTTCGCGACCGTACTTGGTTAGCTTGTTGGAAGCTGGTCAGATACCTTATCGCCAAGTCGGAACACGACGCCGCGTCCTATATAGAGATCTCGCTGCGTACAAAAGACGAATTGATGCTGATCGCCGCGCCACCTTGGACGAATTGACCGCTCAGGCGCAGGAACTCAATTTGGGTTATGATTAGTTCCCGCGAACATGTCGAATTTCACCGTCGTTACAATGCTTGTATTTATATCCCGCACCACTACGCGATCTCCTAATGCGCCTCGCGCGGATCGCAGCCTGTTTGTAGACGCACCAGTTTACGTCTGAAACCGCTAATTTCCATTCAATACGCACACAGTTTCCCCACTCATCTTAAGTCAATCGGTGCGCCCAGTTTGGTCTATGCTAGAATTCCAAATCGGAGCACACTACATGAATCTAAGTGAACGCATCACGATGGATCCGAAGATTTGCCACGGCAAACCAACGGTTCGCGGCCTACGATATACGGTGGAATCGATTCTCGAATTATTGAGTTCCGGGATGACTGTTGAGGAGATTTTGGCCGACTACGAAGACCTAGAACGAGAGGATATTCTCGCCGCGTTAGACTTCGCCAGGCAACTCAGCCAGATAAAGCGCATTGAGCCAATTGTGGCATGAAGTTTCTCATTGATGCCCAACTTTCCACGACGTCTCGCTCACCAGTTACGCGCGGCAGGACTTGAAACAGCTCATACGCTCGATCTGCCAGAAGGGAATCGTAACGATCTCATGTTGAATGAAACGATCGAAACCAGCGGACATACTACGAAAGATGGCATCTTGAATTTGAGCATTAAGGTGGGCGCGGCCGATGCTGATGTTGCAGTTATTGTTCAAGTGAGAGCCGTGACTCCCGAGGACCGTGTAGACACGAACGGATGGCCCAGCGATTTTTTTGAGCGCGTTGCCGGATCGATGCCCGACTTGCAGCGGCCGTCTCAGGGCAACTTTGAGGATCGGATTGCTTTTGAATGATCTTTCTTCCCTCTGCGTCATCGCCTGTTTTTGCAGCACTGTACTCATTGGCACTTAGCGAAACCGGACCGCGGTCCGCGCTCAACGGGTGTCCGGTGCTTCGTTATTAATTCTGTGGTAAATTCCAAGTATGAGTACCGCTAAAGAAGAAGTCCACGCGCTTCTAACCAAATTGCCGGACGACTGCTCATTGGAGGACATACAGTATCACTTGTACGTGATTGAAAAGGTTCGCAATGGGCTAGAAGTGGCCGATTCGCAGGGCGCAATTCCTCAAGAAGAAGTCGAACAGCGGTTTGGTAAATGGCTCACCAAGTAGCATGGTCACCGCGCGCGATTGAGGATCTTGAAGCGATCGCACAATACATCTCTGCCGACTCCAGTGCCTATGCCGCAACCGTCGTGAAGACAATCCTCAAGACTACGCGCAATCTCTCCCGCTTTCCCTTTGCTGGTCGTATCGGTTCCTGAGTTAGGTGATGAAAATATTCGGGAGTGGTTTGCTTATAGTTATCGCGTAATTTATCGAATCGACGATCGCGTCGTTACCATCGCAGCCATAGTACATGGGAAGCGATTGCTGGATGTTGAGTGACTGTGTTTTCGGCGACGCACAAACCACGCTGGGAGCGGCCTGCTTAGAGGTCATGCTGATCGTCGTACCTATAAAGAAAGTCCTGGAGCTTCCGATCAGGAGCAAAACGACGAAGCGCAGTCGAACGGACATGTCGATCCCTCCATCGATTTCGACACCGAGCGGGAGCCGGCGTGATACCGATTAGAGGGCCGCGGATCGAAATTTACCCGCGGGGAGGGGTCGCTCACTCCTTCAGCGCACGCGCGACGCGTGCAAGCAGCACGCTGTTCTTCACCGGCTTGCGGATGAAATCGACCGCGCCGATCTCCAGCGCGCGCACCTCGGGCTCCTCGCCCGGCAGGCCCGAGATCACGATGGCGGGGATCTCGATCCCTTTTTCACGCACGGCTTGCAGGAGGCTGTGGCCGTCGATGAACGGCAGGTCGATGTCGAGCAGCATGAGGTCGACGCGCTCGCGGCCGAGGACCATCAGCGCCTCGGCGCCGTCCTGTGCGACCACCACCGCGTAGCCGGCGGACGACAACACGGCGTTGGCCAGATCGCGGCTGAGCTGGTTGTCCTCCACGATCAGCACCTGCTTGCGTCCGTTCCCCTCGGCGTCCGGCGTCGTGCGGCGGGAGCGCATCGCGGCGATCTCGCGCTGCAGCTTCTGCGTCTCCGAATCGGGATTCACGTTCAGCTCGCGCTTGAGCGAGCGCGCGAGGATGTCGTACTGCTGCAAGGCATTCACCGGATCGCCGCTCTGCGCGTAGAGGCGCATCAGCGCGCGATGCACCGGCTCCTGCAGCGGATCGATGCGAAGCGAATGTTGCGCGGTGGCGATCGCTTCATCGATCGCCTCCCTGCGCCCGAGAAGGTCAAGTAGTTGATTATGTGCGCGGAGGGCCATGCGGTGCAGGCGGTCGCGCTCGCCGAGGACCCACTGGTCGTAGCGGTCTTCATCGAGCTCGAAGCCTTCGAGGAAATCGCCCGCGTAGATCTCGATGGCGTGCTTCAGCGACTCCTCGCTTCCGCTCGACACGCCCGACTCGAACTCGACCACGTCGCACGTCACGTGTTCCGCGTCGAGGGTGAGGAAATCGTTCTCCTCGACCAGCACCGGATCCTCGCCGGAGATCGCTTTCAATTCGCGGCGCAGCGTCGACAGCATCTGGCGCAGACTCTGCCGCGCCTGTTCCGGTCCGAAGCTTCCCCAGAGCAGCGATGCGATCTTGTCGCGGGAGACGAGTTGCGCGGGCTTCACTGCGAGATAGGCGAGCAGGGCCTGTGCTTTTTTCGCCGAGACTGTGATCAGACCGCCGCCGGCGACCATCCGGAAGTCGCCGAGCAATTCCAAGCGCAAGGTTGTCATTCGCGTGTGAATTATCGCAGGTATGCTGGCAATCGAGTATGGCGAACGACGCACTCGACACGAAGTTGCGACAAACGATCGTCGATCAGAATTGGCGCGAACTGCGTGACACGCTCGCCGAATTACATCCGAACGACCTCGCCGATCTGATCATCGCGCTCCCTGCCGAGGAAGAAGCGTTCGTTTTTCGCGTCCTGCCGAAGGAGACCGCGGCCGAGGTTTTCGCCTACCTCCCTCCCGATCATCAGGAGGGACTCATCGAGTCGCTCTCCAACGAGCAGGTGCGCACGGTGCTCGAAGGCATGAGTCCCGACGACCGCACGCGTCTCCTCGAAGAGATGCCGGCCGAGGTCACGCGGCGCCTGCTCGCGACGCTGTCGCCCGATGAGCTGCGCAGCGCACGCGTGCTCCTCGGATATCCGGAGGAGACGGCGGGCCGGTACATGTCGCCGCGCTACGTGACGATTCGTCCGGAGATGACGGCGCAGGATGCGATCGATCACATCCGGCGTACCGGGCGCGACAAGGAGACGGTGAACGTCGTCTACATCGTCGACGCGCGGGGGATGCTGGTCGAGGACATGCGACTCAGCTCGCTCGTGCTCTCCGAACCGCAGACGAAAGTCGTCGACATCGACGATCCGCCGCTCGTCTTCGTCGAAGCGCACGAAGACCGCGAAGAAGTGCTGAGCATGTTCGAGAAGTACGACCGCATCGCGCTGCCGGTGACGGACTCAATGGGTCACATGCTCGGCGTGATCACGGTCGATGACGTGCTGGACGTCGCGGAGCAGGAGGCGACGGAGGACATCCAGAAGCTCGGCGGCATGGAGGCACTCGATGCGCCGTACCTGAACGTCGACGTCTTCTCGATGATCCGCAAGCGCGCCGGCTGGCTCTCCGCGCTCTTCCTCGGTGAGATGCTGACGGCGACGGCGATGAGCTATTTCGAAGGGGAGATCGCGCACGCGGTGGTGCTCGCGCTGTTCGTGCCGCTGATCATTTCGAGCGGCGGCAATTCGGGCTCGCAGGCGACGTCGCTGATCATCCGTTCGCTGGCGTTGCGCGAGTTGCGTCTGCGCGACTGGTTCCGCGTCTTCCGCCGGGAGCTGATCTCCGGCGTGGTCCTCGGCGGACTGCTCGGCTTCATCGGATTCACGCGCATCGTGTTGTGGGAGCGGCTGCACTTCACCGAGTACGGCGTGCACTACCTGCTCGTCGCGTCGACGGTGTGGCTCGCGCTGATCGGCGTGGTGACGTTCGGCACGCTCGCCGGGAGCATGCTGCCGTTCCTGCTGCGCCGCCTCGGGTTCGATCCCGCCACGAGCTCCGCACCGTTCGTCGCGACGCTGGTCGATGTGACCGGGTTGTGCATCTACTTCACCGTTGCGCTGCTGATCCTGAAGGGAACGCTGCTATGACGCTGCTCGCGATCGTCGCCGCACTCGGAATCCTGCTCGAGAACCTCTCGTGGCCCGAGGCGGAGAAGGTGCTGACGCCCGAGACGGTGGTGGTGATTCCGCTCGGCGCGGAGTCGAAGGAGCATGGTCCGCATCTGAAGTTGAAGAATGATTTTCTGATCGCGGAGTATCTGAAGAAGCGCGTGCTCGAATCGTCGAAAATCGTCGTCGCGCCGACGGTGAACTACAGCTTCTATCCGGCGTTCGTCGAATATCCGGGCACGGTGTCGCTGCGATTCGAGACGGCGCGCGATTCGATCATCGACATCTGCCGTTCGCTTGCGCGCTTCGGACCGAAGCGCTTTTACGTGCTCAACACCGGCGTCTCGACGAAGCGCCCGCTGCAGGCCGCGGCGGATGCGTTGAAGGCCGAGGGGATCGTGATGCGCTTCACCGATCTGAGCGTGACCGAGGCGGTGGAGAAGACGATCCGCAAGGAGCCGGGCGGCACGCACGCGGACGAGATCGAGACGTCGATGATGCTCTACATCGCGCCGGAGTCGGTCGACATGAAGAAGGCGGTGAACGACTACCACGGCAATCAGCCGGGCGGCCTCACGCGCGATCCGCACGGCGAGGGAACGTATTCGCCGACCGGCGTGTGGGGCGATGCGACGCTTGCCACGCGGGAGAAGGGGAGGATCGTGACGGAGGCGCTGGTGAAGGCGGTTCTTGCGGATATCGAATCGCTACGGGACGCCCGCTAGATCGAGATACGCATCCGCGTAGAGCCATTCCTCGCCGTACGCGCCGTCGAGATGATCCGCTTTGTCCATCGCGCGGAAGAGCTTCCGCGCCTCGGCATTACCGGCGATCGCCGCGGTGAACATGCGTCCGATGAATTCCTCTTTGTCGCCGCGGTGATTGCGATAGTTCTCGATCATCTTCTGAATCTCGGCCGGCGTCGCTTTCGGCTTCGGCATGATGACCTTCGGGTGCGGATCGGGGAGCGTGCTCTCGTCGATCGTCCATTCGAACATGTCGACGTCGATCCATTTCCAGTGCGGGCCGAACGGCCACTTCGCGGACTGCACGACGTGCAACGTGTCGCCCCGGCGCGCAATCGTCACCGTCTCGGTTCCATCGAAGTCGAGGATCGTTTCATTCGTGCGGCAGTTGAAGATCCGCGTTTCGTCGATGACCTGCAGGCCGAAGCAGTGCGGCATCTTCGCGATCTGCTCCATCCCCATGTTCCAGGTTTCGAGTGCGTCGCCGTCGATATGCGTGTCGCGCTTCATCACCTCGAACAGGCCGCGTGCTTTCTGATCGCCCGACGCAGCCAGCGCGAAGAGCTTGCCGACGACGACGTCATCGACATGCGGCGGCGATCGGCGCGCGAGCAGCGCGAGGTAGTGATCGAGAAACGCCTGCCGCTCGGATTTGCTCGCCGCCGGCCGCGGGAGGACGACTTTCGTGCGCGTTTCCTCGGCGCTGACGTCGTATTCGAAGACCGGCACGTCCTTCCACTTCCAGTGCTCGCCGAACGGCCAGGACGTGTATTCGACGACGCGCAGGTGATCGTCCGGCCGCGCCTCGACTTTCACCCGATGGACCGCGCCGATGAACATGCGCTCTTCGCCCGCGTTGCAAATCCGCACCTCGGAAAGGAAGTCGCCGTCGGGCAGGCCGCACGCGGTGAGGCCGTTGCTGGTGCGCGCGATCGGAGTGCAGTTGCACGTCAGCGCGGCCGCGAGAACGAGAGCAATCACGCGATCAGATTAGCGGATTCCGCGGACTCTTCGCTGCCGCCGAGGAACGCGCGCACTTTGTCGAGCTGCGTCTCGACGTCCTGCTCGCCGATCTCGATCAAACGCTTCGTGTAATGCGGCTCGAACATCAGCAGCGAGACGAAGTCGGGCGACTCGGTCTGCTTCGCGCCGAGGGCGCGCGTGACGAACTTGATCGAGCGCGGGAGGTAGTGCTCGTACTCGGCGGCGAGCTTGCCGAGGTCCTGTTGCGGGCGGAGCACGAGCAGGTCGATCGGACGGAGGCCGTCGCGCTCGCTCGGATCGATGCGCCGCAGCAGGTCGTTCATCCGCTCCATGCGCGCCACGTCTTCGTCGATCGCATCGAGGAAGATCGAGTTCACCATCTGATTGAGGATTTGCGCGGTCGGCGGATAGCCGGAGACGGTCGGCGTCGACGCTTCATCCATCGAGCGCTGGTAGCCTGTCGACATCGCGATCACGCGCGATGCGCCGAGCTGCACTGCGGGCGAGAGCGGCGCCGCGAGGCGGATGCCGCCGTCGCCGTGCCACTGCGTGCCGAGGCGCACCGCCGGAAAAACGAACGGCAGCGCCGCGGACGCGAGCACGTGCTCGAGCGTGAGCTCGGTGTCGACGACGCGGCGGTTCGGGCCGTCGAAGTTGTCGCCGCTCTCCCGTCCCTGCACCCAGCGCACGCTCTGGCCGGTGTTGTAGTCGAGGGTCATCAGTGCGACGGAGCGCAGCCAGCCGTTCTCGATGTTGCGGCCGATGCCGCGGATCGGACGTCCCGGCGGGGTGTCGAGCACGCGCCTCAGCAATTCGCGAAGCGGGGAGGTGTCGACGACGCCGCGCGGACGCGACCAGCGCTTGCGCGGAAAGATCGATGCGAGCGCCGAACGGAATGGCAGCATCGAACGGACGTCGAAACGGAAGATGTGCTGGCACTCCAGCGTGCACCAGAGGTCGTAGAGCGCCGATGTCTTTTCGTTGAGGGTGCCTTCGTGCGCGGCGAGAAACACCGCGTTGATCGCACCGGCCGACACGCCGGTGATGATTTGAAAACGAAGGTCCGGAAAATGCTTCGCGATCCCGCGCAGCAGACCGACCTGATACGCCGCACGCGCGCCTCCGCCGGTCAGCATGACTGCGAGATCGCCGCCTCGTCGCGTTTCAATCGACGTCACAGTCATCACGGATGAGTAATTGCGAAGGGTTTGCCAAGAGACAGGTCTTAAGCTCTGCACAAGTGTCATCCCGAGCCGCGAAGACGGCGAGGGATCCCCTGCCGAGGGCGCGATTCGCGCATAGTTGCAGGGGATTCCTCGACCGTCCTTCGCTTCGCTCCGGCGGCTCGGAATGACACTCTTGACGGCTTCTATGCGCATCGCGGTCATCGGCGGCGGCATCAACGGCGCGGGCATCACGTGGGAGCTCGCCCGCAAGGACTACGACGTCGTCCTCTTCGAGCGAGGGACGTGCGGGATGCAGACCTCGTCCGCGACGACGAAGATGATCCATGGCGGCGTGCGCTATCTCGAAGGACTGCACTTCGGGCTTGTGCACGAGGCCCTGCGCGACCGGGCGTGGCTGCTGCGCCATCTGCCGCAGCTCGTGCAGCCGATCGAGATCATTCTGCCGATTTATGCGGACAGTCCGCGCAGCAGGCTGGAGATCCGGGTCGGGCTCACGCTGTACGACCTGCTCGCCGGACGCCACAACATCGCGCGGCATCGCTCGCTGACGAAAGACGAGATCCTGCAGCGCGCGCCGCTGGTGCCGCACGAGTTGCGCGGCGGCTTTTCGTACTGGGATGCGCAGGTCGATGACAGCGCGCTCGTGCGCACGGTGGTCGACTCCGCCGCGCGCGACGGCGCCACGATCCGCGAGCAGACGCCGGTCCTCGGCATCCGGCGTGATGGCAGCGGCTGGTTCGTGCGGACGCGTGACGGCGAGTCGCACTTCGACATGGTGATCAATGCTGCCGGGCCGTGGATGAACGAGCTGCTCGAACAGAACGGGATCCGCGCTCGCTATCGCCTCTCGCTCGTGCGCGGCAGTCATCTGATCCTGAAGAGGCGCGTGAGCGGGTACGGACTGCTGCTGCAATCGGCGACCGATCGCCGCGTCTTTTTCGTGTTGCCGTGGAAGGAGACGACGCTCGTCGGGACGACCGAGGTCGTGCAGACCGAGCCGCCTGATTCGGTGCATGCGTCGGAGGAGGAGATCGACTATCTGCTCGCGCGCTTCAATCGCTACTTCCGCGAGAAGCTGACGCGCGACGGCATCGCATCGACCTTCGCCGGCGTGCGGCCGCTGGTCGGACGGAGCGACAACCCGAGCGCGATCGGACGCGAGTACCGCGTGATCCGGCGCGAGAATCTGATCAATGTGTTCGGCGGGAAGATGACGACGTTCATGTCTTTGGCCAGGAAGGTGAGCATGCGGGTGGACAACTATTTCGGGAGAGCACGAGACGCGCGGGAGCCGAGGTTTGAATCAAGAATTTCGAATTAAGAATTTAGAATGCGCAGCGCGTCATTCTGAATTCGCAATTCTTAATTCGAAATTCTTAATTCAAAACCGTTCATGAGTTACGTTCCGCCGCTCGACACCTCCGCCAAACGTCCCCGCCTTTCCCGCACGCTCGATCCGGTCGAGGTCCGCATCCTCGGCAGCCTCACGGAGAAGCAGCTCTCGACGCCGGAGTACTACCCGCTGACGCTGAACGCGCTCGTCGCGGCGTGCAATCAGAAGTCGAATCGCGAGCCGGTGATGGAGCTGTCGGAATCCGAGGTACAGCGCGCGCTCGACCGGTTGCAGGACGAAAAGCTGGTCTGGAAGGTGATGGGCGGACGCGCCGTGCGCTATGACCACAACCTCGACGCGCTCTGGCATATCGACCGCCAGGCGAAGGCGCTGCTGACGCTGCTCTTCCTGCGCGGACCGCAGACCGCGGGCGAGATGCGCGGACGCAGCGACCGCCTGCATTCATTCGACAGCGTCAGCGACGTCGAGTCGAAGCTGCGGGAGATGGCGTCGCATCCCGAGCCGCTGGTGAAGCAGCTGCCGCGCCGGCCGGGACAGAAGGAAGAGCGCTGGGCGCACCTCGCCGGCGGCGCGGTGATCGATGACGCGCCGCTCATCCAGGAATCGGCGAGCGATTCGCGCGAGCCACTGTCCGCGCGCGTGCAGCGGCTCGAGGAGCAGGTCGCGTCATTGACCGCGGAACTGCACGCGCTCAAAGAGAAGTTGGGCGAGTAGGAGCGCGGGCCTCCCGGCCCGCAGTGAGCGAGCGTCTCGCTCGATCACGATGGGCGCCGGGCGAGACGCCCGACGCCTGCGGGCGGGACGCCCGCGCTCCCACCGCGCAGCCGTACGAATAGGTACACGCTCTGCGGCTTGTGCCCGTACCCCTCGGCGTCAGGGTGGTAATCGACATTCGCGCCGATGCCGGCGCGCCATTGGGGGCGCGCAAACACGTCGAAGAGGTAGCCGAGCGTGACGTGCGTCCCGTCGTCGATGTTCTCGACGCGTCCCATCAACACGTTGCGTCCGAGGTGCGCGGTCGCTTCGGTGCCGTACCCGTTGCGCGCTTCGCGGCGCGTCCAGAGTGCGGAGAGCGCGAGCACGCCGGCCGTGTGCGAGATCGATGCGCTGGTGATCGCGTCGTCATCGATCGTGCCGCGCGAGAGTTGCAGCGCGATGCTCGGCCGCGGATGGACGATCGCGCGCGCCGACCAGCCGTCGCGGAACACGCCCGCATCCGCTTCGAGTGCGGACGTCCGCACGCCCGCCGCG